>Ga0079224_100012196_pt1 | contig 11883 bp, 7 predicted proteins | sample Stecom2015_FD_80414 | JGI IMG/M metagenome (GOLD analysis project Ga0079224, IMG submission 80414) | Agricultural soil microbial communities from Utah to study Nitrogen management - Steer compost 2015 | ecosystem: Environmental > Terrestrial > Soil > Agricultural land | place: USA: Utah... | reverse complement strand
CATTATCTGTATTTGTTTTCGGTCTGGTCGCATATTCTCGCGGCCATGGTTTGGATCGGCGGATCGGTTTTCATCGCCCTGGTGCTCGTCCCCGCGCTGCGAAGGCCCGAATTCGCAGCGGTTTTTTCCCCCGTGCTCCGCAGGAACGTTCTGCGCTTCCGGATTATCGGTTGGGTATGCCTTACCGTTCTCGTGATCAGCGGTTTGGCCAATCTGGCATTGCGGGGATTTCCTCTCTGGGGGCTGGTGGACGGTTCCCTTTACCAGGGCGTATTCGGGAGAATCCTGGCGATCAAGCTCCTCGTGGTGGCCTTTATCCTGTTCATCAGCGCCCTTCATGATTTCTACCTCGGGCCCCGCGCCGTCATTGTCATCCTGAACGATCCCAATTCGGCGGAGGCGAAAAAAGCCCGGAAAGTCGCCTCGTTAATGGGGCGCATCACCCTTCTCGCCGGTTTGGCCGTGACTGCCTTGGCCGTGGCCCTGGTGCGCGGTTGGCCTATCTGAACACCTTCCTCAGGCTCCGGCCCTTTCCTTAACACGCTCCTGACATAATGTCGCCCGCTGATGCCAAGTTGGCAGAAGAGAGGGCGGCGATTACGGGTTGGTTTTGCGGGAAGCGACCTCCTGTCCGCCCAAAAAGCGGATAAACGCCACTTTCGCATGAAAATCCGGATTCGATAAAACGGCACCGTAATTGCATTGACCACAGGAAGGAACTCCAGCCTGGCCGAAAGCGAAGGAATGCATGAAGGCGGCAGGGGAAAGGAAACCGGAAATGTTCGAGTCGAGGAAAATGGCAGGCATGGGAAAATTCAAACTTGCGCCGTTGGCAGTAATGGCTTTGGGGCTGCTGATGGCCGGATGCGGAAAGCAGGATTCGGAAGGGAGCTCACAGGCAAAGGCGAAAGCGGCCCAAGCGGAGCCTGTTGAAGACCCGGCCCTTTCCAAAGGGGTGGGACCGGTCAAGACCCTGGATTTGGCGCCCCTGGATTTGGCGCTGGCCGAGAAGGGCGAAAAGGTCTTTTCGGGAACCTGCGCCGCCTGCCATAAACTGGAGCAGCGCTATGTGGGACCGGCCGTAGCGGGAATAACCAAGCGGCGCACGCCCGAATGGATCATGAACATGATCCTGAACCCTACCGGCATGACCCAGCATGATCCAACGGCCAGGGCCCTGCTCGCCGAATACATGACTCAGATGTCGGTCAGCGCCACCGAAGAGGATGCGCGCGCCATCCTCGAATACTTCCGGAAAATAGACGGTTGATGCCAATGAAAATGACGAAAGGAAAATCCATGTCCAAGAAAATACGGACCCTCGCATGGGCCGGAATCGGAATCTCGGCGGCCGTGTTCGCCGCGGGCTGCCAAAAAGGGGCGGTCCATAAGGCCGCTCCGGGGTTGGCCTCGGACGCGGCCCAACAGGTTTACGTCGCCCCGGGAAAGCACGACGAATTGTACGGGTTCCTTTCGGGCGGATTCAGCGGCCAGGTATCCGTGATCGGCATTCCTTCGGGCCGCACTCTCAAGGTGCTGCCCGTGTTCTCGCAGAATCCGGAAAACGGATACGGGTACACGGAAGAGACCAAGCCCATGCTCAATACCAGCTACGGCTTCATCCCCTGGGACGATGCCCATCATCCCCAGCTTTCGCAGACCAATGGCGAGGCCGACGGGCGCTGGCTGTTCATCAACGGCAACAATACCCCGCGCATCGCCCGCATCGACCTGGCGACCTTCGAAACGGTCGAGATCCTCGAAATCCCGAACAGCTCGGGCAACCACAGTTCGCCTTTCACCACCGAGAACGGGGAATACCTGGTCGCGGGAACGCGCTTTTCAGTTCCCATCCCGCAGGCCAGCATCCCCATCGACGGCCGCAAATTCAAGGCCGCGCAGTCCTTCGTATCGGTGAACAAGGAAACCGGCCGCATGGCGGTGGCTTTCCAGATTCTGCTGCCGGGATTCGATTACGATAAATCGCATTGCGGCAAAGGCGTTTCCAAGGATTGGGCGTTTTTCTCAACCTACAATGTGGAAGAGGCCCATACCCTCAAGGAGGTGAATTCCTCCCAGCGCGACAAGGATTATATAGCGGCCATCAATTGGAAGAAGGCCGAAGCCTGCGTGGAGCAGGGAAAATTCCAGGAAGTCCCCGGAATCCATTACAACAACCATATGGACGAAGAGACGCAGACGGGGACGAGCGAGGTCCGCACCACGGTCAAAACCCTGCTGCCTTCGGATTGCCCGGGCGTGGTCTACTTCCTCCCGACTCCCAAGTCGCCCCACGGCGTGGACGTGGATCCCTCGGGTGAATACATTGTGGGAGCCGGGAAGCTGGCCAGCCTCATCCCGGTCCATTCCTTTTCCAAAATGATCAAGGCCATCGAGGCCAAGGCCTTCGAGGGGGACGCTTACGGGATTCCCGTGCTCAAGTACGCCGACGTCATCGCCGGCGAGGTGGACAAGCCCGGTCTCGGACCGCTGCATACCGAGTTCGACGGCAAGGGCAACGCCTATACTTCCATGTTCCTTTCTTCCGAAATCGTGAAATGGAAGCTGGGAACGTGGGAGGTCCTGGACCGGATCCCCACCTATTACAGCATCGGGCATCTGATGGTTCCCCTCGGCGATACCCGCAAGCCGTATGGGAAATACGTGATCGCCCTGAACAAAATCACCAAGGATCGGTACCTGCCCACGGGTCCGGAGCTGACCCAGTCGGCCCAGCTCATCGATATCACCGGAGAGAAGATGAAGCTGCTCCTGGATTTCCCCGTGATAGGCGAACCGCATTACGCGCAGGCCATACCCGCGGAAATCATCAAGTCGAAGAGCGTAAAGATGTACGACCTGAGCAAAAACCATCATCCTCATGCGGTGAAATCGGAGAAGGAGACCCGCGTGGAGCGGAAGGGGAAGGCCGTGCACATCTATATGTCCACCATCCGCAGCCACCTTTCGCCGGATAACATCGAGGGCGTCAATCTGGGCGATACCCTGTATTTCCACGTAACCAACCTGGAGCAGGATTGGGACGTTCCGCACGGCTTCGCCATGATGGGCGCGCAGAACGCCGAGCTCCTGCTCATGCCCGGCCAGACCCGCACCCTCAAGGTGGTGGCCAACCGGGCCGGTATCATCCCCTATTACTGCACCGACTTCTGCTCGGCTCTGCACCAGGAGATGCAGGGTTACATCCGCGTTTCGCCTCCCGGCGAAAAAGTCGGGATATCCTACTCCACCGGCAAGACCGCCGATCCCGACGCGGCGGGCATATGATACTCCCCCGGCCCGTACCCAAGGCCAGCGGGATGAAGACGCGCCTGGTCTGCTCCCTGCTCCTGGTACTGGCCGGGGCCGCGCTTTTCGCGTCCCTCCGCCTTCCCATCTGGCGCGTCACCCTCGATGCGCCCCAGTATCCGGAAGGAATGGGCATGCAAATCTGGGCGCACACCATTAAGGGCGAAAACCCGCATGACCTCGTCATCATCAACCAGTTGAACCATTATATCGGGATGCAGGCCATTGTGCCCGAGTCCATTCCCGAGCTAAAAATCATCGCTCCCATCATCCTGGGCTTCGGGATTCTCTGCCTGCTGGCCGCGATCAAGCCCAAGGTCTGGGCCGTGGCCATTCTGCTGGCCGGCCTGGCCGGAGCGGGCGCGTTGGGAATGTACGATTTCTGGAGATGGGAATACGACTACGGCCATAATCTCGATCCCCGGGCCGCCATCCGTATTCCCGGCCAAAGCTACCAGCCCCCTCTGATCGGCACGGCCAAACTGCTCAACTTCACTTCGACATCGTGGCCGGCTTCCGGCGGGTACCTGCTTTTCGGCGCCGGGGGAATGATATTCCTCGCCCTGAGCCTGCTCGTGCTCGAAAAAAAACGCGCCGACCGGTTCCGGGGTTTCGTCGACGGAGCAGGGCGCTTCGCGACCCGGTTGCCGGCATGGCCGCTGCTGGCCGCCGCGGGAATCCTGGCTTCGGGATGCGGCCGGAGCGGCCCTTCCCCCATAGATTGGGGTTCGGATGCCTGCCATCATTGCCGCATGGCCCTGGTGCAGAAGGGATTCGCGGCCCAACGCATCAATGACAAGGGCAAGGTGTACAAGTTCGACGCGGTGGAATGCCTGCTGGCGGATTTGGAAGCCAAGTCACCCGGAGAAGGAGAACGCTTCTATGTTTCGGATTGGAGCCGTCCCGAAGCCGAACCTTCGCCGGCCCAAGAAGCTACCTTTCTGAAGGGCGGCCGCATACCCAGTCCCATGGGCGGGAATCTGGCCGGATTCGCGCATGCCGATTCCGCCCGGCTTTTCCAGGAAAGGCTGGACGGAGAGGTGTTCACCTGGGAAGCGCTGGTTTCCGAATAATAGTCCCGGTCTTCCATAAAACGAGCGGAGCGAGCCACATGTTCCTGATCCGATTCCTCGCCCCGCTCATCCTGGCCGTCGCGGTATCCGCCTCCGACCGGGTGCTGCGCGTGGGGGAAGGCGGCGAGTTCGCCGCCCTGGGAGCGGCCCTCGAAGCTTCCGACAGCGGAGACGTGATTCTGGTCTCCGCCGGTACCTATCCGGAGACCGGCCTGATCGTGCGCAAGCCCGTGGCCATACGCGGCGAGGGTTTCCCGGTACTGGACGCCCGCGGCGGGCCCACCATCCTGGATATCCGGGCCGACGGCGTGGAGGTTTCCGGATTGGAGTTCCGTAATGTCGGCGTGAGCTATATGAAGGAGCATGGCGCGGTCTGGGTCACGGGGGCGGCGGACGCCCTGATCAAGGGAAACCGCTTCGTGAGGAATTTCTTCGGCATTTACGGATCCGAAGCCCGCCGCATGACGGTGAGCGACAATGCCGTTACGGGGCTTTTCGGCGGCGAGTCGTCCAACGGGAACGGCATCCACCTGTGGAAAAGCGACAGCGCGACGCTTCTCCGCAATACCATAAAGGGCCACCGCGACGGCATCTACCTGGAGTTCACGGGCAACAGCGTCGCCGACGGGAACCATTGCGAGGGAAATGTCCGTTACGGGCTCCATTTCATGTACGCCCACGGCAACAGCTACGACGGCAACCTGTTCCGGTCCAACGGGTCCGGAGTGGCGGTGATGTATTCGCGCGGCGTGAGCATGCGCGGCAACCGGTTCGAGGCCAATTGGGGCGCGGCCAGCTACGGCCTGCTCCTGAAATCGATCTCGAACAGCCGCATCGAAGGCAATTTTTTCGAGCGGAATACCGTGGCCGTTTTCCAGGAGGCGAGCAGCGGCGTATCCCTCTCCGAAAACCTGTTCCGGGGAAACGGATGGGCCTTGCGCATCGTGGCCGATTGCGACCGCAACGAATTCCTCGGAAACCGTTTCGAGGGCAACAGCTTCGACGTGGCCTACAATGCCAGCCCCGGCAATACCAACGTTTTCCGCCGCAATGCCTGGGACCGTTATCAGGGATGGGATCTGGACAAGGACGGAATCGGCGATGTCGCGCACCGTCCCGTGGAATTCTTCCCCACGCTCATGCAGAATCATCCCCAGGCCATGGCTCTGCTGAGAAGCCATTTCGTATCCTTACTGAACGTGCTGGAACGGATGTTCCCCACGCTGTCGCCGGCGTCCCTGGAGGACACCGAACCCATAATGCCCTCTGTCCGGAAGGTCGGCGCATGAATAACGTGGTCCCGCTCAAAGTGACCGATCTCCAGAAATCCTACGGGAAGAAAGTGGTGCTTTCCGGCCTCTCCCTCTCGGCCGGGCCGGGCACGGTTACGGCCATCCTGGGATCCAACGGCAGTGGAAAGTCCACCTTCATGCGCTGCCTGCTCGGCCTCCATGTCTTTTCGCAAGGGCGCATCGAGGTGATGGGAGAGGATGTGCGGAAGGGGCCCGGCTACCGCCGGTTCCTCGGTTATATGCCGCAGCTTCCCAGCTTTCCCGAAAACCTCACTGTGCGGGAAATCGCCACCTTGGTGGAGCGGGTGCGCGGAGTGGAACCCGATTTCTCCCGGGGCAGGGAGTTGGGGGTGGGGGAGTTCCTGGACCAGAAATGGAAGACGCTGTCCGGAGGCATGAAGCAGAAGGTGAACGCCTTGCTGGCCGTCTCGTTCAACCCTCCCATGCTGGTGCTCGACGGACCCACCGCCAGCCTCGATCCGGCCTCGCGCATCCGCCTCATGGACATTCTCAAGCGCGAAAAGGCCGCGGGCAAGACCATTCTGATGACTACGCATCTGCTGGGCGACCTGTGGGAATTGGCGGATCGCCTGGCTTTCCTGCAAGCGGGCCGGCTGCGCGTCCTGCCCGCTTCGGAAATTCCCGGCAAAGAAGGGGATTTCGACAGGTTCGAGCGATGCGTGGCGGAATTGCTGGAAGGATCCGCCGCATGAAGGCCGTGCTGTCGTTCTGCCTCAAGGATCTTCTGCGCAGCCGTTTCATCGCGGCGTATTTCCTTTTCCATCTGGCCGCGGGCTATTCGCTGATGCATTACGCCCCCACCAGTTCGTCCGGTTTCGGCGCCCTGCTCAGCCTGGTCCTGTTCCTGGCCCCGCTCAGCTCTTCGGTTTTCGGAACCCTGTATTTCTACCAGTCGCGGGGCTTCCAGGAGCTCATGCTGGCGCAACCCGTGAGCCGCGCGGCGCTCCTGACCGGCCAGGGCGCCGCCCTGGGCTTCGCCCTGTGCGCGGCCTTCGCCCTGGGACTGGGCATCCCGACCTTGGCGGCGGGATTCGTGGGCGGATTGGATCTCCTGTTCCTGGCAGTATTCCTGGGCGGCGGGGTTCTCCTGCACCTTTGCTTCCTGGCCTTGGCCTTTCTCATCGCCCTTACCATGGAAGATCGCCTGCGCGGATTCTCGGCCAGCCTGGTGCTGTGGCTTTTCCTGGTGTTCTTCTACGACGGCGCCCTGCTTTTCATCGTGACCCGGTTTTCTGATTATCCGCTGGACCGGTTCGTCATCGGGGCGGTGCTCCTCAATCCGGTGGACCTGGAACGCATCCTGGTGCTCATGCAATTGGACGCATCCGTATTGCTGGGTTACACCGGATCGGTGTTCCGCAAATTCTTCGGGACAGGGACGGGACTCGCGGTCTCGTTCGCGGCCATGGCTCTTTGGGTCGCGGCGCCGGCCTGGCTTTTCTTCCATAGGCTGGCCCGCAAGGATTTCTGATCACGAGCATCCGCTCGTGGTTCCGCAATCGTCGCATACCACGCAGGTGCCGTTGCGGCGCACCCTGATCGATCCGCACGAGGAGCAGCTTTCGCCCGTGTATCCCGCGCGCCGGGCGTGATCGGCCGACATACCCGCCTGGGGCATCGGGGCGGCGGGCAATTCCGATGCGATGGCCGTGACCAGGGCTTTTTCGGGAAGGTGCGCGGGGCGGGCGTCAGGAAGTTGCCCGGGTCGGGCGTCGGCGGGCTTCACATGGACGAAATCGGTTTTGCCGAGGTAACTGAGTCCCAGGGTGCGGAAAATGAGATCCAGGATGGACGTGCAGTTCTTGATATTGTCATGGCCTTCCACGGGCCCGGCGGGTTCGAACCGGGTGAAGGTGAAGGTATCCACCAATTCTTCCAGGGGAACCCCGTATTGGAGGGCCTTGGAGGTGAGCACGGCGAAACAGTTGAGAATGCCCCGATAGGCCGCGCCTTCCTTGTACATGTCGATGAAAATTTCACCCAGGGATCCGTCGGGGTATTCCCCGGTGCGGAGGAATATCTTATGGCCTCCCACGGTGGCTTCCTGCACGAAGCCGCCTCTCCGCGCCGGCAGGCGAGTGCGCATGGCCTCGCGTACCGGCGGAACGGCGGCTTGCGCGGGCGGGGCCGCCGCCGCGCATCCGGCCTCTTTGCGCATGTTCTTCGCGGCCGGAGCGGGTTCGGTTTTTTTCGCCTTCGAGCTCAAAGGCTGGGAGAGCTTGCTCCCGTCGCGGTAGACCGCCACGGCCTTGATCATGCTTTTCCAGGCGGTCAGGTAGGTGCGGGAAACGTCGGCGACGGCGGCGTCGGCGGGCAGGTTCACGGTTTTGGAGATGGCGCCGCTCAAGAAAGGCTGGGCCGCCGCCATGATGCGCAAATGGCCTTCGGGCGTGACGCATCGGTCGCCGCCCCCGCAGGGGTTGGCGCAATCGAAAACGGCGTAATGGGCGGGATCCAGGAAAGGGGCTCCTTCCACGGTTTGCGCGCCGCATATGAAGCGGTCGGCCTGGTCGATTTGCGAAGGCGAGAAGCCCAAATCCTCCAGGATGTCCCGGCCGCCTCCCGCGATCACGCTATAGGGCAGGCCCAGGGATTCCAGGAAGTCCGGTCCCAGCACATGGACCGAAAAGGCGTCCGCGAGCGACAGGCTGCGGGCCAGGGCCTTTTCCACGGCGGCGATTTTGTCCTCCGGAAAACCGCGCAGGTACAGGGCCGGCTCGTCTATATGCGGAGCCGCGGCCAAGGTGCCCGTGCCCAGGCAATACCCCACTATGGCGGCCGTCTCCCGGGCGCCGTAGCCCAGCTTCCGGAGCGCCACGGGCAGGGAGCCGTTCACGATTTTCAGCATGCCGCCCCCGGAAAGCTTCTTGAATTTGACCAGGGCGAAATCGGGCTCTATGCCGGTCGTATCGCAGTCCATGAGCAGGCCGATGGTCCCGGTGGGGGCGATAACGGTAACTTGCGCATTGCGGTAGCCGGAACGGTTACCGAGGGTTTCCGCGTCGATCCAGGCGTCGGAGGCGGCATCGGCCAGCTCAGGCGGGCAGAGTGTCCGGTCCAGGGGAACGGGTTTTCCGGAAAGTCCCTGATAGCCTTCCGTAGCGCCCCGGGCGGCCTTTCCGTGGTTGCGGATCACCCGGAGCATGTCTTCCCGGTTGGGAAGAAAGCGGGGGAAGGCTCCCATTTCCTCCGCCATCTCCGCCGAAGCGGCGTATGCCTGTCCGCCCATCAAGGCGGTGATGCCGCCCGTCCAGGCCGCGGCGGCGTCGCTGTCATAAGGTATGCCGGCCCGCATGAGAAACGCCCCGAGGTTGGCGTATCCCAGACCCAGGGTCCGGAAATCATGCGTCTTGCGGGCGATTTCCCGGGAAGGGAATTGCGCCATGCCCACCGAAATATCCAGGATCGCCGTCCAGATGCGGATCGCATGGCGGAAGTCGGCGATTCGCAGCGTGCCGTCGCCGTTCTGGAATCGGACCAGGTTGAGGCTGGCCAGATTGCAGGCGGTATCGTCCAGGAACATGTATTCGGAGCAGGGGTTCGAGGCCCGGATGGGTCCGTCCTTGGGGCAGGTATGCCATTCGTTGATGGTGTCCGTGAACTGCACGCCCGGATCGGCTGATTCCCAGGCCGACATGGTGATGGAATCCCAAAGCGCCTCGGCCTTGAGCGTTTTCATGACGCGCCCGTCGGTACGGGCCGTGAGTTTCCAATCTCCGCCGGCCAGGGCGGACTCCAGGAAACTGTTGGGCACCCGCACGGAATTGTTGGAGTTCTGCCCGCTCACGGTGGCATAGGCCTCCCCCTCATAACCGGTGTCCAGCGTAGGCAGCGCGGGGCGGGCGAGACCCTGGTCGGCCAAAGCCCGGGTGCGCGCCCGGAAGGCTTCGGGGATGAATTCCGCCGCCGCCGCCGCCGCTGCGGAGCCGGGACCGGAGCCGGGCGTCTCCTCGGCCGATCGGATCAGCCGCGAACCCGCGGCCAAGGCAGCCACCTTGGCTTCTTCGCGGCTTTTCCAGGCGATGAAGTCCTCGATTTCGGGATGGTCCAGATCCAGGCATACCATCTTGGCGGCCCGGCGCGTGGTGCCTCCCGATTTGATGGCGCCCGCGGCCCTGTCGAAAACCTTGAGAAAGGACATGAGACCGGAGGAAATCCCACCGCCATGCAAGGATTCTCCCGCAGCGCGGATGGAACTGAAATTGGTTCCGGAACCGGAACCGTATTTGAAAATCCGCCCTTCCTTGGCGAGAAGATCATATAGGCCGTTTTCGCCCAGCAAATCGTCTTCCACCGCCTGGATGAAGCAGGCGTGGGGCTGGGGCCGGGAGTAGGCGTCGGCCGATTCCTTGATTTCGCCGTCGGCGGGGTCGGCGTAAAAATGGCACTGGGAATCCACGTTGATGCCGTATTTCCAATGCAGGCCGGTATTGAACCATTGCGGGGAGTTGGGGGCGGCCATTTGATCCAGAAGCATGTGGACGGCTTCGTCATAGAAGATCGTCGCGTCTTCCGGGGAGTCGAAATAGCCGAGCGACTCGCCCCAATGCCGCCAGCAGCCAGCCAGCCTGTCCACCACCTGCTTTACCGAGGTTTCGGAGCCCAGGCAGGGGTTGCCTTGGGCGTCGACCAGCGGACGGCCCGCCTCGTCCCGCAGCGGGACGTTCCTCCGGCAAAGGTATTTCTGGGCGAGGATGTCGGTCGCGGTCTGGGACCAACCGCAGGGGACCTCTACGCGCATTTCCCGGGAGGCCTCGCTCCCGTCGCCGTTGCGGATGACCGATGTCCGGGTTTCGTACATGAAAGCGTCGAATGGATCGCGATCATTCCGGGTGAACAGACGAGTGAATTTCATGCGAAGGACCTCCTTGATATGTATGCTTGCGCCCCGGACCGGCCGCGGCGGTTTTTTTTCCGATCGATCAGCCCGCCAGGTAGGCGGCCGCCTGTTCGGCCGCCCGCTTTCCCGATAGCACGGCGTTTTCCACGCCCGCGCCCTGTATGCCCGTCCCGGCCATGTAGAGTCCGGGCGCGCATCGGGTCAGCCACTCCCTCATCGCCGCGACCTTCTCCCCGTGCCCGGCCACCAATTGCGGAAGCCCCCGTTCATGCAATAAATATTCCCTGAAAACGGGCTCCCTGCGACCCAGGATTTTCCGGGACATTTCCCCGGCCTCCCGCACGGCATCCGATTCCGCCGGGGCCCGGACATTTCCGTTCCTGGCGCCGCCCAGAATGACCCGGATCAACTCCTGTCCTTCAGGGCATCTGCCGGCGGCCATGCGCGACGGAAAAAAACAGGAAAGGAATTTCTCCCCGGCGCGGGATTGGGGCACGAAACCGTCGCCGGAGAATTCCTTCGGATCGGCCGCGGGCGCCGGCGGAGGCAAGGCCATATGCACCAGCGCCGCAGGGGAATAGGGTATTCCGGCGAAGAAATCCCGGATCGACTCCGGAATATCGCCGCCCAAATCCGCCATCGCGCGGGCGGGAAGGCAGGTGACCACGCCGTCGAACATGCCGCTCCCCCGGCTTCCCTGCGACGTCCATTCGAGCCGGAACCGGTCCAGCCGGTGTAGGGCTTCGGCCTTGTGCGAAAACCGGAATGCGACCCCGCGCGCGCGTAAATGGGATTCAAGTCCGCGAACCAGACCGGAACATCCTTCGCGGGTGGTAACCATGGCCGGAAGGCGGGGATTCCCGGCCTTCCGCGGGCCGGCGCCTCGCATTTTTCTCCACATGCCCATGGCGATGCTGCCCCAGGTCCTTTCCATCTCCTCCAATCCGGGCATATTGGATCGCAGGCTCAGCGACCGGGGATCGCCCGCCAGGATGCAGGCCGCGAAGGGATCGACCAGCCTTTCGAAAAACTCCATCCCGGTCCGGCGCACGAAAAAATCCCGTATCGTCTCGTCCGGAGCCGACCTGGCGGCCCTGACGAAGGGTTCCATCAGCAAGCGCAACAGGCCTTTGGGAGAAAGCACCCGGTTCGCCAGGGCCGATCGGGCGGTGCGGGGGAAGGGGAACAGCCTGTCGCCGTCCCACAGGCCCAATCCCTTTCCGCTTCCGGAGGGCATGAGCGAATCCGACAGTCCCGCGCGGATCAGCAAGTCGCCCGTGGCGGTGCCGGCGCAGGGGAAGGCCAAGGGGCCGGATTCCACCAAGTAACCATTTATCCTGGTTGAATT
>Ga0079224_100012195_pt1 | contig 11884 bp, 16 predicted proteins | sample Stecom2015_FD_80414 | JGI IMG/M metagenome (GOLD analysis project Ga0079224, IMG submission 80414) | Agricultural soil microbial communities from Utah to study Nitrogen management - Steer compost 2015 | ecosystem: Environmental > Terrestrial > Soil > Agricultural land | place: USA: Utah... | reverse complement strand
TTTTTAAAATTTTTTTCTAAATTATCAACATTTATTTGATAGTATACAGTATCAACTAGATATTTAACATCAGGTGATATGTCAGCAGTTAAATCTCTTTTTGATGTTAATTCTTTATCTGTGAGTAATATATTATATTTATAATTTGATATGTCTTTTAATTTTTTTATATTTGATCTTATATGATTTATAATTTTTTTCTTTTGTTTATCATTTAATTTATATATTTTTTCTAATGTTGGTTTATCTTGTTTATGTCCTCTTGTTGATAAAACTCGAATTAACTCATTAAAAATCTCAGCATCTGAAAAATTGTTATTATTATTTGATACTTGTTCAATTTTATCTTTTGGTATACCAGCAGATATTAAATCATTTGCAGTAGCAATATTATTTGTTAATAACGAACTTAAAACAGCACTAGTTAATAAACCTCTTTTTGCGTATTTTTTTAAAACATCAACAATAGCCTCATTTAATTGTATTGATTCATTTAAATTTTTTTTATAAGAATCAATTTCTGAAGCTATTTCATTAATAATTAGGTTTACTCTTCTTTGTTCTATTAAATAATTATATTGTGATTTTGTTATTTTATATTTTTTCATACTCCAAAGTTAATTTGTTTTTTATAATATTGTCTTTATATTTGGTTAATTTATCTAAATACCCATAATTTCTAAGTAATTTAAATACTAAATTTTCTGTTGAAAATACACCTAAATCACTATTCAACCCTGCTTGCCTATATTTTTTTATCTTATTTTTTAATAAATCTATCATTTTAATTTTATAATTATCATCTTCAATGTTATCAATACTATCAATAATATTTATAAAATTAAATGTTTTTTCTCTAACATTATTAATGTCAATTGTAACCATTTCTTTAATTGGCTTACTATTCCATTTATTGTTTAATATAGAATATACGCCTGTGGATGTGTGAGGTTCATTTATGTTTTGAACATATAATTCAACATCAAAACCCTTTATTGTTATAGGATATTTATCATTCCACAATGATTTTTTTGTTTTGAAAAATTCATTTACAAAATCAAGATTATTTGATATTTGATTAAAATCTAATAAAATATGAATATCAATATCAGAAAATTCATTCCAATTATAATTTGCCAAACTACCTGTAAGAATGATATCTTTAATTTTTAAATTTTTAATTTTTAAAAATTTAATAAATTCATAAGCATTATAAAGCATACTTTTTCTAACATCAAAATGTAATTTATTCTCATTATTCCAAATTTTAGAGTTTAAATTATCTTTTTGTTGTAATATATCAACATCAATATATTTTTTACTAATTATTTCTGTTAATATATTTTGAAAATTATCTTTATTTAATTGTTTTTTTAAATTATTTGATTTTTCCATATTTATATTGAGTAATTTTTATATAAATAGTAAAATAGAATAAACTATTTATAATTAAATAAATTAATTATGTATAATTTTTGCCAAAAAAATATAAATTCAGAAGATTTGGTGGTGAATATTGATTTATCAAATTTGGAGTCATGGGATTTAAATGAAAGTTTTATTGTGAAAAGTTTAACATCATGGAAAAAATCAAAATCTGATAATTTATTACTTCCAGATTTTGGTTTAACAGCATATGATAATGGTAGGGTTTCTGATATGGAGGAATGTTTAGAATTATCTAAAAATGATAAATCACTTACATTATATAGAATTGGTGAAAATGATGAGGTAGGTAATATTAATTATGATAATTATATTATTAGTGGTATTACCAATAATCTTGTTGGAAACTATTTCCAATTGAATGGTGGGTATTTACAAGGTTTTTTTAAATTATATGGTTACAATTATGAAATATTACCAGCAAGATATATGCAGGGGATCACAATTGAAAACATGTTATTTATAAATAATGACTCGAAGGGAATTTTTTTTACTATGGGTGTTCGTAGTGAAGATAAATATAATGAGTTTTTTAGTGGTGAAACGCAAATGTCTACCGATGGTATTTTTGATGGTATATTAACATCGGAAGGAAATAATTTGAATGCTTATCTTGAAGAAAAAACTTTAAACAATGCCATTACTAATTATGAGAATGATAAATATTATATAAAATATAATCAAAAAAAACAAGAGGAAAATTTAAAAAATAATATTATATCTTTTGGGTTAACTGAGGATAAAAAAATTGAATTAAAATATATAAATAATGATAATACTTTAGTAGAATACAAATCAGAAAATAAGATAACTTCAATTGGATGGAAATTGATTAGTATTACATTTCAACCATATACTGAATTGGGTGAGTATGATTCTTCAAATTATTATTGTTTTGAAAGAAGATTAGGTGATTTAAAGATTTTTGTTAATGGTAGATTATTTTGGAAAATAAATAATTTTGAAGAATTTTATTTTAAAAGAATACAAAATCATAAAGAAAAACAAATCGGTGTGCCATTCAATATTAGTTGGGGTGGTGGAAGTTTTGGTTTAAAACATTCATATCATTATGATTATAATTGCTTTGATATTTATAATAATAATGATCAACAATACATTGACGACAATTTTATTTTATTTGGTTTCGGTGATTTAATATATGATAATATTAACGAATCTTTAGATATAAAAGTTCAAAACACAAACAATATTATAATTCAATATAATAATCAAATTGAAATATTGGGTGGGCATAAATATAAATTAAGTGTTTTAGTGAATAGTAATATTTTTTATAATTTGATTGATGTTGGGAATATATTTTTAAATATTAATACAAATGCACCAAATTATAATATATTAAACGAAAAAACATATTCAACAAAAACACTAAATAATACTTGGACTGAATTAATATTTGAATTTAGTGTAGCAAAAACATGTGGAATTTATTATTTTTATCCTCAAATTGAAATTACGTCTGAAATTGGTTTTATTAATAATTCGATTTTAAAAATAAAAAACTTTAGAATTGAAACAACAAATATTTTGAAAAAAGATAAATCAAAAGAAAATTTAACAATTGAAAAATATTTTGATGAATCTTTTGTTGGTGGTATACAAAAATTAAGAATATATAATAGAGTTTTAAATAATAATGAAATTTTAAATAACGCTATAAATGACTTTGAAAATGATCATTATAATGTTAAAATATTAAAGGGTGGGAGATTAATTTATGAGTAAAATAATAAAAGAATCTTATGATGATATTCAAGAAATTGAAAAATTAGCAATAGAAATTTTAAGATTTATTTCAGATAAATATATTGGTTTAATATATGAACTTTCTAGGGATGTGGATTTATTTGATAACCTTAAAGAAAATATTAAATTTGATAAATATATAAATTATATTGATAAAATTGTTGATAGTAATAAATTTAAAAAAATAAAAAATTTTATTGAAAATAAGAATTTGATTTTTTATTTTAGTGATAAGGATTTTGGTGATATTGATGGTGAATATAGAAAATCTAAAAATTGGATTAGAATTTATGCTCACAGAGATGAATTTTATGAGGTTGTAGAAGATTATAAAGAAGATATATTAGATATGAATAATAAATCTATAACTAGTATTTATAGACTTATGTATGATATTATGGAAGAATCGTTTAAAGATTTAATAGTTCACGAATTACAACATGCATATGATGATTTTAGAAGTGATGGGAAATTCGTATTACATAAAAAAACACAAGATTATTTTAGAAAACAACAAGAAAAAGGTAATTATAATATTGATACAAAGGAAAAATATAAAAATTATTTAAATTTACCACATGAAATATGGGCTAGATTTTCTGAAACAATAACAAAATTTAATAAACATGATTGGGAAGAAGATTTTATATTTATATTAAAAGGTTTTAGAAAAAATTTTAAAGGTTATAATTTATTGAGTGAAAAAGATAAAAAAAGATTAATTAAAGCATTATATAAATATTATAATTTAAAAAAGTAATTATGTTAGATAAATTTAATGAAATATATTCTGGTTGGAAAAACTATATTTTTAAATCTGATGAGGTTGAAAAAATTGCAATCAATAGATTAAAAATTTGTGTTGATTGTGATAAATTAAATCGTAAAAATAATAGATGTGGTGTTTGCGGTTGTCCAATTTCTGCAAAAGTTAGAAGTTTAAAATCTAGTTGTCCTTTGAAACTTTGGTAGATTTCTTTTTTACATTATCCTTTCTATTCACCAACATATAAGTGTCATCTATAGCAATTCCATAATGTTTTTTTTGTGGGGGTATATGATGTTTTGTAAATGAATTCATTATTTTTATTTCATCTTCAATATGTAGCTGTATTTTACCATCTAAACAAATTAGAGTTTCTTCATATTCGTGTTTTTTTACTGAAAATATACTACCTCTTGGAAGAAAGAAATAATATGTTTTATCATCTTCTAATCTAGAATTAGCAATTTTAATAAATTTAATATCTGAATATTCTGAATCTTCCCATCCATTAAAAAATCTAATCACAATACCATCATTAAGTGTATGTATTAAAGGAATTTTTTTTAATAATATTTCTTTTCTTTTATTAATAGCATTTTTTATTTCATTAATGATTTTTGCTCTTTCTGTTGACATAATTATTTAATTTTTAACAAATAGGGATTGTTTGTATATAAATAGTAAAATATTAATAATTATCTATTGTGAAATTAAAAAAATATTAATATTTTTGTGTGCTAATATTTATAATAGACTTCGTAATATTTATATATAAATATATTTATTATGGAGAGTGTGATAAAAGAAGAAAGATTCGATAAGTTTGAGAAATTTATCGAATCTTATGATTTTGAAAAAATTTTTTATAGGATTTTATTAGAACATGATGAAGAATGGTATGAGAAAAATATTATTAATAATGGGTGTAAAATTATAAATAATAAACTGCTTTTTATTTATAGTTATTTGGAAAATAGAGGAAAAAAAATAATTGACAATGAAAATGATTCTTTTTTGAGGACTGAAAGATGGGAATTTAAAAAATTTATCTTTAAAAAAGAATATTTAGTTAATAATAAAATAAAATACGTAATTGAAAACTGTTACGATAACAAAATAATATTATCAACAAAATAAAAAATGTATTATGGATGAAATGATTGAAAAAACAACTTTAGCATATTGTAGAATATTCCCCGAATTAAAACAAGATTATTTGAACTCTGGTGATGATACAATTATCAACATTATTGTGGAAAAACTAATAGAGAAAAATAAAAATAAATCTATTTTAGATGTTGTAAGTTTAAAAACACAAATTAAAAACATTCTAAATAGTCTTTAAATTTTTATTTTTTATTTTTTTATTTTAATTAATAGATGCTATAAAAAAAATAGCATCTATTTCTATCTAATAATGAATAACTTTAATAAAATAATAAAAAATATATAATTTTTATTTCTAAATATAATATATTTTTTATATATTTATCTTTTACAAAATATATAATAATACTATTTTTTTTAATTTTTTATAAAATATGATAAATAAACACACAAAAGAAAATGTATTTAAATCAACATTAGAGTATTTTAATGGTGATGAACTTGCCACCGATGTTTGGATTAAGAAGTATTGTCTTAAAGATGAGAATAATCTTTATGAATTAAATCCAGATCAAATGCATCGAAGATTAGCTAAAGAGATAGCTAGAATTGAATCTAAATATCCAAACCCTTTGAGTGAGGAAGAGATATATGAGACACTTAAAAATTTCATAAGAATTGTATTACAAGGATCACCAATGTCAGGTATCGGTAATGATTTTCAGATAGTTTCATTATCAAATTGTTTTGTTATTGGTAATGAAAATAAAAGTGATAGTTATGGTGGTATTATGAAATTAGATCAAGAAATGGTACAACTACAAAAACGTAGAGGTGGTGTTGGTCTTGATTTATCATTTATAAGACCAGCTGGTAGTCCTGTTAAAAACTCTGCCATTACTAGTACTGGTGTTGTTCCATTTATGGAAAGATATTCAAATTCTACAAAAGAAGTAGCCCAAGATGGTAGACGAGGTGCATTAATGGAAAGTATTTCAATTAAACATCCTGACGCTGAAAAATTTATTGATGCAAAATTAACAGAAGGTAAAGTTACTGGTGCAAATGTTTCGATAAAATTACATGATGATTTTATGAGAACAGCATTAAATGATAATAATAATGATTATCTTCAAAGTTATCCTATTGATTTAGAAAATGTTTCATTAGATCAAATAGATAAATATGATGAAATTATTACTGTAACAAATAATGAGGGTGATTCTGTTGGTTATATTAAAAAAATAGATGCTAAACGCATTTGGAATAAAATAATTCATAATGCTTGGAAATCAGCAGAACCAGGAGTTCTATTTTGGGATAAAATAATTAGTGAAAGTATTCCTGATTGTTATAAAGAATTTGGGTTTGGAACCACAAGTACGAATCCTTGCGGGGAAATTCCTTTATGTCCATATGATAGTTGTAGATTAACAGTACTTAATTTATATGGTTATGTTGTTAATCCTTTCACTGAAAATGCTTATTTTGATTGGGATTTATTCAAGAAGGATGTAATTAAAGCTCAACGTTATATGGATGATATCATTGATTTAGAAATTGAAAAAATTGATAAAATTATTGAAAAAATTGATTCTGATCCAGAAGATGAGTTTATAAAAATTTATGAAAAGAATTTATGGATTAAAATTAAGGAAATGACTATTAAAGGTAGACGTACTGGTTTAGGTGTTACTGCTGAAGGTGATATGTTGGCTGCTCTAGGTTTAACTTATGGTACTGACGAAGGTAATGATTTTTGTGTTGAAGTTCATAAAACTTTGAAATTAGAAGCTTATCGTTCTTCTGTAATTATGGCTAAAGAACGTGGTGCATTTCCAGTATACAATTCAGAATTAGAAAATAATAACCCATTTATTAATAGAATTAAGAATGAGGATATTGACCTATATACAATGATGCAAAAGTATGGTCGTAGAAATATAGCATTATTAACAATTGCACCAACAGGTACAACTTCATTAATGACTCAAACAACATCTGGAATTGAACCTGTTTTTCTACCAGCATATATGAGACGTAGAAAAATAAATCCCCAAGAAAAGAATGTTAGAGTTGATTTTGTAGACTCTGAAGGACAATCTTGGATGGAATATCCAGTATTTCATCATAAGTTTGAAACATGGTTAAAAATTAAAGGATATAATATTGAAGAGGTTAAAAATATGACTAAAACACAATTAGACGAAATTGTTAAAATTTCTCCTTATTATAAAGCCACTTCTAATGATGTTGATTGGGTTAAAAAAGTTGAAATGCAGGGTAGAATACAAGAACACGTTGATCATTCAATTTCAGTTACAGTAAACCTCCCTAAAGATACAACAGAAGAAATAGTTGCTAAAGTCTATGAAACAGGTTGGAGAAGTGGATGTAAAGGTTTAACAATTTATCGTGATGGTTGTAGAAGTGGGGTTTTAATTAGTAATAAATCTGATAATAAAAAAAATGTTGAAACCTTTTCAGATAACCATGCACCAAAAAGACCAAAAAGATTAAAAGGCGAAATTCATCGTTTTCAAAATAATTCGGAAAAATGGATTGCTGTTGTTGGAATTAAAGATGGTAGACCATATGAATTATTTACTGGTAGATTACAAAATGGATTAAGTGAATTACCTATTAGTATTAAAGAATGTGAAGTTGTAAAAAAAGTCATCATTGATAAAAATGGGAAGAAACTTAAACGATATGATATTGAATATGTTGATGCTAATGGTAATAAACAAGTTTATGAGGGTATAAATAAAACATTTAATCCTGAGTTTTGGAATTATGCTAAATTAATATCTGGTATTTTTAGACATGGTATGCCATTAGTTAAAGCTTTAGAATTGATTGAATCTTTAAGTTTTTCAGAAGAACATATTAATAGTTGGAAGAATGGTGTTATTCGAGTTATTAAGCGTTATATTAAAGATGGTGAAAAAAGTAAAGGTGAATGTCCAGTATGTGGTGGTGAAGATTTTGAATTTAAAGAGGGGTGTTTAATGTGTACGGGTTGCGGTTTTAGCAAATGTTCTTAATTTTTTCTTTTTTATTATAAAAAACCAGATAAATATTTGTTTATCTGGTTTTTTTCTTTTACATTTGTCATGTAATATAAAAAATAAAAGAAATGCAAGAGTTTAAATTCAAAGAGATTAAATATAATAAGATGAGAACATTTCAATTTGCTGATGAACCAGAATTAATTCATATATTTAAAATTAGAGATAATGAATATATGATTGTCCATGAAGATGGTTATGATCTAAATACTGGTATGGTAGATTTTGGTTCTAAAGAAGAAGTTGAAAATAAATATAAAATAAAATTATGAAATTTACAATAGAAGAAGTTGAAAATAAATATAAAATAAAATTATGAAATTTACAATAGAAGAAGGAAAAAAAATATGGTTTACATCTGATATTCATTATTGGCATAAGAATATTACTTATGGTGATTCTGTATGGGATGATAAAGAGGTTTCTTGTAGAAAATTTAATACTACAAGAGAAATGTCCTTACACATGATTAATCAAATTAATAAATATGTGAAGGAGGATGATATATTATTTCATTGTGGTGATTGGTCTTTTAGTGGTATTGAAAATATTCTTAATTTAAGAAAACAATTAAACGTCAAAACAATTCATCATATAAATGGAAATCATGATCATCACATTTCAGATAATAAATTGATTAAAAATTATTTTATTGGTGTTAATTCTGATGAGATTGTTCATGATAAAGATATTGATGACCTTAAAGATCATTATGCACCTTTATATACCAAACAACTTTTTACAACTGTAAATGATTATTTGGAAATAAAAATAGGTAAACAATTAATTGTATTATCTCATTATCCTTTTCAAAGTTGGAGAGATATTAGTAAAGGTTCAATACATTTGCATGGACATACTCATGGTAATATCAATAATATAAAAAATAGGTTGGATGTTGGTTTGGATTCAGCATTTAAAATGTTTGGAGAATATAAACCATTTGGTTTTGATAATATTATAGAAATCTTAAAATAAATATATATGGCAAAAGAATGTAAAGAAAGGGAATTTACATTGGTATATTGAATATATATAATAGTGGTGATTGTGGTTATGATACAGCTTTAACAAGAGAACAACATGATATATTGCAATTAATATTAACAAGTTTAGGAAATATAATAGTTGTAAAACAAATAAAAGTAAAGTATGAAAAAAAATAAAATAATTTTTTGTGTTGGTGTACCAGCATCAGGTAAATCCACTTGGAGTAAAGATTTTGTTAGAAATAATCAAAACTATGTTCGACTATGTAGAGATGATTATAGATATATGTACAAGGATATGGGATGGTTTGGTGATGAGATTAGAGATGATCTTGAAACATTGATTACTAAAAATATTGTAGATAATCTTTTTAATCTAATGTCGTTGGGGTTTGATGTTGTTATTGATGAAACCAATCTTGATAGTAAAAGATTAAAATCATGGTTAAAAACATTTAAAAGTGATCAATTAAAAGATGATGTGGATATTCAATTTAAAATATTTGATATTTCTTTTGAAGAAGCATTAGACCGTGATTCTAAAAGAGAAAGAAGTGTGGGTAAAAATGTTTTGAAAAAAATGTTTGATAAATATCAACACTTAATCAATAATTTTGATTTTAAGGAGTATGGTGAAGTTTTGTAGTTAAACTAAACGATTGAAAAACTCTTTTAGTTTTTCATGTAATTTATAACTACTATCAAAATCTAATTCTCTACTTCTTTTTCTGATTAACTCAATAATTTCATTGTAATACTTATCAACTTTATTATTATCAATTTCTTCTTTAATTATTTGTTTTAAAATATTTTTAATATTACTTTTCATTAATTTTATTTTTTATATAAATAGTTCAATTTTAGAAAATAATATGGTTATGATTTATTAATATAATATTATTGTTAAGGTAACATGTTTTCAAGTCTTTATAACTAATTATAATAAAATGATTTGTTTAAGAAAATTTTATTATTTAGTTTAATGATGTTATTTAGTAGAGAATATGTTGTTATTGATAATCAAACAAAAGAAGAATTGGTTGGAGTAAAAATATCCACAACCAACAATAATATTATATATAGTGATTTTGATGATAAAATAAATACCAAAAACAAAATTAAATCAGTTTATTATATATCATATGAGTTACTTGAAATTAAAAATGATAACATATTTATGAAAAAAATAAATTAAGAAAAAGAAAAATAATATTTCTAAAAAAATAGATAAAATGATTTGTTTTCTCAATTATTTTATTTATTTTTGTTTTTGTAATAAAAATATTAACTTCAAATTGAAAAAAATTGGCAACATATTATATACAAAAGAATTGGTTAATCATAAAAAAGTTGATTTTGTTAATTATTATAATGATGCATTAATAAGTAATATTGATAATGATTTACCAACATTAATTGTTGGATGGGAAAATGTTAAATTAAATAATTTAAATAATGTTTCAATATTAGAAAAAACAATAATAGATAAAAAATTATATTGGGAATTTCAATTTGAGGAATGCAAACAAAAACATGTTGATGGTGTTTTTAATTTTGTAAAATTATTACCTGATTACTATTTCAGAAATAGATATGAATATATTGTAATAGACCCTATTTTTTTTAAGATTAATCATGTGGATGATATCTTGGTTAAGATTATAAAAAAAACCGTAGAAAAAGCTTATTTGAATAATAATTCATTATATTTGTTGTCTGGTAATAATATATATAATATTAATCTTAATACAATGAAATTTTTTTATTTTGATTATAATAGAGTGGTTAATTTCTTTAAAGAAAGAATCAGTTATTTTATTGATGATTCAGACAATTCAATATTTGATAAATATTATAAATATTTTAAGGGTTATAAATATACAAAAAGGTTTTTAATTAGTTTAATATAGAATTATGGGAGAGAATTACAAATTAACTATTGAATTAGTACCTCAAACATCTTGGTATAATAATGTTAGAAGTAAAGTAAGTTCTGATGAATGGGATATAATTAGAAAGAAATCTTATAAAATAGCTAATTACGTCTGTGAAATATGTGGTGATAATGGAATTAATCAAGGATTTTCACATCCAGTTGAATGTCATGAAGTGTGGGCGTATGATGATACTCACAACATCCAAAAATTAATAGGTTTTATTTCATTGTGTCCATTATGTCATAAAGTTAAACACATTGGGTTAGCAAAAGTAAATAATGAACTAGACATAGCTATAAATCATTTAATGAAGGTTAATTCTATTGGAAAAAGAACTGCAACAAGATATATTGAACAATCTTTCAATGTATGGAGGGAAAGAAATAAAAATAATTGGGTTGTTGATGTTAGTTATATTAAAAAGTTTTTAAATAAAAAATAATATATATGAAATTAGACAATTTATATTGGGAGAGGTATGATGATTTTCTTACTGAAAATAAAGTTGATGCTCGTTGGTTGTTAAAATCATCAGATGATGATAAGAGTTATGGTTCTTTAAGAATAGTTTCACATCCAGATTTAAGACCAGGATATCTTAGAGCTATTTATACTGTTGTAACTGAAATTAGTAAAAGAAGTAAAGCTGAAATGTTAAAAGTTATTTCTGATTATAAAATGGATGTTAAAGAATTAGAAGTATTTAATGTTAGGGATAATATTAAAACTGAAACAACTGAATATGAAGCACCTTATAAGGAATTAGAAAAATTGTTTAGTGTAAAGATTTTTGAATGA
>Ga0079224_100012193_pt1 | contig 11885 bp, 12 predicted proteins | sample Stecom2015_FD_80414 | JGI IMG/M metagenome (GOLD analysis project Ga0079224, IMG submission 80414) | Agricultural soil microbial communities from Utah to study Nitrogen management - Steer compost 2015 | ecosystem: Environmental > Terrestrial > Soil > Agricultural land | place: USA: Utah... | reverse complement strand
CGCCACCAGCCCGGGAGGGGTCAGCGTATAGGAGGCGACCCAGTCGACGAAGCGCCGCGTTTCCTCGCTCAACCGCGGGCAGTCGAACGCTTCGCTGATCGGCCTGAGCTTCTTCGGCTCGACTGCCTCGCATTCGCCGTCCCACACGACCGCGCCGACTTCGCGGGGCCCGAGCGGCACGCGCACGATGGAGCCGGGCCCCACTTCCATGCCCTCCTGAACCGCATAGGAATATGGCCGGTCGGCCGGCATCGGCACGAGCACGGGCACCGTGCGCCGGGGGCGCGAATCTTTCATCATCGGGACGTGACCTTGCCCGGTTCTTGTTCTAAATCAATGCCGCAAACGACGGCGGCCGCCGCGCCGGGATTCCAGGAGACAGGTCATGAAGTTTTTCGTCGACAGTGCTGACGTGAAGGAGATTCGCGAGCTCAATGAGCTCGGCATGGTCGACGGCGTGACCACCAACCCTTCGCTGATCCTGAAATCCGGCGGCAAGATTTCGGAAGTGACCAAGCAGATCTGTGACATCGTCGACGGCCCTGTCTCGTCCGAAGTCGTGGCCACCGAATACGACCAGATGATGCGCGAGGCCGAAGTCCTCTCCAAAATCGCCGACAACATCTGCATCAAGGTGCCGCTGACCCCGGACGGGCTCAGGGCTTGCCGCTCGATCCGCAAGGATCTCGGCCGCTGCGTCAACGTCACGCTGTGCTTCACGGCCAACCAGGCGCTGCTTGCGGCCAAGGCAGGCGCCAGCTTCATCTCGCCCTTCATCGGCCGAGTCGACGACGTTGGCGAGGACGGGATGAACATCATCGCCGAGATCAAGCAGATCTACGACAATTATGATTTCAGCACCGAGATCCTCGCCGCCTCGATCCGCACCGTCAATCACGTCAAGCAGGCCGCGCTGATCGGCGCCGACGTGGCGACCGTACCGCCCGCGATCATCCGCCAGCTCTACAAGCATCCGCTGACCGACCGGGGACTGGAGGCCTTCATCGCCGACTGGAAGAAGACCGGCCAGACGATCGCCTGAGTCGAGCACTCATTCCGGAGCGAACGGCGCCTCGGGGTTTTCCCGCAGGCGCAGCACCGTGTGCTCCTGCAGCCGGCCGGTGACGCGCAAGATGTCGCCGTCCAGCGCTTCGGGCGCAACCGGGCGCCCGACGATCAGTTCGATGCGCTTGCCCTTCTTGTTCAGGAACTCGTGGAAGACGGTCATGTCCCGCAGTTCCGTGCTCCTCTTCGAGACGAAGTAGAACAACGGGGAATTGCGCGAGGTGATGTTCACAGGCACGACCGGCACGCGATAGCGCCGCGCCAGCGCGACGAGCGTCGGCTGCCACGGCCGTTCCTCGAGATGGTCGCCGTTCCAGAACGCGATGCGCCCCGAGGGGAACAGCACCACGGCCTTGCGCTCGATGAAGGCCCGCGCCGTGCTTTCGAGCGTGTCACGGCTCTTGGCGTGCGTCTTCTCGGCAGGCCGCCACTCGACCGGAATGATCACGTCGGCGAAGCGCGGCGCCACACGCAGCGCATCCCGGTTGGCGAAGATGGCCAGATCCGTGCGCGCGGTCTTCAACAGGTCGAAAACGGCGATGCCGTCGGCGATTCCCGTCGGATGGCTGCACGCCAGGATGAAGCCGCCGGAAGTGGGGAGGTTCTCGCGACCGACGACGTGAAGTTCGATGGATAGCAGCCGGCTGATGTATTCGAGCGCATCCCATCCCGCCATCGGCGCGATTTCGTCGGCCATCCGCACGGCTTCGTCGTAATGCAGGAAACGGTAGAGCGCTGGCCGCATCATCGGCCAAAGCGGATGCGAGGAAAGCCCGCTGGCACGCTCCGCGATCAACTGGTCGACGATGTGCGGACCGCCGGCACCGTCACGAAGCTCGGTGCGCGAGCCGATCAGTGGCGCAAAGGAGTAAGGCATCCAGAAACCGGCCGTCCTTATGTGACGCTCTCTACGCGCATTCCACGATGCCCGGAACAGCACCCCGCTAACAATGGCCGCGGCGTGCCAAGGTTCCCGCTGCCGCTAGCGCCGCCTCGCGAGATTCTGCGCAATGGCGAGGCGCAGCTGCTCAGCGAGCTCCCGCGCCGCACGATTCTCCGCGTCACGGCGCGACCTGACCGCCGCAAATTGCTGACTGGGCACATCATAAGCCGCGAAGACCTGCCGGCTGCCCCTGCCGATCACAGCTCCGGTTGCCGCGTCACGCAAAGTGTAGGAGGCGGCCATGGTCAACAGCGACGAAGTTGGGGCCTGTTCCGTGGACGAGACCTGTATGATCGCGGCAGCGGACGAACTGGCCGACGCCACGAGATCGAGATTGTATGCCGGGTTGGCCGGGGTGCCCGCACCGCCCGAGAGCAGGAAGATGAGCTGATTGCGCACTTCTAGCGCCTCGCGCGTGCCGACCGGCTTCACCGCGATGGAGGCGAGTTCCGATGCCATGTCGGCGCCAGCGCCGCCGGGCACCGGGCCTTGCGAGTAGAGCGGCTGCACAGTGCACGAAGTTGCGACCAGCGCAAGCACGGCAACGACAGCCGCGAGCGCTGCTCCAGGCAGCGGAGATCGAGCGTGTCGATCACGCTCAGCCGACGACATTGACGATCCTTTGCGGAACCACGATCACCCTTTTCGGTGGACGACCGTCGAGCGCCTTCTGGACGAAATCGAGCGCAAGCGTCGCCTTCTCCACCGCAGCTTGATCTGCGTCGCGCGCAATCGTCAAGTCGCCGCGCTTCTTGCCGTTGACCTGGACCGGATAGACGAACTCGTCATCCACCGTCAGGGTTTCGTCGAATTCGGGCCAGCTCTGCTGCGCGACCAGCCCCTCGCCGCCGAGTGCCGCCCAGCATTCTTCTGCCAGATGTGGCATCAACGGCGAGACCATGATGATCAGGAATTCGAGCGCCTGGCGCACTGCGGCGCGTGTCGCCTCGTCGGCCCTGCCGGCCGCCGCATCGGCGAGCGCGGGCTGGAGCGTGTTGGTCAGTTCGTGGATGCGGGCGACGGCTCTGTTGAAGACGAACTTGCGAATGTCGTCGCCAACGGCCTTCAGCGTCCGGTGCGCCGCCCTGGAGATTGCTGCCGCACCACCGGTCGTGGCTGCCACGGGCTGGACCTCGGCCAGTGCGGGCGCCGCTTCCGCGACCAGCCGCCACAGTCGTTGCACGAACCGGTGTGCGCCCTCTACGCCCGCTTCGGTCCAGATCACGTCGCGGTCCGGCGGCGAATCCGACAGCACGAACCAGCGCGCCGTGTCGGCTCCGTAGCGAGCGATGATGTCGTCGGGGTCGACCACGTTCTTCTTCGACTTCGACATCTTCTCGATCGGGCCGATCTCGACTTCCTCGCCGGTGTCGATCAGCACCGCACGGCGCTTGCCGTCGGCCTCCTCGATCCGCACCTCGGCGGGCGTGATCCAGATCGCGCCCGCCCCGCTGCCGCGTCGGTAGGTCTCGTGCACGACCATTCCCTGCGTGAACAGGCCGTCGAACGGCTCCTCGACCGTGTTGAGGTGGCCGGTGGCCTTCATGGCGCGCGCGAAGAAGCGTGAATACAGCAGGTGCAGGATCGCGTGCTCGATGCCGCCGATATACTGGTTGACCGGCATCCAGCCGTTTGGACCGTCGACGGCCGACAGCGTGGTCGGTGCCTTCTCGTTCCACGGGTCGGTGAAGCGCGCAAAGTACCACGACGAATCGACGAACGTATCCATCGTGTCGGTGTCGCGCCGCGCCGGCTTGCCGCAGTTCGGACAGGCGACATGCTTCCAGGTCGGGTGATGGTCGAGCGGATTGCCGGGCCTGTCGAAGGACAGGTCGCGCGGCAGCTCGACCGGCAGATCGTTCTCCGGCACAGGTACGGCGCCGCAATCGTCGCAGTAGATAACCGGGATCGGCGCACCCCAGCAGCGCTGGCGCGAGATCAGCCAGTCGCGCAGGCGGAACTGCACCTTGCGCTCGGCCATCGGCAGGTTGCGGTCCGCCTTCACCTGCTCGAGCCGTCGCGCCACCTGGTCGAAGGCTTGTTTCGGCCTCATGCCATCCAGAAAGCGCGAATTGATCATCACGCCATCGTCGACATAAGCCTCGTCGCCGATCGAGAAGGTCGCCGCGTCGGCGCCTTCCGGCATGACCACCGGGATCACCGGCAGGCCGTACTTGCGCGCGAAGTCGAGGTCGCGCTGGTCGCCGGACGGACAGCCGAAGATCGCGCCGGTGCCGTAGTCCATAAGCACGAAGTTGGCGACGTAGACCGGCAGCTTCCAGTCCGGATCGAACGGGTGCACCGCGCGGATGCCGGTATCAAAGCCCTTCTTCTCGGCGGCCTCAATTTCAGCGGCGGAGGTGCCGCGGCGCCGGACCTCCTCGATGAAGGCAGCCAGCGCCTGATTCGACTTGGCCGCCTCCCTGGCGAGCGGATGGTCCGCCGCGATCGCCATGAACGAGGCGCCGAAGATCGTGTCGGGCCGGGTCGTGTATATTTCAAGCTCCGTCTCGCCGGCTGGCGTCGTGCCGGCATCGAGCGGCCAGCGGATCAGCAGGCCCTCCGACCGGCCGATCCAATTCGCCTGCATCAGCTTGACCTTCTCCGGCCAGCGCGGAAGCTTGTCCAGGCTGTCGAGGAGATCCTGGCTCATCGAGGTGATCCTGAAGAACCACTGCGTGAGTTCGCGCTGCTCGACCGGGGCGCCGGAGCGCCAACCCTTGCCGTCGATCACCTGCTCGTTGGCGAGCACGGTCATGTCGACCGGGTCCCAGTTGACCTTGGCCGGCCGGCGCTCGGCGAGTCCCGCCTTCCAGAAGTCGAGGAACATCTTCTGCTGGTGCTTGTAGTAGCTCGGGTCGCAGGTGGCGATCTCGCGCGACCAGTCCCACGACAGGCCCATGGTCTTGAGCTGGCCCTTCATCGTGGCGATGTTGGCATAGGTCCATTCGCGCGGGTCGACCTTGTTGTCGCGCGCGGCGTTCTCCGCCAGCAGGCCGAAGGCGTCCCAGCCGATCGGATGCAGCACGTTCAGGCCGTTGGCGCGGTGGAAGCGGGCGACCACGTCCCCCAGCGTGTAGTTGCGAACGTGCCCCATATGGATGCGGCCCGATGGATACGGGAACATCTCCAGCACATAATATTTCGGCCGGGGGTCGTCGTTCCGCGTCTCGAAGAGCTTTGCGTCCTCCCAGGCTTTCTGCCATTTCGGCTCGGAGACGCGCGGATTGTAGCGTTCGATTGCCATGCGCCGGATTTCACATAAAAGGGGACCGGAAATGAAGTCGCGGACCTTCAACATGCTTTCGGCAAAGCGTCAACTGCGTGGCCTCCGGCGGGCTGCGAAATCGGGCTGGGTGGGCGCATGAGCGAGGCCGTGGAGCGGCTCGCCGCGGTCCGCGCGACGATCGCCGAGGCAGAGCGGGCCGCCGGTCGCGAACCAGGCTCGGTAACGCTGGTTGCCGTTTCCAAGACGTTCGACGCGGACGAAATCCGTCCGGTGCTCCGGGCCGGCCAACGCGTTTTCGGCGAGAACCGGGTGCAGGAAGCGCTCGGCAAATGGCCGCGGCTCAAGGAGGAGTTTCCCGACATTGAGCTGCACCTGATCGGGCCGCTCCAGTCCAACAAGGCAAAGGAGGCCGTGGCGCTGTTCGACGTCATCGAGACGGTCGACCGCGAGAAGATCGCGGCCGAACTGGCCAGGGAAATGGCCAGGCAGGGGCGGCGGCCGCGGCTATACGTGCAGGTCAACACGGGTCTGGAGCCGCAGAAGGCAGGCATCGACCCGCGCGAGGCGGCGCATTTCGTCGTCCGCTGCCGTGACGTGCACGCCCTCGCCATCGAGGGGCTGATGTGCATCCCGCCGGTCGACGAGAACCCCGGCCCGCATTTCGCGCTGCTGGAAAAGCTTGCGCGCGAGTCGGGCGTCGAAGAACTGTCGATGGGAATGTCCTCCGACTACGAGAAGGCGATCGCCTTCGGCGCGACTTCCGTGCGCGTCGGCTCGGCGATCTTCGGCGAGAGGCCGCCCTTCAAGCCGGCTGGCTGACGGCAGCGGGCTGTCCGGTGCCCTGCCGCGCGTGGCCGTAGCGCGCCACCGCCGTGAGCAGCACGCCGAGCAGCAGTCCATTGAGGGTGTGCCAGAGGAAATGCGTGCCGATCGGCAGTAGCTCGCACACACGCGGGTCGATGATCCTGAATGTCACGGACATGGCGAAGATGGCGAGGCCGGCAAGCTCGTAAATGCCGGCGGGATGGCCGCGGGCGACCAGCCACGCGCCGAAGAACAGCAACCCGAGCGGCGCCGGCAGGTAGCCGGTCGAGCCGTTCGTGGCAACCCGCAGCCAGTCAGGCACCGCCCAGGTGATCGCCCCGGTCACGATGATGAAGACAACGAAGATCGCAATCGTCCTGGGCCAGACGAAACCCAGGAAACGGTTGATGCTGAACAGCGCGAACATGAAGATGAACAGCGCGATCGGCACCACGTCCGCCCACACCGTGAGCCGGTTGGCGAAGGTGTGGAAGAGCGCCGACCCGACGCCGATCACGATCGCCCACCAGGCCAGCAGCGCCGCGAAGGCGCCGGTCTCGTGCCTGCGCACCAAGACGATCCCCCAGATGCCGGCGGCAATGAAGGCGAGGTTGGTCAGCGCATTAAGCGGTTCGGACCAGAATTCCGGCCCGGTCCGCTCGCAATAGTTGTCGATGGCCTCGAACAGGGCTGAGTTCATGGCTGTTCCGTCCGGCGATGCGCTATGGAAAGCCTATCTGATTCGCAGCGATGTCTCACCGCAACGTGACTTCCGATTGACTGTCCCTTCCGCCTAATCTTATGGCACAAACGCATGCCCTCCCGCGGCGGAGCGGCCGGCAGCGCATCTGACAATCGGACGATCATGCGACTTAACCATCTTCTCGCGCTGGCGGCTGCTGCGGCTTCCGTGCTGCTGGCGGGGAACGTGTCGCTTGCCGGCAGTGTCGAGCGTCCGGTCGGCGTGATCGAGTTGTTCACGAGCCAGGGCTGCAGCTCCTGCCCACCCGCCGACGAGGTGCTCGCCGAACTCGCCGACCGCGGCGATCTTGTCGCGCTCTCCTACCACGTCGACTACTGGGACTATCTCGGGTGGCACGACACATTGGCGACGCCGGCCAATACAGGACGGCAATATGCCTACGGCCGCTCCTTCGGCGGCCGCTCGGTCTATACGCCGCAGGCCGTCCTCAACGGCCGCCAGCACATGAGCGGCGCCGAGCGCGAGGGCATGCTCGGGGCGATTAACCGCATGGCCGGCGCCGGGGAAGGCATGACGATCGACGTTTCGGCCGTCTATTCGGGCGAAACCATCGTGATTCGCCTCGGCGACGGCGCCGAGAATCAGAGGGCGCACGTCGTGCTCGCCTATTTCGAGCCGGAGAGCACGGTCGCCATCAGCCGCGGTGAAAATTCCGGCCGCACGATCACCTACCGAAACTCGGTGACCTCGGTGCAGACCGTCGGCATGTGGCACGGCAAGCAGGAGCGGCTCGAAGTTCCAGTCGCGGAGATGGAACAGCGCGGCGCGGGCGGCTGCGCGATCCTGCTGCAGAAAGTCGACAAGAACGGCCTGCCAGGCCCGATCCTCGGCGCAACGCTGGTCTCGATGGTCGACAGCTGAGGCCTGCAGTCCGCAGGAAGAACCGGAGCCGGCGGGAAGCCGGCTCCGGTTTCTTTGGGATCGTCTGCCTTCCGGGGAGGGCCCGGGTTGGTTCGATCCGGCGATGGCCCCGTGGGCGGGGGGCTTGGGGTTACGGGACCGGTGCCGGACCGAACCGTCTCAGGCAACGAGGGGATGGTCGCCGCGCAATGGGGCGCGAGCTTGGTTTATTCTTGGCCATAATGTGGCGACGCATCACCAATTCAAACATCGGTCCGATTTTCGTGAGGCCCGTCGCCGAGCGCACCCTACTTGCAATTCGAACCGGCTCGGGCGACCCTAAGGTTCAGGTGCAATCAACGACGGTCGCGGATCATGGATCGAGCAGGCGGAACGGAGGATAGGGACGATTCCGGAATACTCATTCCGCTGGCCGAGGTACGCCGGGAGCGCCTCGACCTGCCGGTAACCTTCAACCGGCGCGAGCTCGACCAGATTCTCGGCGTTTACGGCATGATGGTTGCGGCCGGCGAATGGCGGGACTACGCGATCGACCACATGTGCGACCATGCGATCTTCTCCGTCTACCGGCGCACCAGCGAGGTGCCGCTGTTCCGCATCGTCAAGGCGCCGAAGCTCAGGACACGGCAGGGTGCCTATTCCGTGGTCGCCGCAACCGGCAAGATCCTCAAGCGCGGGCACGAACTTGCGCGCGTGCTCGGTGTGTTCGACAACAAGCTGAAGCTGGTGAAGGCCTAGCCGCCGCGAAACCGCCGCTCGGGGAGCGAATCGCGGTCGGGCGGGGTGCCCGCGCCGCCGTTCATCGGCAGTTGCATGATGACCGTGTCGAGCCAGCGGCCGAACTTGTAGCCCGATCCTTCCAGCCGCCCGGCATGGCGGAACCCCAGTTTCGAGTGCAGCTTGACCGAGGCATTGTCGTCGTGCCCGTCACCGATGACGGCGATCATCTGGCGGAAGCCCAGCGCCGTGCACCTCTCGACCAACTCGGAAAGCAGCAGGCGGCCGATGCCGCGACCCTGCATGGCAGGGTCGATGTAGATCGAGTTCTCGACGATGAAGCGGTAGGCCGGCCGCGGCCGAAACGGCCCGGCATAGGCGTAGCCGGCGATCTTCCCGTTCAGTTCCGCGACGATGTAGGGAAAGCCGCCCTTCTCGAGCGCGGTGAAGCGCGACGTCATTTCCGCCAGGCTGGGTGGCTCCAGCTCGTAGCTCGCGGTGCCGCGGCTGACAGCGTCGGCGTAGATGGCGGTGATCGCGGGAAGGTCGGCGCGGGTTGCGTCGCGCAACGCAGGCTGGTTCATGGAAAGTCCGGATCGGCTGTGCGCGCCGAATCCAAACAACAGCCGCAGCTGCTTCGCAAGTCCTCAGCCGGCCCTGGCCGCTGGGCCAGCCTCAGCGGTCGGCGTGGCCGAGTTCGCGATCGGGCCAGACAAGATCGCGGACCCGCTGCTTGAGCACCTTGGCGTCGGGAAAACCGCCGTCGCGCTTGCGCTCCCAGACCGGTTCGTCGCCGACCCTGATCTCGAAGACCCCGCCCGTGCCCGGCACGAGCGCAACTTCGCCGATGTCCTGGCCGAAGGTCGACAGCAGCTCCTGCGCCATCCAGGCCGCCCGCAGCAGCCAGTTGCACTGGGTGCAGTAGGTGATGGCGATGCGCGGCTTGCCGGCTGCTTCGGCCACGGACGCCTCAGGCCGCGCTCAGCCGCGCCATGGTCTCGTCGTCCACCTCGAAGTTGGCATAGACGTTCTGCACGTCGTCATCGTCCTCGAGCGTGGCGACCAGGCGCATCAGCGACTGCGCCCGTTCCTCGTCGACCGGAACGGTGTTCTTCGGCTTCCAGATGACCTTCACCGATGCGGCCTCGCCGAGCGCGGCCTCCAGTGCCTTCGAAACGTCCCCGATCGACTCGAAAGCGCAGTAGATCGTATGTCCGTTCGCGTCGGATTCGACGTCGTCGGCGCCAGCCTCGATCGCCGCTTCCATCACCTTCTCGGCGTCGCCCGCGCCCGCCGGATAGTAGATCTCGCCGACCCGGTCCCACATGAACGACACCGAGCCGGTCTCGCCCAGCGACCCGCCCGCTTTGGTGAAGGCGGCCCGCACATTGGATGCCGAGCGGTTTCGGTTGTCGGTCAGCACCTCGACGATTACGGCGACCCCGCCCGGGCCGTAGCCCTCGTAGCGCACTTCCTCGTAATTCTCGGTGTCGTTCCCCGCCGCCTTGTTGATGGCGCGCTGGATGTTGTCCTTGGGCATCGACTGCGCCTTGGCCGCCTGCACCGCCAGCCGCAGCCGCGGATTCATGTCCGGGTCCGGCGAGCCGAGCTTGGCCGCGACGGTGATCTCGCGGGCGAGCTTGGAGAACATCTTGGACTTGGCCGCGTCTTGGCGGCCCTTTCGGTGCATGATGTTCTTGAACTGTGAATGGCCGGCCATGGCACTCCTGCGAAAGGCTTCAGAATTGTCGAGAATGGCGCGCCTTATAGTGAAAGGCCGACCGAAGGTCCAGTGACGGGCGTCTGCCGCCCGCTGCGTCGCTCGCGCAATCGTGAAAACGCGGCTTCAGGAAATGGCTGGCGGCACGGCGGGTCGTGCCTATCGTGGGCGGAGGGCGAACGCGACGGGAGGTCGGCATGCGAAGCCATGCTGCTGCAATCGCTGCTTTGGTCCTTTCCCTGGCCGTACCGGCCTCTGCGCAGGAAGATGACGAGCCGGTTCCCAGCCAGTGCCTGGCGGTGGCGCAGTCGCTGCCGAAGGTGATCTATGCGAACTACACGCCGGCCGCAGCCGAGCAGGGCGTCGTCACCATTACTTACGCCGGCCACTCGACCTACGTGATCGAGACGCCCGGCGGCGTGCGCATCGCCACCGATTTCTCCGGCCACTACGGCACTGATCCGCTGCCGCGCATCGTTACCATGAACAAGGCCCACTCCACCCACTACACACCGGCGCCCGACCCCGGCATCGAATACGTGCTGCGCGGCTGGAACGCCGAAGGCGGGCCGGCCAGGCATCGGCTGGTGGTGGACGACGTCTACATCCGCAACGTGCCGACCGACATCCGGCACTGGGGCGGCGGAATGGAGAAGGACGGCAACTCGATCTTCATCTTCGAGGTCGCGGGCCTGTGCATCGGCCATCTCGGCCATCTGCACCACAACCTCACGCCCGCACACTACGCGGCGATCGGGCGGCTCGACGTCCTCATGGTGCCGGTCGATGGCGGCATGACGCAGTCGCTCGCCAACATGAGCGAGATTGCAAGGCGCCTGTTTTCGTCCGTCATCCTGCCGATGCACCGCCACGCCACACCGCTCAGCGAATTCCTCGCGCGGATGGGCGAGGGCTTTGCCGTTGATTATCGCGATTCGCGCAGCCTGACGCTCTCGCTGCGCGATCTGCCCCGACTGCCCACGATCGTCGTGCTGCAGGGCGTGTAGGGCGGCCTCTATTTCTTCGCCCGGACCCTGGCGCGCGCTTTGCGCCGCCTGGCCAGCATGTTGAGCCCTTCGACGAAGGCGGAGAAGCCCATCGCGGCGTAGATGTAGCCCTTGGGCACGTGGTAGCCCATGCCGTCGGCGATCAGGGTCATGCCGATCATCAGCAGGAAGCCCAGCGCCAGCATGACGATGGTCGGGTTCTTCTCGATGAAGCGCGACAGCGGGTTGACGGCAACCAGCATCACCGTGACCGCGACGATGACCGCCACATACATGATGGCGATCTCGTCGGTCATGCCGACGGCGGTGATGATCGAATCGATCGAGAACACCAGATCGAGCAGCAGGATCTGGAAGATCGCGCCCGCGAGCGAAACCTCCAGCGCTTTGCCGACCAGGTCTTCCTTGTTGTCCTCGGGATCCACCGAATGATGGATCTCTTTCGTCGCCTTCCACACCAGGAACAGGCCGCCGGCGATCAGGATCAGGTCGCGCCAGGAGAAGTCGTGGCCGGCGACCTCGAAGATCGGCTCGGTGAGCTGCACGATAAAGGAAATGGTCGCGAGCAGGATCAGCCGCAGCACGAGGGCTGCGCCGATGCCGATCCTGCGGGCCGGGCCGCGCTGTTTTTCGGGCAGCTTGTTGGTGAGGATCGAGATGAAGATCAGGTTGTCGATGCCGAGTACGACCTCGAGCACCACGAGCGTCAGGAGAGCGACCCAGGCAGTCGGGTCGGCCAGCCAGTCGAGATGCGCTGCGAAGAAGTCGATCATCGG
>Ga0079224_100012192_pt1 | contig 11885 bp, 10 predicted proteins | sample Stecom2015_FD_80414 | JGI IMG/M metagenome (GOLD analysis project Ga0079224, IMG submission 80414) | Agricultural soil microbial communities from Utah to study Nitrogen management - Steer compost 2015 | ecosystem: Environmental > Terrestrial > Soil > Agricultural land | place: USA: Utah... | reverse complement strand
TGTCGGTTCCTGTGCCCGCTATTCGAACCTCCTGATCTCGCCCGACTGATGCAAGACCCGGCGCCGACGAACTCGATCCTCCTGCTGGTCGTCCTGCTCGCTCCCTTCGTGGGCTGCGTGATCGCCGCCCTGATGCCGGCCAATGCCCGCAACCGCGAGGCCTGGCTCGCCGGCCTCGTCGCCTTCGTGGGCCTGGCGATCTCCGTTTCCCTGTACGGCCAGATCGAGGAGAGCGGGCCGGTGCGCTTCGCGGTGCAGTGGCTGCCGGTCCAGGGCGTGGAGTTCGCGCTGCGGATGGACGGGCTGGCGTGGGCCTTCACGCTGCTCATCACCGCGATCGGCATGCTGGTGGTGCTGTACGCCCGCTACTACATGTCGCCGGAAGACCCGGTGCCGCGCTTCTTCGCGTTCCTGCTCGCCTTCATGGGCTCGATGCTGGGCGTGGTGCTGTCGGCCAACCTGATCCAGCTCGCGGTCTTCTGGGAGCTGACCAGCCTCACGTCGTTCCTGCAGATCGGCTACTGGCACCACCGGATCGACGCGCGCCGGGGCGCCCGGATGGCCTTCACCATGACCGCCGCCGGCGGCCTGTGCCTGCTGGCCGGGGTCCTGCTGATCGGCCACATCGTGGGCAGCTACGACCTGGACGCGGTGCTGAGCTCGGGCGACCGCATCCGCTACCACGAGTGGTACGTGCCCACGCTGGTGCTGGTCGCGCTCGGGGCGCTCACCAAGAGCGCGCAGTTTCCCTTCCATTTCTGGCTGCCGCATGCCATGGCGGCGCCCACGCCGGTGTCGGCCTACCTGCACTCGGCGACCATGGTCAAGGCGGGCGTCTTCCTCCTGATGCGGCTGTGGCCGGTGCTCGCGGGCACGACGGAATGGACGTGGGTGATCGCCGGGGCGGGGGTCTGCACCCTGCTGATCGGCTCCTTCGTCGCGATCTTCCAGCACGACCTCAAGGGCCTGCTCGCCTACTCGACCATCAGCCATCTGGGGCTCATCACGCTGCTGCTGGGGATGGGGTCGCCGCACGCGATGGTGGCGGCGATCTTCCACACCTTCAACCACGCCACGTTCAAGGCCTCGCTCTTCATGGCCGCCGGGATCATCGACCACGAGACCGGCACCCGCGACATGCGGCACCTCAAGGGGCTCTTCCGGTCCTTGCCCTACACCGGCACGCTGGCCATCGTGGCGAGCGGCGCCATGGCGGGCGTGCCGCTGCTGAACGGCTTCCTGTCCAAGGAGATGTTCTTCGCCGAGACGCTGGCCGTCGGCGGGGCGGCGCGCGCCTGGTGGCTGCCGCTGTCGGCGGTGGCGATGGGCATCTTCAGCGTGGCGTACTCGCTGCGCTTCATCAGCGTGTTCTTCGGGCAGCTGCCGGACGACCTGCCGCGCGCCCCGCACGAGCCGCCGCGCTGGATGCGCTTCCCGGTGGACGTCCTGGTGCTGGTCTGCCTGCTGGTGGGGATCGCGCCGGCGATCAGCATCGGGCCCTTCCTGTCCGAGGCCGTTGTCGCGGTGCTCGGCGAGCAGACCCCGCGCTACGACCTGGCGCTGTGGCACGGGTTCGAGCCGGCGCTCGTGATGAGCCTCGTCGCGATGGCGGGCGGCATCGCCTTCTACATCATCCTGCGCAACTTCTTCAACCTGGCCGACCGGGTCGACGCACCCGTGCTCGGGCGGCTGTCCGGCGCCAGCGCCTTCGAGATCGTCATGCTCTACATCTCGAGCATCTCGGTTCGTATCCTGCGGTACATCGCCACCGTGCGGCTGCAGCCCCAGCTGCTGGTGATGCTCGTCCTCATGGTGGGCGTGCCGCTGCTGCTCGTGCGCCCGGTGCTCGGCGAAGTCGCCGCCGACCTGGCAGAGGTGGATCCGATGTTCGCCCTGCTGTGGGTGATCGGGTGCACCTGCGCCGTGGCGGCGGCCTGGCAGGCCAAGTACCACCGGCTGGCGGCGCTCGCCCTCCTGGGGGGAGCGGGCGTCGTGACGACGGTGACCTTCCTCTGGCTGTCCGCCCCGGACCTGGCGCTGACCCAGCTCATGGTCGAGACCGTCACGACGATCCTGCTGCTGCTCGGCCTGCGCTGGCTGCCGCCGCGCATTCCCCCGGCCGATCTGGAACCCAGGACCCCCCCGCGGGTGTTGCTGCGGCGCTCGCGCGACATGCTCGTCGCCGTCGCCGGCGGCCTGGGGCTCGCGATGCTGTGCTACGCCGTGCTCGTGCGACCGCAGCACGAGCCGATCGGCGACTTCTTCCTCCTCAACGCCCTGGAGGGGGGCGGGGGCGCGAATGCCGTGAACGTGCTGCTCGTGGACTTCCGGGGCTTCGACACCATGGGCGAGATCTCCGTGCTCGCGATCGTCGCCCTGACCGTGTACGCGCTGTTGCGGCGCTTCCGCCCGGCGAAGGAGAGCATCGGGCTGCCCGCGCAGCAGGCGAGCCCCGTGGATCCGGCCAGCCGCGAGACGCCGGCCGAGCAGGTGGCGCCGGGCGGCTACCTCTACATCCCCTCCGTGTACCTGCGGCTGCTGCTGCCCTTCATGGGCATGGCCGTCGCGTACTTCTTCCTGCGGGGCCACAACCTGCCCGGGGGCGGCTTTGTCGCCGGGCTCATCTTCTCGTCGGCGATCATCGTGCAGTACATGCTGGCCGGCACGACCTGGGTGGAGGCCCACCTCAAGCTCTGGCCCCACCGCTGGCTCGGCACCGGGCTGCTGGTGGCCGCCGCGACCGGGGCAGGGGCCTGGCTGTTCGGCTATCCCTTCCTCACCAGCCACACGGCGCACCTGCATGTTCCCCTGCTGGGCGAGATCCACGTCCCGAGCGCGGCCGCCTTCGATCTCGGCGTGTTCGCGGTCGTGGTGGGGGCGAGCATGCTGATCCTCGTGGCGCTGGCGCACCAGTCGGTGCGCAGCCATCGCGCCCCCGTGGCGCCCGTGCCGGGCACCGGGGAGCTCCCGCAGTCGGCCCAGCCCGCGGAGGCCGCCTGATGGAAGCCGTCGTCTCGATCGGCATCGGCGTGCTGTTCGGCTCGGGCATCTGGCTCGTGCTGCGTCCCCGTACCTTCCAGGTCATCACGGGCCTGTTGCTGATGTCCTATGCGGTGAACCTGTTCATCTTCCTGATGGGCCGGCTCTGGATCGACCGGGCGCCCATCGTGGGAGCCGGCGCGGTGGACCCGGCGCTGCACGCCGATCCGCTGCCGCAGGCCCTGGTGCTCACCGCGATCGTCATCGGCTTCGCGACGACGGCGCTCTACCTCGTCGTCATGATCGGGGCCCGCGGCCTCACCGATACCGACCATGTCGACGGCGAGGAGCCGGGCGCATGATGGACTGGGTCCACCACCTGATCCTGCTGCCGATCCTGCTGCCGCTCGCCTGCGGCGCGGCGCTGATTCCACTGCACATGAGCCGGCACCGGCTCAAGTTCGCACTCAGCATGGGGGTCCTGCTTGCCCAGGCCGCGGTGGCGATCGCGCTGATGGTGCTAGCGGACATCGAGTACTTCCCGCAGGGCATCGGCGTCTATCTCGCGGCCAACTGGGCCGCGCCCTTCGGCATTGCGCTGGTCGCCGACCGGCTCGCCGCCCTGATGCTGCTCCTCGCCTCGGTGGTGGGCATCGCGGCGCTGCTGTTCTCCCTCGGGCGCTGGAGCCGGATCGGGGTCCATTTCCATTCGCTGTTCCAGTTCCTCCTGATGGGGATCAACGGCGCCTGCCTGACCCACGACCTGTTCAACCTGTTCGTGTTCTTCGAGGTGATGCTGGGCGCCTCCTACGGGCTGGTGCTCCACGGCTACAACGTCGCCCGCATCCGTGCCGGCATGCAGTACATCGCGATCAACCTGGTCGCCTCGCTGCTGTTCCTCATCGGTCTGGCCATGATCTACGGCACCGCCGGCACCCTGAACATGGCCGACCTCGCGGGTCGCATCGCGCAACTCGGCAGCGACGAGTCCCAGCTGCTGCTCATGGGCATCGCCGTGCTGGCGATCGCCTTCCTCACGAAGAGCGCGATGTGGCCGCTCGGTTTCTGGCTGCCGACCACCTACTCGGCGGCCTCGCCACCGGTCGCGGCCATGTTCGTGCTCATGACCAAGGTCGGCATCTACGTCATCCTGCGGATCTGGCTGCTGGTGTTCTCGCCGGAGGCGGGCGCCGCGGCCCGCTTCGGCTACGAGGCGCTGCTCTGGGGCGGCCTCGCCACCGTGGTCTTCGGCGCGCTCGGCATGCTGGCGAGCGAGGTGCCGGGGCGGCTCGCCGGCTATGCCGCCATCGTCTCGTCGGGCATCCTGCTCGCCGTGGTCGGGTACGGGCAGGCCTCGCTGGTGACGGCCGGGCTCTTCTACCTGCTCGGCTCGACCATGGCGATCGCCGCCTTCATGCTGCTGATCGAGCTGATCGAGCGCATTCGCGCGCCTGGCAGCAGCCTGCTCGCGGTGACCATGGAGGCCTTCGGGATCGAGGATGCGCCGGGCGAGGCCGTGGGCGTGAGCATCCCGGGCTCGCTCGCCTTCCTGGGCCTGGGGTTCGCCGGTTGCGCCATGGCGATCGCCGGGATCCCGCCGCTCACGGGCTTCGTCGGGAAGTTCGCCATGTTCCATGCACTGCTGCAGCCGGGGCCCGCCGAGGGCGGAATCGACTTCACCGCGTGGGTCTTCGGTGGACTGGTCATCGCCTCCGGCATGGCCGCGATCATCTCCTTCATGCGCTTCGGGGTCCGCACCCTCTGGGCGCAGGGCACCGTGCTGCCGCCGCGCCTGCTCGTGAGCGAGGCCGCGCCCATCACCATCCTGCTGGCGCTGTGCATCTCCATCACGGTTGCGGGCGGGCCGGTGTTCGCCTACCTGGGGCGCACCACCGATACGCTGCACCAGCCGACCGGCTATGTGGAGCGGGTGCTCGGCACCCCCACGATCGCGGGCCCGCAAGTGCCGGCCCGGGAGGGGGCTGCGCGATGAGGAAACGCTGGCTGCCGCATCCGGTGCTGACGGCCGTCCTGCTGGGCACCTGGCTGATGTTCGCCCAGAGCGTGGCGCCCGCCGACGTGGCGCTCGGCGCGATCCTCGGGGTCCTCATGCCGCTGCTGGCGAGGAACCTGCAGCCGCTCGGCTATCCGGTCGTGCGCAGGCCGCTCGTGCTGGTGCGCCTGCTGTCGATGGCGCTGGTCGAGATCGTTCGCTCGGCCCTGAACGTCGGCTGGATCATCCTGCTCGGGCGCCGGCGAGGCGTGAACTCCCAGTTCCTGCGCATCCCGCTCGACCTGCGCAATCCGTTCGGGCTGGCGGCGCTGTCGTGCCTGATCAACACGACCCCCGGTACGGTCTGGGCCGAGATCCTGCCCGGTACCAACGTGCTCGCCCTGCACGTGTTCGACCTGCACGACGAGCAGTGGTGGATCGACACCATCAAGAACGCCTACGAGAAGCCCCTGATCGAGATCTTCGAGGATCCAGAGCCATGAGCGCCTTGCTCGGTTTCGCCATCCTGTTCGCCTTCGGCTGCGTGATGCTGGCGATGGCCTTCTGCACCGTCCGGCTGCTGATCGGCCCGTCCGCACAGGACCGGGTGCTCGCGCTCGACACGCTGTGGATGTGCTCGATGCTGCTGGCGATCGTGCTCGGGATAAGGCACAACAGCCAGGTCTATTTCGAGATGGCGATGCTGATCGCCCTGGTCGGCTTCGCCTCGACGATGGCGCTCGTGAAGTTCCTGATGCGCGGGGAGATCATCGAATGAGCGAACTCGACGCCGTGCCCGCCTGGGCGGCGCTGCCCATCGCCTTCCTGCTGATCCTCGGGGGTATCATCGTGGTGGTGGGTGCCCTGGGCCTGATGCGGCTGCCGAACTTCTACCAGCGCATCCACGGACCGGCGATCACGATCACGCTCGGCGCGGGCTGCCTGCTGATCGCCTCGATGATCTTCTTCACCGTGCTCAGGTCCAGGCCGGTCATCCACGAGCTGGTGATCACGCTCTTCGTCCTGATGACCGCCCCGGTGGTCGCCATGCTCATCATGCGGGCGGCCGTGTACCGGGATCTCCGCGCCAACAAGGGCGAATCGGGCGTCACCGAGGGGGGCGTGTACGAGCTGCCCCGGCAGGAGAAAGGCGATGAGTGATACCCGGATCGAACGCGACAGCATGGGCGAGGTGCGGGTGCCGGCCGACGCCCTGTACGGCGCACAGACCCAGCGCGCCATCGACAACTTCCGGATCAGCGGCCAGCCGATGCCCGAGGACTTCGTGCGCGCGCTGCTGCGCGTCAAGCGCGCGGCGGCCCAGGCGAACGGCGAACTCGGGCTGCTGGAGCCCGAGCTGTCCGCGGCCATCGTCGCGGCCTGCGGGGACCTGCTCGCCGACGACGCCCTGATGCGGCACTTCCCCATCGACGTCTTCCAGACCGGCTCGGGCACGAGCACCAACATGAATGCGAACGAGGTCGTCGCCACGCTCGCCGGGCGCAGCCTGGGCCGCCCGGTGAGCCCCAACGACCACGTCAATCACGGCCAGAGCAGCAACGACGTGATCCCCACCACGATCCATGTCAGCGCGGCGCTGGCGCTCGAGGGGGAACTGCTGCCGGCCCTGGACCATCTCGCCTCGACCATCGAGACCAAGGCCGCCTCGCTCGCCGGCATCTGCAAGACGGGCCGCACCCACCTCATGGACGCGATGCCGGTGGGCATGGACCAGGCGCTGGGCGGCTGGGCGCAGCAGGTGCGTGACGCCCGCGCGAGGCTCGAGGGCGCGCTGCCCTCCGTGCTGCAGCTCGCCCAGGGGGGCACGGCGGTGGGCACCGGCGTCAACGCCGACCCTCGCTTCCCGGCCGCCTTCTGCCGCGCGCTGTCGGCCGACACGGGGCTTGCCTTCGTGCCGGCGCCGAACTTCTTCGCGAGCCTCTCCTCCCAGGATCCGGCGGTCGCGCTCTCGGGCCAGCTGAGGACGGCGGCGGTGGCGCTGATGAAGATCGCCAACGACCTGCGGTGGATGAACTCCGGGCCGCTCGCCGGCCTGGCGGAGATCTCCCTGCCGGCGCTGCAGCCCGGGTCGTCGATCATGCCGGGCAAGGTCAATCCGGTGATCCCCGAGGCCGCCGCGATGGTGGCCGCGCAGGTGATGGGCAACGATGCCGCCATCGCGATCGCGGGACAGTCCGGCAACTTCGAGCTGAACGTGATGCTGCCCCTGGTGGCGTCGAACCTCCTGGCGAGCATCCGGCTGCTGGCCAACGCGTCGCGCGCGCTCGCCGACAAGGCGATCGCCGGGTTCACGGTGAACGAGGACCGCCTGCGCGAGGCGCTCCATCGCAATCCGGTGCTGGTCACCGCGCTCAATCCGGTCATCGGCTACCTCAAGGCCGCCGAACTCGCCAAGCGGGCGTACCGCGAAGGGCGGCCCATCCTCGACGTGGCCGCCGAGGACACCGACATCCCGCGCGAGGAGCTCGAGCGACTGCTCGATCCACGCCGGCTGACGCACCCGGGCAACTGAATCGCCCCACGGTGGGGTAGGCGGCTTGGGCCGGCGGGCCGACGCTGCTATCATGAATAAAAACAAGTCTCATTCCATGCACACGGATTCCCGATGCCGCTTCGACATTCGCCGCCGACCGCGATGGCCCTCGCAGTCCTGTTCGCATTGCATTCCTACGCCCATGCGCAGGCCGCCGGCGACGGGCCGGCCGAGGCGGGCACCCGCGCGCTGCCGGCCGTCAATGTCGAGGCGAGCGCCGATGCCTCCGCGCAGGGGCTGGCGCCCGCCTATGCGGGAGGGCAGGTGGCCACTGGGGCGAGGCTCGGTGTGCTTGGGCGCCAGGACGCGCTCGAGACGCCCTTCAGCTTCACCAGCTACACCCAGGAGCTGATCCGCGACCAGCAGGCGGCAAGTGTCGGGGACGTGCTGCTCAACGACTCGGCCGTCCGGGTGGCGCGCGGGTTCGGGAACTTCCAGCAGGTGTACATGATCCGCGGGCTGCCGGTGTTCTCGGACGACATGTCGTACAACGGCCTGTACGGGCTCCTGCCCCGGCAGTACCTCGCGGCCGAGTTCATCGAGCGCGTCGAGGTGCTGCGCGGCGCCAACGCATTCCTCAACGGGGCGGCCCCGGGGGGCAGTGGCCTCGGCGGCGCCGTGAACGTGGTGCCCAAGCGCGCGCCCAACGAGCCGCTCACGCAGGCCACCCTCGGCGTCCAGACCGGCGGCCATGCGTACGCCGCGGCGGACGTCGCGAGGCGGTTCTCCGACGATCGGCTCGGCCTGCGCCTCAACCTCGTGCGGCGCGACGGCGATACCGCGGTGGACGGCGAGTCGCGCGAGCTGGATGCGGCGGCCCTGGGCGTGGACTGGCGCGACGGCGGCCTGCGGCTGTCGGCCGACCTCGGCTTCCAGGACCACCGGATGCAGGCATCCCAGCCGAACGTCACCATCGGCGCCGGCCTCCCGATTCCCGACGCCCCGGACGCCTCGCGCAGCATCGCCCAGCCCTGGACCTTCTCCAACGAGCGGGACACCTTCGGCACCGTGCGCGCCGAGTACGACTTCCGGGAGGGCCTGACCGGATGGGTCGCCGCGGGGATGCGCGACGGGGAGGAGTCGGGTCGCTTCGCCAATCCCACCGTCGGCACGGCCGGCGGCGACTTCTCGGCCTACCGCTTCGACAACGTACGGCGCGACCGCGTCGCGACCGGCGAGGTCGGCCTGCGGGGCGATTTCCGCACCGGCGCGGTACGGCATCGCGTCAGCGCCTCGTACGCCGCCTATGCGCTGGATTCGAAGAATGCCTACGCCATGTCCGCCTTTACGGCGATCGGCGGCAACATCCATGCGCCTGCCGTGGTGCCCGCGCCGGCGGCGGACTTCTTCACCGGCGGCAACTTCGCCGATCCCCTGCGGACCGAGAAGACCCGGACCGCGAGCTTCGCCCTGGCCGACGTCATGTCGTTCATGGACGAGCGCCTGCTGGTCACCCTGGGGCTGCGCCACCAGCGCATCGAGACGTCCTCGTTCGACTACGACACCGGCGACCGGCTGTCCTCGTATTCCGACGGCGCGGTGACCCCGGTCGCCGGGGTCCTGTACCGTATCGACCCGGGACTGGCGGCCTATGCCACCTATATCGAAGGGCTCGTGAAGGGCGACGTGGCACCGACGACCTCCGGCGGCCAGCCGGTCGCCAATGCCGGCGAGGCGCTGGAGCCCTATCGCACGAAGCAGGTCGAGCTCGGCCTGAAGTTCGACCGGGGCCGCCTGGGCGGAGGCATTGCCCTGTTCCAGAGCCGCATGCCCATGGCCGGGGTCGATTCGGACCGGGTCTTCGGGATCGTCGGCCACCGGCGCAACCGCGGCCTCGAGATGACCGCCTACGGGCTTGCCGCGCCGGGCTGGAAGGTCCTCGGCGGCCTGAGCCTGCTCGATTCCGACGTGGAGGGCCGCGACGCGATCGGGGCGCCGGACGTCCAGGCCAATGTCGGGGTCGAATGGTCGCCGTCCGGCTGGCGGGGATTCGCCCTGGAGGGCAGGGCGATCTACACGAGCTCCCAGTACGCCGATGCGGCGAACACCCAGAAGCTGCCGTCGTGGGCCCGGCTGGACCTCGGCGCGCGCTACGTCCTCCCGATCGGTGGCCGGCAGCTGCTCACGCTGCGCGCGCGCATCGAGAACGTGGCCGACAAGGACTACTGGGCGTCGGCCGGCGGCTACCCGGGCGCCGGCTACCTCACGCTGGGCGCCCCGCGCACCCTGGTCGTGTCGGCCTCCGTCGATTTCTTCTGAGCGAAGGATGACCCCGCGGACGATCCGGGCCTGGTCCCTCGTGCACAAGTGGAGCAGCCTCGTGTGCACGGCCTTCATGCTGTTGCTGTGCATCACCGGGCTTCCCCTGGTCTTCCACCACGAGATCGGGCACTGGCTCGGGACCGAGGCCGAGCCCCCGGCGCTGGCCGAGGACGGGCCCGAGATCAGCCTCGACGAGGTGATGGCGACCGCGCTCGCGCGCCATCCGGGGCTCGGCGGCATGTTCGTCTCGAAGGAGCCGGACGACGATCGCGTGTGGTACGTCACGCTCGCGCCCACGCCGCGCTCGCACGAGGGGCTCAGGCAGGTGGCCGTGGATGCGCGCACGGGCGAGGTGCTCGCCGAGCCGTCGCTGGACAGCGGTTTCCTCCACCTCATGCGCTCGCTCCACATCGACCTCTTCCTCGGGCTGCCGGGCATGCTGTTCCTCGGCTTCATGGGACTGCTGCTGCTCGTGGCGATCGTCTCCGGGGTGGTGCTCTACGCCCCGTTCATGCGGCGGCTGCGGTTCGGCGAGGTTCGGCGGGACCGCAGCCGCCGGGCCCGCTGGCTCGACCTGCACAACCTGGTGGGCATCGTCACCGTGGTCTGGCTCTTCGTGGTCGGCGCCACGGGCGTTTTCAATACGGTGGCCGACCTGCTCGTGCAGCACTGGCAGGACACCGAGCTCGCGGAGATGGTCGCGCCCTATCGCGGCATGGCGCCCTACGAAAGCACCGGCTCCCTGCAGGCGGCGCTCGACGCCGCGCGCGCGAGGGAGCCGGATACCAAGGTGCGCTTCATCGCCTTCCCGGGCACCAGTTTTTCCAGCCCCCATCACTTCGGGGTCTTCATGCGGGGCGACGAGCCGCTCACCTCGCGGATGTCGAAGCCGGTGCTGGTCGATGCGCTGACCGCCGAGGTCACCGACAGCCGCGATCCACCCTGGTACCTCGCTGCGCTGATGCTGTCGCGGCCGCTGCACTTCGGGGACTACGGCGGGATGCCGCTCCAGGTGATCTGGGCGATCCTCGACATGCTCACGATCCTCGTGCTCGGCAGCGGGCTCTACCTGTGGCTCGCGCGCGGCGCGCGCCGGGAAGGGGCGCCGGAGGTCGCGGGGCAGGGCGCCGCGGCGGGCGGGCGCTTCGAGTCGGCCGGCGGCACGCTGCGATGAGCGGGCCGCGCCGGTTCGCCCGCCTGTGGGGCGGCCCCATCCTCTTCGGCCTGCTGAGCGCGGTCGGCCTCGTGTCCGGGCTGCTCGCGGACGGCCCCTGGGACTGGGTCTCCTGGATCGGCCTGGGATCCGTCTGCGCGGCCTGCGCCTGGTACGGCTTGCTATCATCGAAGCCGAGCCGATGACCCGAGGCGAGCCGCCCATGCCCGACAGCAGTCCCGAACCCGGTTCGCTCGAGGCGACTCGTGACCGGCACTTCATGCGAATCGCGATCGACCAGGCCCGCAACGCCTGGGCGCTGGGCGAGGTGCCCGTCGGCGCCGTCGTGGTGCGCGACGGCAAGGTCCTCGCCACCGGCTTCAACCAGCCGGTCGGCACCAGCGATCCCACGGCCCACGCCGAGATCATGGCCCTGCGTGCCGCGGCCGAGCTGGTCGGCAACTACCGCCTCACCGACTGCGAGATCTACGTGACGCTCGAGCCGTGCGCGATGTGCGCCGGGGCGATCCAGCATGCGCGCCTGCGGCGCGTGGTCTTCGGGGCGGCCGACCCCAAGACGGGCGCGGCGGGCAGCGTGGTGGACCTCTTCGCGGAACCGCGCCTCAATCACCATGCCAGCGTCGTCGGTGGCGTCGAGGCCGAGGCCTGCGCGGCCCTGCTCAGGGAGTTCTTCGCCGACCGGCGCCGCGAGCTCGCGGCGCAGCGCGAGCGCGAGGAGGAGACGGCCCGGATGGAGACCGACGCGCGCCTGCGGGGAATCGAGGTGCGTTTCGACGACGATCCCGACGCACCCGCGCCGGGGTAGGAACGACACGGCCGGCCTCGGGGGCCGGCCGCAAGGACGACGGCGCCCGCGGGCGCCGTGGCGACGCCGCCTATTCGATGCGGGCCTTCTCGCGCAGGCGCAGCTGCAGGTCCTGGAT
>Ga0079224_100012191_pt1 | contig 11886 bp, 12 predicted proteins | sample Stecom2015_FD_80414 | JGI IMG/M metagenome (GOLD analysis project Ga0079224, IMG submission 80414) | Agricultural soil microbial communities from Utah to study Nitrogen management - Steer compost 2015 | ecosystem: Environmental > Terrestrial > Soil > Agricultural land | place: USA: Utah... | reverse complement strand
TTTTTTGATTTAGCAAAAACTTTTTTTACTTTTTTTTAAAAAAAATTTTAACCTTCTTTCAACCTCTACACTATCAATGCACGCCCTCACTATCGCTCTAACGAGGGTGCAAATATAATATCTTTTTTATTCCTAAAACAAAAAATTAGCGTTTTGTTTTGAATAAATTTTATTCATTGGCATGTTTTTTGATTCAACGCTCTATCATTCAATTGAATAACACAATTATTTGTTAAGCAAATTTTGATTAAAAATATAATTTATATATTTGCAAAATCATTTTAACACGTATTAATTATGTACAAAATTATATTAGAGGCACATTCTGGAATAGCTTATTTGGCTTTAATCGCCCTATTTGTAACCGTTATCAATGCTTTTTTGGGGTTGTCTTCAAAACGCACTTTCAAAGGTTCAGACAGAAAAATCGGATTGATTGGATTGATTTTTACTCATATTCAATTATTAGCTGGGCTAATTCTTTATTTTGTTTCCCAAAAAGGGTTCTCTATGCTGACAAGCGGAAACGCAATGGGAAATGCAGATATGCGTCTGACAGCGTTGGAGCATCCATTAATTAATATCATTGCCGTTGCCTTAATCACCATAGGCTGGTCTAAACATAAAAAACAAATTGCCGACCAAGGAAAATTCAAATCCTTTGCGATATTTTACACCTTAGGATTACTCCTTATATTGTCAAGAATTCCGTGGGGAACTTGGCTTGGCTAAAAAACAAACATATCCCTTATGAGAAATATTGCCAATTATATCATCGTAAGCTTTACTTTGCTTTTGGGTTTTGTCGTTATATATAGTTTTATTCCGGCGAACCTTGAAAAGGAAAGTAACATTGCAGACACTTCGGAAAAACATTATCTGGCTATGGCAGACAGTTTAGAGGTGATTGCCGAAAAACAGGAAGAAATTAGGCTTTCTGAAAAAATAGAAGACCTCAATCAATCTTTGTTTGAGTTGGAAGAAGACGTCGAAGTGTTATATTCTACAACGCGGGCATCATATTATCACAATAAATTTAACGGGAGAAAAACTGCAAACGGCGAAATTTTTGACAACAACAGACTTACTGCAGCACACAAAACACTTCCTTTCGGAACGAAAGTAAAAGTAACCAATTTGGCAAACGATAAATCGGTTATTGTAACGATTAACGACCGTGGTCCTTATATAAAAGGTAGAAAAATCGATTTGTCCAAAGCTGCTTTCAAAGCAATAACAACAAACAATTCGACCAGAAAAGGCATTTTGCGTGTGAAAATCGAAAAGCTTCCGGACGGTTATGAAGAAACTCGTGAAGAATTACTTACAGCTTTGGAAGAATTAGAAACCGTGCAACAACTCAAAAAAGCGGAAGATAATAATCTGAAAGAATTTTTGTTGTAATTACCAAAAAGTATAAGGTTTTTTCGACAGATATGCGTTGTAAAATCGGACATCGCCGGTAACCTCATCGCCCAGCCAATCGGGTAAAATCAGGTTTTGATTTTCTGATTCCAATTCGATTTCTGCCATAATTAACCCCTCGTTTTTCCCTTCGAAAATATCTATTTCGAATAATTGATTTTGAAAAAGTACTTCGTATCTGGTTTTTTCAATGATAAAATCTTCGCAGAGATTGAGCAATTGCTCCGCTTCGTTAAAATCAATTTCTTTTTCCCATTCAAAACGTGTTGTTCCGGAATCACTACTCCGCCCTTTAATTGTGATAAACCCTTTGTTGTTTTTCGTGCGAATTCTAACCGTCCTATCAGGATTCGAACTCAAATATCCTTGAACTATTTTAGATTTTGTATTTATATCTTTTAAAAAAGTTGTATTTTTAACCTTAAATTTTTTTTCTATCTCTTGTAACATAGTGATGAAATTAAGTAACTATTTGAAGTCATGAAATTAAGCAAAAAAACATACCAACATATCAAACTATCAGATATTTTTGCCAAACATATTACCGGAAAAGAAAGGGAAGAAAATGCCAATGATTTGTCTTTTATGTACGACATTGTTTCGTATTTCAGACCGGAAAGACCCGGAAAAATATCTCACGTCAGTATTTCTGAACTGATTACCTATTTGATTGAACACAACGAGCATCGAATTTTTCTAGCAAATTATATCAAAAATGTATTAAAAGATAGAGAATTCAGACGCATGATTTCTGATACCGGAATTTTGCAGGATTCTGACTTTTTGTATGAAGTCCGAAAAAGGCTTACTGCAAAGATTTTACCTCTTCAACCACAAAAAGAAACGTTGGAATATGTGTTGAACCAAGTGTTTTTCAAAGAAATGGATTATGTTTGGCTGAAAAAAATCGAGTTTCACGAATTTATCGACCTTTTTGATCTGCTACAATTCAAAGATATTTTTGAAGGCGAAATTCACGAAACATCTCCATTATCCGAAACGCTTTTTGCGATGGGGCTCATCACGCAACGAATGAGCGGTAGAGCTATGGAAAGTAACATCATACGCATGGTTCCGGAATACAATCACCTCGAAAGTCCGTTTACTGCTTTTGAAAGAGAGTTTTTGGAGGTTGAAGAAAAAATCAGATCCGGAGAAATCGAGTCCATGAATGCGGAAGACCTCAGTTACAAACAACTTTTGGTTTTGCACAAACAATGCGAAGATTTTGTAGAACGGGCATTCAAAAACAGTGCAAAATTTGGGATTACCATAAAAGTAAACCAAAGTCTATTGCGAATTCGGCAACAACTCGAACGAATGAAATTGTTGCTATCTCTTTTGGTCGCAGACAATTCGTTTGAAAGAAAGAAAAAATCGGTCAATTTGGCGGTTCAATTAATTGAATATAATTGTTACAAAAACAATGTAAAATCACTCATCAACGAAAGTACGCAACTCATTTCCTACGAAATCACACAATATAATGCCAAAACCGGTGAACATTATATCACGCAAACGGCGAAAGAATATTTCAATATGTTCAAAGCCTCTTTGGGTGCAGGTTTGGTTGTAGGTTTTTTGTGTATTTTCAAAATTTTACTTTCAAAAATAAACACGAGCGATTTCGGTTTTGCCCTTTTGTACAGTTTAAACTACGCTTTCGGGTTTATTTTGATTTATCTCTGCGGGTTTGCCCTCGCCACCAAACAACCGGCAATGACCGCAACAACCATTATCAAAGCTGTTGAAGAAGGAAATAAAAACCAAACCAAAGATTCTGACAAGCACTCTGCGTTTGCCAATTTATTTGCTCGACTATTCCGTTCACAATTTATTGCTTTTGTCGGAAACGTGATTATGGCATTTCCGGTAGCTTTATTGATTATTTGGATTTTTGACATATTTTCCGGAATCAATATTGCCGAAACCAAATGGCCAACATTAATCAGCGATACCAGTCCCGTTCATTCCTTAGCGATATTTCATGCGGCCATTGCCGGAGTATTTTTGTTTTTATCCGGAATTATTTCTGGAAATGTTTCCAACAAAAACAAACATAATCAAGTGTACTACCGCATACAAGAAAATCCGGTTTTAAAGCAAACAATTGGTAGTCGAAGATCTCAAAAATTAGCTCAATGGTTAGAGAAAAAATGGCCCGGAATTGCCTCTAACTTTTGGTTTGGCGTATTTATGGGAAGTGCCCATCCAATCGGGATTTTTCTTGGGTTAAATATAGACATCCGACACATCACGTTTGTGAGCGGAAACTTGGCAATTGGTGCTTACGGAGCTAATTTTGCACTTAGTGGAATTACTTGGTTTTGGTGTATATTAGGTATCGTCGTTATCGGTTTTGTAAACTTTATTGTCAGTTTTGGGCTTTCGTTAAGTTTAGCTCTTCGTTCAAGAAACATTCCTTTACGCGAAATGAAAGCTTTGTTTATTTCTGTTTGGGCATATTTCAAGCAAAATCCGATGAAATTTTTCTTTCCTCCTAAAGAAGTAAAAACAGCAGAAAATCATGTTTAATCATACATAGCAATAGAAAAAAGACACCTAATGACTGATTTTTTTAAACATTTAATACATGAATTTGAATTCCCTCTGGATAATCCGGTGTTGATATTTTCATTAATTTTATTTATCATTCTACTATCTCCTGTTCTACTGAAAAGATTGAATTTACCAGGAATAATAGGCTTAATTATAGCAGGTGTTGCCATCGGACCACATGGTTTTAATATCCTTGAAAAAAATGATGCTATCGACCTTTTTTCTACTATCGGACTTCTGTACATTATGTTTATTGCCGGACTTGAACTCGACATGAACGAATTTAAATCAAATCGAAATAAAAGCTTAACGTTCGGATTATTTACGTTTATCATTCCTTTGAGTATTGGATTTCCTGCGTGCTATTATTTTCTTGGCTACGATTTTAATGCCAGTTTTTTGACTGCCAGTATGTTTGCAACTCACACGCTTGTTGCCTACCCGATTGTAAGTAAATTAGGTGTTTCGAAAAATCAGGCTGTTGCAATCACTGTCGGTGGAACAATTTTAACAGACACCGCCGTACTTATCATCTTAGCTGTTATTATGGGCAATAGTCAAGGAAATCTAAATTCAGAATTTTGGATAAGATTAGGCGTTTCATTAGCTATTTTCTCCGCAATTATGTTTTTGATAATTCCTAGAGTAGCCAAATGGTTTTTCCGTAAACTCGAAAGCGAAAAACACTCTCATTACATTTTCGTCTTGTCAATCGTATTTTTAGCGGCATTCTTAGCAGAAGTGGCTGGAGTAGAGCCTATTATTGGTGCTTTCGTTGCAGGTTTGGCGTTGAATAAACTCATTCCACATTCTTCTGCCTTAATGAACCGGATAGAATTTATCGGAAACTCTTTATTCATTCCTTTTTTCCTTATCAGTGTAGGAATGTTGGTTGATGTCAGCGTAATTTTGAGCGGTCCAGAGGCTCTTATCGTAGCAGGAACTCTCTCAATGGTAGCCTTGTTCGGAAAATGGTTTGCTGCATTGTTTACACAACTTATTTTCAAGTATTCTAATGCACAACGACAACTTATTTTTGGTTTGAGCGGTGCCCACGCAGCTGCAACACTTGCTGTAATTTTAGTCGGATATAAAGCAAAAATATTAGACGAAAATATTCTGAATGGAACAATTATTCTTATTTTAATAACCTGTATTGTCGCTTCGTTTGCAACAGAAAAAGCTGCTAAAAAAATCATTATTGAATCAGAGAATGACACCGACAACCTGATAAAATCAAACGGCATTAACAAGGAACACATCCTTATGCCTATTGCCAATGTATCAAACATTGAAAAATTACTTGAATTTTCTATCTTCATAAAAGAAAAAAAATCAACCAATCCGGTTTCTATTCTTTCTGTGGTTTCTAATAATAGAGAAGCAGAAACTAATATTCTAAAAACCCGAAATAAGTTGGAAGAATTTGTTAAACAAGGCTCTGCTTCTGAAACAGAAGTAAATATAATTACAACCATCGACCATAATGCAGCGAGTGGCATAGCCCGGATTTCACGAGAAATCATGGCAGACATTATTATTTTGGGCTGGCCTCATCGCTCAGGATTTTTCAAGAAAATAATTGGAGAAAAGGTAGATAATATATTAGACAACACCGACAAAACTACTTTCCTGTGCCATATAGAAAAACCATTGATTTTACACAAACGAATTGTTGTTATCGCCCCACCGTTGGCAGAACACGAAAACGGTTTTGACTTATGGTTAAACAAATTGGCAAAGCTTGCTCAAGAATTAAGTATCCCTATTTCATTATATTGTAATACCGCAACAGAAAAAGCTGTTCAAAAAGAATTTCAAAAAGCAAAATTAACCGCTTCACTCTCTATAACCTCATTTACAGATTGGGAAGATTTCTTTGTGCTTTCAAGATATATTCACACAGATGATTTACTGGTATTGGTTTCTGCCCGCAAAGGAGCTACATCATACATGGGAATATTGGAAAACCTACCAACAAAATTAGAAAAACACTTTACTAACAATAGTAGATTTGTTATCTATCCTCAACGACATAACGACTATCCGAGTAGCGAACGATATGATTCAATATCTACAGAACCTTTAAACAAAGGAATCGAAGCTGTGCAGAAAATTAGTAAAGAAATCGGCTCACTTTTTAAGAAAAAAGATTCAGACAATTAATATCTCTACATTCAAGTAAAAAATACAAATGAGAATAGCATTTCATTATAATAAAAATAATATAAAGAAAATACTGATATTACTAACCTCAACTTTGATTTTTTCCTGTAATAAAAACACGAAAACAAATCAAACCGAAAGTGCAGCAACCAATCCTGATACAACAGAAATAGCCGAAAATATGGATTGGCTTGTTGGAGAATGGAAAAGAACAAATGACCAACCGGAAAAAGAAGCTTTTGAAATTTGGGCGAAAATTAATCCGGACGAATATTCTGGTTTGGGTTATACCATGCAAAAAGAAGATACTATTTTCCAAGAAAAAATGACTTTGCTTAAATCGGAAGGAAAATGGCATTTTGTCGTGAAAATGCCCAACGAAACAGAAACAACAGAATTTCAAATAACCGAATTAAACAACAAAGAATTTACTTGTGAAAATGATACAAATGACTTTCCTAAGAAAATTCAATATTGGAAGGAAGACGAAAAACTGATTGCCAAAATCTCTAATGAAGATATGGAAATCCTTTTTGAATTTGAACGAATTAAGAGATAACGCAAGTTTTAAACATCAAAAATCCCGACGTTTGTCGGGATTTTTGATTTATTTTCAGAGAAAATCTTACAATTGCGGACCTGCTGCCACCAATGATTTTCCTTCTTCGTTGTCTGTGTATTGAACAAAGTTATCAATAAATAATTTTGCCAAATCTGCGGCTCTTGTTTCCCATTCCGAAACATCGGCATAGGTATTTCTTGGGTCTAAAATATTGGTATCAACACCTTCCAAAGCCGTTGGAACTGTCAAATTAAAGATTGGAACAACTGTTGTTTCTGCTTTTTCAATCGATCCGTCTAAGATGCGGTCAATAATTGCGCGAGTATCTTTAATCGAAATACGTTTTCCTGTTCCGTTCCAGCCGGTATTTACCATGTAAGCCGTTGCGTTGTGCTCTTCCATTTTTTTCACCAACTCTTCACCGTATTTTGTTGGGTGCAAGCTCAAAAATGCTTTTCCGAAACAAGCCGAGAATGTTGGTTCTGGTTGTGTAACACCGCGCTCTGTTCCTGCCAATTTAGCCGTGAAGCCCGATAAGAAAAAGTATTTTGTTTGCTCTGGAGTCAATTTAGAAACCGGTGGCATCACACCAAAAGCATCTGCAGTAAGGAAAATTACTTTTTTGGCATGACCTGCTTTTGAAACCGGTCTAACGATATTTTCGATGAATTCGATTGGATACGAAACACGTGTGTTTTGTGTAACCGAACCGTCTTTGAAATCAATTTTTCCGTCGGCATCAACCGTAACGTTTTCCAGCAAAGCATCGCGACGAATTGCTCCAAAAATTTCCGGTTCGTGTTCTTTGCTCAAATCAATTGTTTTGGCATAACATCCACCTTCAAAATTGAAAACACCATCGTTGTCCCATCCGTGCTCGTCGTCTCCGATCAATTCACGTTTTGGATCGGTTGATAAAGTCGTTTTTCCTGTTCCCGACAATCCGAAGAAAACAGCTACATCGCCGTCTTTTCCTTTGTTTGCAGAACAGTGCATCGATGCGATTCCTTGCAATGGCAAATAGTAGTTCATCATGGAGAACATACCTTTTTTCATTTCGCCACCATACCAAGTTCCGCCGATCAATTGTATTTTTTCTGTTAAGTTAAATGCAACATAAACTTCCGAGTTTAATCCGTGTGCTTTGTAATCTTTGAACGATGTTTTAGACGCGTTGATTACCACAAAATCTGGCTCGCCAAAGTTTTCCAACTCTACTTCGATTGGACGGATAAACATATTTTTCACAAAATGTGCTTGCCAAGCCACTTCCATAATGAAACGAACTTTCAAACGTGTGTCTTCATTGGCTCCACAAAAAGCGTCAACAACATATAGTTTTTTGCCCGATAATTGTTCTGCAGCATTTTGTTTCAACGCTTCCCAAGTGTTTTGAGAAATGGGTTTATTGTCGTTTTTAGCTTCGTCCGATGTCCACCAAATGGTGTTTTCCGTAACAGCGTCTTTAACAATGTATTTGTCTTTTGGCGAACGACCTGTAAAATCTCCGGTCATTACATTTACTGCGCCCAACTCTGAAATTTGTCCTTTTTCAAAGCCTTGCAAATCTAGGTTAGTTTCTGCAATAAAAAGTTCTTCGTATGAAGGATTATAAATAATTTTTTCTACGTTTTTAATACCGTATTTATCTAAAGAAATGGCTTTTGATACGCTCATGATTTATAAAAAATGTGTGTTATGAGAATGCAAACTTAAAAATAAATTTGAAGACAATTTAATTATTGGGTGTTTTTTGTCTAATTACTGCTATAAATAAGACAATCCAGGCGATGATTAAAAGTAATCCGCCAAACGGTGTAATCGGTCCAAGAAACTTAAAATTAATTCCACTAAGTGGCTGTGTTGAGAGTAAGTAAATCGAGCCGGAAAAGAACAAAACCCCGATTAATGTTAGCCAAAAAACGGTCTTTTTTTGTTTGTGAGTCAATAAACTTGTTGTGCCTACAAACAGCAAAAACAACGCGTGGTACATTTGATAGCGAACGCCTGTTTCAAAACTGACTAATTGCTCCGGAGCAAGTACTTCCTTTAAAGCGTGTGCTCCAAATGCTCCAAAAATAATACTTAGTAATCCAAAAACCGAAGCTACTCCGATAATCGTTTTATTCATAATTGCGAAATTTTATCAAAGGTACGGAATTTCTAAAAAGAAATTACTTTGACCTTAATTTTTTATAATGTATAAATTTCCCAAAACATAAATATTATTCATTGCTTTCTGCTCGCATAAAAACTATTTTCCGTAATTTAGTTTTTTGAAAAAAACATCATCCATGAAAAAAATTTCCGTGATTGGTGCAGGAAGATCTTCTTCTAGCTTAATCAAATACTTATTAGACCATTCATCAACATACGAATATCAAATCACAGTTGCCGACCAATCTCTGGCTGCTGCCGAAGAAAAAATCAACAATCATCCGAACGGAAAAGCGGTTAGTTTTTCTATCGACCAAGCTGATTTACGCCGTCAAATCGTACAAGACTCGGACATCGTTATTTCTATGTTGCCGGCGTTTATGCATCCGATTATCGCCAAAGATTGTTTGGAATTTGGCAAGCATTTGGTTACCGCATCATACATCAGCGATGAAATGAAAGCTTTTGACGAAGAAGCCAAAGCCAAAGGTCTCATTTTCATGAACGAATGCGGACTCGATCCCGGAATTGACCACATGAGTGCCATGAAAGTAATTGATGAAATTCGAGAAAAAGGAGGAAAAATGTTGTTGTTTGAATCGTTTTGTGGTGGACTGGTTGCTCCGGAATATGACAACAATCTGTGGAATTATAAATTTACATGGAATCCACGCAATGTGGTTTTGGCCGGGCAAGGCGGTGCGGCAAAATTCATTCAAGAGGGCAATTACAAATATATTCCGTACCACAAATTATTTCGTCGAACAGAATTTTTTGACATTGAAGGTTATGGCAAATTTGAAGGCTATGCCAACCGAGATTCGCTCAAATACAGAAGTATTTACGGACTTGACGATATTTTGACTTTATATCGCGGAACCATTCGCAGAGTTGGTTTTTCCAGAGCTTGGAATATGTTTGTACAACTTGGTATGACCGATGATAGTTATGTGATGGAAGGTTCGGAAACGATGAGTTATCGAGATTTTATCAATGCTTTTCTTCCTTTTAATCTAACCGATTCTGTTGAGCTTAAAACGCGTTATCAACTCGGGATTGACCAAGATGATATTCAGTGGGAAAAATTGGAAGAACTAGATATTTTCAATCCTAATAAAATTGTGGGATTGAAAAATGCTACTCCGGCTCAAATTCTAGAAAAAATTTTGACAGATAGCTGGCAATTAGCTCCGGAAGATAAAGATATGATTGTGATGTATCACAAATTTGGCTATGAATTAAACGGTGAGAAAAAACAAATCGACGCCAAAATGGTTACACTCGGCGAAGACCAAGCTCACACTGCTATGGCGAAAACCGTTGGTTTGCCGGTTGGTATTGTTTCTTTGCAAATATTAAACGGAAAAATCAAAACACCAGGCGTGCAACTTCCGATTAGCAAAGAAGTGTATATGCCTGTCTTGGCAGAACTGGCGCAACAAGGTATTCGATTTACAGAAGAAACCGTTCCGTATCTTGGGTACTAAAATGTATAAACCTTCCAGGTTTTGAAAATCTGGAAGGTTTTTATATCATATCTTTTCGTTGTTCATCAAAAACAAAAAACACAGCGAACTGTAAAGAACCTGTGTTTTAATTTGATTAAATCTGTCAAATTTTTGTTCAACATTATCGTTTAAAAATTTTCTTGATAGCTAATCGCAACAAATACGAGTATAGCAAACTTTTTAAACCTTTGTTTCTTCCAACAAACTGCCCGATTTTTGTCACAGAAGGTAATACAGATTTGAGCATATTTCCTGCATCAAAGTTGGCAACCTCTGTTTTTGTCTGATTAAAAGATTGAAGCACTTTTTGTTTGTGGATTTCTCTTTCAATGCTCAATATTTCCAAATCACGTTCTATTTCTTGGTATGAAGAGTAATTTTTATTCATCAGAATTGTCTTTATAGAATAACTTGGTATATCCTTTTATTATTGCCGGGTCTATAAATTTTCGACTTAAATAAAATACAACGACTGCAAGCAAAAGATATATACCAGCGACAATCAACAAACCATAAACCATCCTTTCTAAAGCATTTCCGATAGCTACTACTGCAGCCACAGAAAGAAAGAAAAAGGCAAATGCCACCATGATAGCAATCAGAAAAATTCTGGCTACGGTGCCGGACACTTTAGCTGCGGTCTTCAAAGACCGCAGCTTATAGTAATCCGCTGTTTTGTCGAAATATCCTTCCGTCTCCGTTTTTATAAACTCTAAACGTTCGGTAAATCCTTTCTTAACAGGCATTTTATTTGGTATGATTTTTTACTTCAGTAGCCGCATCAGCTGCTTTTTTCTTTAAATCTTTCAATTTATTTTCTAAAGCACTGATAATGTCTTCTGATTTATCTTCGGCACTGTCCACTAAAGCGTTAATGGTAGAGTTAAAATCTTTTTTGTTGCTGTTCAACGTCGATTTTACTTGCGATTTCAAGTCATCAAACTTTTTGCTTAATTCATCGGTACCGTCCTTGAATCCTTTTCCGATTCTTTTTCGGGTTTCTTCTCCTCTTTCCGGAGCCATCAAAATTCCGGCTACTGCTCCTACTGCTGCTCCTGCCAAGACGGCTACTAAGGTGTTTCCTGTTTTGCTCATAACTATTTATTTTTTAAGGTTCTTGTCTTACAAAGATAGGAAAAACAATGAGTTTTTCAGTTAAATAAGAGTTAAATTAATCCGATTTGGACAAATTCGAGCTATTTTTCTTCCGAAAGCAATTCATTGAGCTTTTCATAAATAAGGTTATATTCAAATCCTCTTCTGATGAAATAAGCTGTCCATTTTTGTTTTTTCTTAGACATATCTTTTTCTCTAATATCGTTCCATTTTTTGGTGGCTACCTTTTCAAAATTTTCGAGATAATCTTCTTCGTCCAACAATTTAATGGCTTTACTGATGTTGTATTTCGAGATTTCTCTCAATTTGAGTTCTTGCTCAATCCTGATTTTTCCCCAGTTTTTTATTCGATGCTTGCCTCTTGCAAAAGCTATAGCAAAACGTTCTTCATTC
>Ga0079224_100012190_pt1 | contig 11887 bp, 7 predicted proteins | sample Stecom2015_FD_80414 | JGI IMG/M metagenome (GOLD analysis project Ga0079224, IMG submission 80414) | Agricultural soil microbial communities from Utah to study Nitrogen management - Steer compost 2015 | ecosystem: Environmental > Terrestrial > Soil > Agricultural land | place: USA: Utah... | reverse complement strand
CTTGGGGGTCATCCACATGAAGATGGAGCCGGCATAGGGGGCCGGGACGGGAACGGGTGCGGGGGCGGGCGGAATGACCTGGGCGTGTATGTCCAGGCCCACGATGGCCGAGCCCATGGTCACGGCGGGGAAATTAGGCATGTCGGCGATCCTCCGGGCGCATTTCAGTCCCCTAGTCGTCCCAGGTAACCGGTGACCTGGAGTTTGCCGGTAAGGCGGCGTTTCTTGATCAGGACGCGCACCTCGGCCCCCACGGGCACGGTACGGAACTCGTCATGCGGCACCCCGGCCTGGGCCTCGGCGCCGTCCAGATCCAGGGTCAGCAACCAGGTCTCGGGCATGGCGATTTTGATGGTGCGGTTCACGCCGCCGATGTTCTGCATCTGGTACTTTTCGGAATAAGGCACATGCTCCTTTCCGATCACCTTTCCGGTCGCTTCAGTCTCGCTCAGGCCGGAGCCGTCGATCAAGGCATAGGCATAATAGAGGATTCCCGCGGCGAGCATGAGCCCGGCGAAGATGAAAATGAACCTGTTCTGCTGGAAGGCGTAAACGGTCATGGTTCCCTCATTCCACGGTAAGGTCGAGTCTGGTCATTTGCGGCAGCCAGTCCGGGCCGGGATACTCGACGCTGGCGCGCCAGACCAGGTCCACCTGGCGATCCTCGCCGCGGATCTGCACCGTATGCAGGAAGGCGGCGGGTTCCTGCGGGCCCAGCCCCATGTCGATGCGTACCTTGGGCGTCTCGCCGGACAATTGGAATTCCAACAGTCCCTCGGGCGTCAGGTTTTCCAGGCGTATGCCTTCGGTCCCCGAGAGGTAGGGGAGGGAAAGCGCACCGCCGTTGAAGTATCGGAAGTCCATGCGCGGCAGGGGATGGGCCAGGTACAGTTCCCGGTTCTTCTTGTCGAGCAGGGCCGCGTTGGCGTCGCGCAATTCCTTTTCCATGGCTTCGTCGCCCGGCATCACGCCCGCCAGGCCGCTGCGGGGCGGGGCCGTTTTGGGATACCAGCCGAGGCCGGCGGGCAGGGGCTGCTTTTCCCAGAACTTCATTTCCCGGATGCATAGTCTTTCGGCCGAGATGCGATCCTGGGGATCTTCCAGGTTCGGCAATTGCAAGCCTTGCAGGGATTTGGGATTGTGCTTGACCACGAATCCTTTGCCGAGAGCGTTGCGCGGATAGGCGTAGGGCATCTTGGGATCGCTCCAAACATCCACGCCCCCGTAGGCATTCTCATGGCGCAATTCCAGGGACACGAAAGGCGCGGGGGCGGAGGCGGCGATACGACCACCCTCGGCCCATACGCATAGGCGGTCCCCCAGCACCAGGACCTCTTTGCGGGCGCTCCCGACGGAAAGCGCGCAGGTCAGGCTGGGCACGGGGGCGCCTCCCGGCGCATAGGCCTTGCCGTCGAAAGCGATGTCGGTCCTGGGCTTGAAAGGGACATGGTCCGATTCGAAGCGCACGGACGAGTTGAGGGGATCGCCCCAATGCTTGTCGCCCGGAAAGAGTTTCGCGTCCCCGGCGGCGCGCTTGCAGCGGTCGCCGGGGACAATGTCGTAGGTGCGCTTGGTGAGCAGGCTGTAAATATGCTTGCCGGACGGATCCTGGCCCGGCAGGAGGATTTTACGGAGGGTCATGCGGCGTCCACCTCGGCGGCGAGCGTGGTCATCTCCGCCAGGTATTCCATTCCCGCATAGGGAAGGCTGCCGCGCCAAACCAGGTCCACCTGCCTTTCTTCCCCGCGCACGATTACGGAATGCAGTACCGGCCGCAGTTCCTGGAAGCCTCCGCCTATGTCCAGGCGCATTCCCGGGACTTCACCGGGCAGGGAGAATTTGAGCAGGCCTTCTTCGGTGAGCCCCTTGAGCTTGATGGTTTCATCGCCTTTGAGATACGGGAAGGAAAGGCCCGGGGAGGCGCCCTGCAAAAAGCGCGCATGGAAACCCGGCAATTTGCTTTTGCGGGCCAGCACGATATGATCCTTCCAGATCAGGCCCAGGAATTCCTCCTTGGTCAGGGTGCCGGTTTCGATATAAGGCGGGATCGCTCCCGCGTAGAAGGCGCGCGGATACCAGGTGCGCTGGAACCATCCCAGCCCCTGGGGCATGGGCGCGAGGGGCCAGGCCTCCGGTACGTCGAGGGCTATTTTTTCCGGAGTGAGCAGGTCGGCTGGATCCTCCAGGGTCGGCAATTCCATGCCGTCCATGATTTCCTTGAGGTACTTGAGGAAAAGCCCCTTGCCCATGTCGTTGCGGGGATAGTGGAAAGGGCCGTCCGGCAGGCTCGTCTTATCCTTGCCCCCGTAGGCGTTGTCGTAGCGGATTTCCATTTCCGTGAACGGCTCGGGGAGCGTGAATAGGGGAGGGGCACCGGATCGGAACAGGCACCGCCGCGCCCCGATTACGCGCACGATTTTGGACCCCACGCCCTCTACCTGGAGGCCCACGTCCAGGGAGGTAACGGGCTGGCCTCCGGGGCTGACGGCCTTGCCGATGAACACGACGTCGGTCATGGGCTTGAAGGGAACCAGATCGGATTCGCTTTTGACCGTGGAGGTTTGCGCGTCCCCCATGTCGTAATACTCGTCGATGGAGGTGAGGGGGCGATCCTCCCCGGCGCGCGCGGCCGGAGCGTCCGGGCGGATGTCGTAGGTGCGCTTGGCCAGCAGGGAGAATACCGGATTGCCGCAATCGTCCTGTCCGGGCAGAACGGCGTGCATGGCCAGGGCCGGTTTTTCCGTCTTCATTGCCTCGGTCGCATCAGCCATGGTAGCCGGCCCTTTTTTTCAATAGACGGCCGCCGAGGACGCAGAGCGTTGGGAATGAGCGTGCAAGGGTCATGGATTGGGCGGGCAAGGATCACGGATTGAGCATGACGGCGGCGCCGCCTTTGATGGTGTTCACGGCCGAGGCGTCGGACATGATGGCCGCGCCCTTGATCGTGTTCATGGTGTCGGCCTGGGAGGTTACGGTACCGCCGGCCATGTTCAGGGAGCCCGTTCCCTTGACGCTGGTATCCGCGCCCTTCACGGTGGCCTTGGGGCCGCCGTCCATCATGGCGCTGGCGCTGCCCTTCACGGTCACGTCCTTGCCCTTCAACTCAATGGTTCCGTCCATCTTCATGGTCAGGCTGGCCGCGCCCACCGTCAGCTTGATTTCCTGGCTGGCCTTGAGCTCGACCTTGCCCGCATCCCCTTCCATGGTAAGGGAGATGTTGCCGCTGCCGTCCTTCAGGGTCACCACGTGGCCGCCATCCTTCATTTCCAGGGTATTGGCGCCCGTGGAAACCAGGAGAATGGTCGTACCCTGATCGTCGAGCTTCAGTTCCATCCCGCCCGTGGTCTTTAGGTCGATGTTCTTGTTCTTATCGTCGGCGGCCATGGCGTGGCCGCCGGAGGTTTTCACCGAATACCCTTTGGTATCGGCGCTGTCGTCCAGCGACAGGGAATGCCCGCCCGCGGTGGTGACATTGATCCCGGTCTTGCTTTCCTTGTCTTCCAGGGTGATGGCATGGCCGGAATGGGACTTGATCATGTTCTGCGACTTGTTCCCGGCCTTGACCGGCGTCCCCTTGCCCGGGTTGGGCACGGCCCCCAGGCCTATGGGCCGGTCGAGATCCCCATCCACGAACCCCACGGCGATTTCCGTATCCGTATGCAACGGGAAATGCATGCCGTAGCCGGCGCCAGCATAAGGCTGGGCCAGGCGGATGGCCTTGCTGGCCTTGCCGTCCGTTTCGTCGGAGCGGTCGAAGAACAGCTTCATGCGATATCGGCCTTCTTCGTCCAGGTAGGCGTAGGATCCCTTTTGCCCGTCCACCTTGGCGGTTAAGATGCCCGGAGCCTTGGGCTTGGGCGTCGCGAGCCGGGGCCGGAACTGAACCGAGGCGGGTATGGCCTCGAAGCTGTTGGTATAGCGGGGAATGGGGCGGTCCACGCTTTCGGCGGGGCCTGCTTCCCCTTCCTTTGACAAATCCCCCCGGTGGGTCAGGCGAGTGATCAGGTAGTCTCCGTTGAACCCCTCCGCCTCGGCATGCTCCAAGGTGAACCGGTATCCGGTCCGGGCGGAACGGAACACGCCCGTTCCGCGGTAGATTTCCCTTTCGCAGGCGAACATTTCGGCGCGCACCTGGGCCAAGCGCTTGGCTTCGTCCGTGGTCTTCACATGGTCGCCGTAATGGTAATACTCCCCCGGCCCCTCCAATTCGTAGAAGCCCATCACCTTGGTTTCCGGGGTGCGGTAATTGTAGTCCTTCATGGTCGCACGCCCGGTCACGAACTTCAGGGTCTTGGCCAGGGCGTCCACGTATTCGCGGGCCTCCTTGGTCAGCCCCGTCTCGGGGACGAAGGAGAGCGAGGGGGTATTGGGGAGGGGCTTGACCGCGTCTTTCTTGTTGGTGATGACCATGACCTCGCGGTCGCCCTCGTGGTTGAAAAAATAGAACAGGCCTTCGTCCTCGAGCAGGCGTTGGACGAAATCGAGATCGGATTCGTTGTACTGGACCGTGAACTCGCGCTTGGCATAATCCTGTCCGGCCTGCTCGTACTTGGCGTCGATCTTGAAATCGGTGTCCTTGGTTACATACGCCTCGATCACCTCGGAGACGATTTCCAGCACGGTCTTGGCCTGGAAGATGCGGCTCTGGAGCATGTAGGACATGATCTTGAGGCGGGGCTCCAGGATGAACTCGTAGGTGGAGTTGAGCATGACGGTGCCGTCGCTGTCGGGCACCTGGGTGAACCGGGTAATCATGCCGTAATGCTTGACCTCGAAATCCGCTCCGCCCACGTACAGGACGGCGGCGACTCCGATGGCATCGTCGAATTTGAGATCCACGTCGAAGGCGACGGCCCGGATGGTGAAGGTATAGCATTCGGAAAGCGCCTCCTGACCGATGAAATCGATCACCCTGAAGGTATTCAGGGGGAAGGCGCCTATTTGCAGGGAGAAAATCGACGAGTCAGCTGAAGCCATAGTATCCCTCAGGCATTGGACGGTGTTCGGGATCTCAATGTAATGGAAAAAGCATCATTACCTTGAATAAAGCCAAAAAGCGGGGCCGGCCATGTGACGGCGGTCACATTTTTCCGGGGGGAGAGCCGGAGCATCTCCCGGCCTGGAAGCCCCGGTTCCGGATTTTACCCGGCCTCCCCGGAGGTGGCCTTACTGCGTTCCATGACCTCGGTTTCGTCTCCGGAACCTTCCTCCTCCTCCAACGCGCCGGACGGGGGTTCGGGGGCTTGGAAATCTCCCACGGAAAAGCTGCAAACGAATCCGGTATCCGGGTCCGAGGCCAGGAACAGATGGGTGAACACCTTATCCTCGGCCATGTGCATGAGCAGGTGGTTGGAGATTTCCGGCATGATCTTCTGGTCGATGATGGTATCGATGTTGCGCGCTCCGCTTTGCGAGGTCGTGCACAGGATGACGATGTCGCGCACCACTTCCGGCGTCACGGCGAAGGCCAGCTTGTGTTTTTCCATCAGGCGCTTGCCCAGTTTCATGAGTTTGAGGAAGACGATGCGCTTCAGCACCTCGGCGTCCAGGGGCAGGAACGGGACCACCTTGCAGCGGGCCAGCAGGGCCGGGGCGAAATGGTCGGTCAATTCCTGCAGGATGCCGTCGCGGATATCGTCCAGGGTGTATGGATTGCCGTCGTTGGCCATCCGGGTAATGGTATCCAGCCCCAGATTGCTGGTCATGATGATGACGGTATTTCGGAAATTGATGTCGCGGCCTTCGCCGTCCCGGAGCATGCCCTTGTCGAACACCTGGTAGAACATGTTGAGCACGTCCTTGTGGGCTTTTTCCACCTCGTCGAGTATGACGACGGTATAGGGGCGCTTGCGCACGCCTTCGGTGAGCACGCCGCCGTCGCCATAGCCGACATAGCCGGCGCTGGCCCCCTTGAGCTGGGTGATGGACATGCTGTCCTGATACTCGGACATGTTGATGGTAACCACGAACTTCTCGCCGCCGAAGAGCACGTCCGAAATGGTGCGGGCGACCTCGGTTTTGCCCACGCCGGAGGGGCCGGTGACCAGGAACACGCCCATGGGGGCTTCGGGGTTTCCGAGACCCAGTTTGGCGCTGCGCAGGGTGGCGGCTATTTCCCGCACGCCGGCTTCCTGGCCCACCACTTTTTCGTTGATGGTCTTTTCCAGGTCGATCAGGGCCTGGGCCTCGTTCTTGAGCATGCTGCCGGCGGGGATGCCGGTCCATTCGGCGATGATCTGGGCGATGACTTCGCGGGATACATGGGCGTGTACCATGGGAGTTTCGCCCTGGAACTCCTCCAGCTTTTTCCACTTGGCTTCCATGTCCGCGCGCAAGGCGGCTTCTTCTTCGGCAGTGAGGGCGGTTTCGGGCGCCGAAGATGCCCCTTTGGCAGCCTTCCCTTCAGCGGCCTTGCCATCCGCGGAGGTCTTCTTGTCGGCGCCTTTGCCCGCGGCCGGCGGCGACAGCTTGTCCTGGATGGCGATGATTTCCTTCACCGCTTCCAATTCGGTTTTCCAGCGGGTTTCGAGTTCCGCGGCCTCGGCCATGACCGATTCCAGGCTCGCCCGGCATTTGCCCAGGATTTCCCGGTCCGAAAGCACCCCGGCGGCCTCGTCTTTTTCCAGGGCGGCTATTTCGATCCTGAGGTTCTCGACGGCCTGATCCAGGTTCACCAGCACTGGAGGCTTGGCGGTGAGGCCCATCTTCACCCGGGCGGCGGCGGTGTCGAGCAGGTCCACGGCCTTGTCGGGCAATTGGCGGCCGGCTATGTATTTGTGGGACAGTTCGCAGGCGGCCTTGATGCCCTCGTAGGTGATTTTGACCCCGTGGAACTTTTCGTAATTGACGCGCAGGCCGCGGAGCATGATGGCGGCGGTTTCCGGATCCGGTTCCTCCACGCGCACCATCTGGAAGCGGCGGGCCATGGCCGGGTCCTTCTCGAAATATTTCCGGAATTCGGTCAGGGTGGTGGCGCCCATGATCTTCAATTCCCCGCGGGCCATTTCCGGCTTGAGCAGGTTGGCCGCGTCGTTCTGGCCCGCCTCGCCGCCCGCGCCGATGATGGTATGGGTCTCGTCGATGAACAGGATGATCGGCGTGGTCGAGGCTTTCACCTCTTTGATGACGCCCTTGAGACGGTTCTCGAATTCTCCGCGCACGCCCGCGCCGGCGGCCATGAGGCCCATGTCCAGCCCGCGGATTTCCACGTTCTTGAGGATGTCCGGCACCTGCCCCTGGGCGATGCGCAGGGCCAGGCCTTCGATCACGGCGGTTTTGCCCACGCCGGCCTCGCCCACCATGATGGGGTTGTTCTTGCGGCGGCGGGACAGGATGTCGATGACCATGCGGATTTCATTGTCGCGCCCGAAAATGGGATCCACCTTGCCCTTGCGGGCCATTTCGGTGAAGTCCACCGTGAAGCGCGAGAGATTGGAACCCTCCGCGGTCGTACCGTCGGCGTTTCGATCGGTTCCCTGGGGCGCGTCCTCGGTTTCCTTGGAATGGGCTGTGATTTCCGCGAACTTCGACAACAGGGTTTCGACATTGATCAAGGCCAATTGGTCGGCCAGCCCGCGCGAGGTCATGCCGGCGCTTTTCCGCAAGGCCAGGATGATGCCGGCGGTGCGGATTTCCGATTGTCCCAGGTTCAGGGAGGACTCGGCCCAGGCGGCTTCGAGCATGTTCATGAAGGTGGGGGAGAATACCGGCTTTCCGGTATTGCCCATGCGCAGTTCCTTGAGATCCTGCTGGAGAGCGGCCTTGAACAGGCCGTCGTTGATTTTGAAATAGGCGAGAATGTAGGGCAGATCGCCCTTGCCCTCTTCCATGGCCTGCAGGAGCAGATGGCTTGCGGTCACCTCGTAATGGGATCGGGTGACGCAGGCTCCCACGGATCCTTCCAACAACGTCTTGCTGTACTTGTTCATCTTTTCGAGGATGGCGCGGACGGAATTGGCGATCATGGCGGGTCTCCCATGGGTGATTCAAGGCTAAGGGCCATCAAAAGCTAAAAAATGACCGTTCCCCGGCGAGGAACCGCCCCTAAAAACCCAGGTTCTATTTTAAATTTCCCAAAGAATGGGCCGTTCCGATACATCCATCCCCGTAACGGGATTACACCCAATGAACGGCGCCCGGAATGACTAAACCGGGAAAGGGCGCCTCCCCGCTCAAATTCGGTCGATACAATGCCCTGACCAAGCTGGGGCAAGGGGCCATGGCTACGGTTTACCTGGCCGAAGATCCTGCCCTGAATCGCATGGTGGCCATCAAGGTCATCCATTCCCACCTTTCCTCCAACGCCAACCTCTTGGATCGGTTCACGGTCGAAGCCAAAACCGCGGCCGGCCTGCGGAATCCCAATATCGTGGAGATATTCGATTACGGGTTGGAGGAAGGGGCCCAATACCTGGTCATGGAGTACATCGACGGCCCGAACCTCCAATTCGTGCTGAACCTGCTCGGCGGGCTGCCCATGGATCCGGACGTATGCGCCGCCGTGATTTGCCAGGCGGCCGACGGACTCGTCTCGGCGGAAAAATTCGGAGTCGTGCACCGCGACATCAAACCCGAAAACATGATGTTCAAGTCCGATGGCGTGCTCAAGATCGCCGATTTCGGAATCGCCCATATCAGCGAGCAGAATCTAACCCAAACGGGCAGCATACTGGGCTCTCCCAATTTCATGTCTCCGGAACAGATCGATGGGCAAAAACCTACCCATATGGCGGACATGTTTTCGCTCGGCGCGGTTTTCTACTACTGCCTTACGGGCCGCAAGCCCTTCAACGGGCCCAATATCCCCTCCATCATGCGCCATATCAGCGATATGCCTCATGATCCGGTTTCCTCTCTCCTGCCCCAGGTGGATCCCGTCCTGGAAAATCTTGTGGACACCCTGTTGAAAAAGATACCGGAGGAGAGGGGCAAAGGCGCCCGCTGGCTGTCTCTGCAATTGCGCGCCTACCTCAATAAGAAAGGCCTTTTGGATTTGACCGAGGCCACCCGCGAGTTCCTGGACAAAACCGGAAAGATGGGGAACCAAACCGTAATCGACCTGACCCCGGCGCCCGGTCCGGACGAATCTTTGGAACGGGGCAAGGCCCCGTTCAAGCCGGGCATGAAGGTGGAAAAGCGGAAGGCGGCCGCCGGCCCGAAACCGGGAACCGGTATCCGTCCTGGTACGTCGATTCCGCCCGGAACTTCCCTTCCGGGAACCCCCATCCGGTCAGGGACGGGGATAAAGCCGCCGGGAACCGGCATTGGAACGGGATCCCAGGTATCTTCGGGAACAGGGGCGCAGCCCGGAACCTGGCAGACCGGCGGCAACCAAGATCGGGATCTCGATTTCAATGGACGAGGTAACGGATCCGCGTATGGCGGGTCCGTCGGCGGCAAGAAGAATGCAATCATGTGGATTGCCGCGGGATTGGTTTCATTGGGCCTGTTGGTGATGGCCTTGTTTGTGGTCCTGGAGAGGGAGCCTGAAAAGCCGGTGGTGGCCACCGAACCCAAGCCGGTCGTGCTTCAGGTCGCTTCCGTTTCCCTTCAGCCCGGCGCCATGGAAATCCAGGCCGGGCAGAAGCGAAGGTTTGTGGTGCGTGTGCAACCTCCAGGCGCTCCGGAAGGGGTCCGTTGGGAAAGCGCGAACCCGATGGTGGCCTCGGTAGTGGACGGCGTGGTAATGGCCCAATCGGCGGGCCAGACCACGATCCGGGCGATATCGTTGCAGGATACCTCCAAATCGGAATCCGCCGAAGTGATCGTGGCCCCGGTGCCGGCCATAGCGACTACCGATGTGGACAAGCCCGATCCCAGGCCCAAGCCCAAACCCGTCGAACCGGTTCCCAATCCCAGCCCGCTTCCCGCGGACTTGGCGGCGGCCGGAGGCAATCAGGAAGACAAGCCGGCTCCCAAAAAAGCCGTGCTGACCATAACCTCCGCTCCGCCTTTCGCCGAGGTCATCATCGACGGGCGATTCATGGGTACTACGCCCGTGAAGGGGCGGGAGTTGAATCCGGGCCGGCACAAGGTGCAGATTACGCATCGGAGTTTTCCGCCCGTGGATACGGTGGTGAACCTGCCTCCGGGGGCATCGACTTTGCGGTTCCGGCTGTTCCGGTAGGAACGGACCCTATATCTTCCGGATGAGGATATTCTTAGCCAGCAAGCATCCTTTTCTCGGGTACAGTGATCCAGCACACAATGACGGCAAGATGAATACCTGTATTCACCTTCAACTACTTGGAGAAGTATGCTTTCGATTTCCCGGGAAGAAGCCCATCGAAGATGTGAGGAATCTCGCGTATTGGTGAAGGCGAAGATCGGGAGCCTGGAAGCCTTGACGATTTTCAATCGACAAAGTCCTTATTATCATAGTGCGGGACCGTACGATTACTCCAGTCTGAGATATTTTCTGGCCTTACCGGGGGAACCCCCTTTTCTCCCTGGGAATGGTGGAAGAAGTGGAATAACCGTGGGGAAGCCAGGGTCTGCCCCCACCGACTCTGATACAGCAGGTGATTCGGATGATTCTCTGCTTCATGAAGAAGAAGCTGAACCGGACGCTAAGCTTATTCCCTCCATTACCGTGAAGTTCCTATCCGAATCGGGCTATTGCGGGGATTCCATCCCGATTCAAATCGCGGGGGGAAATCTTCCGGCCCGGTCCTCCGCCAAGATCGATCTCAAATCCGGTCAGGATGGGTCCTTGGTGGAATCAATCCATCGCACGATGGATGTGTTACCCTTCCAAGCGAAATGGATCGCAAGGAAAAAAGGTCCAGAGTGGGATTCAACGGAAATCTTGCTTTCGGCCGAGGCCGCTGGAGCCAAAGCCGAGGCCGGGAACAAATTCAAGGTCAAGCGGATTCCGGATTACGCAAAAGAGACTAAGACAATCCAATGCACAAGCGGAATATTCGGTTGGACGGGAAAATTCGATATCGAATTCAGCAGTGGAATTCTCCATGTCACTACCAAGGTCAAATTGATGAACCGGCTCGGCGCCAAGCCGGCTCCGGGCGGCCCCATGCCTGCGGCCGGTGGTCCCGTTTCCGACCAGGACAAAGCGGAAATGAAAAAGGATGTGGAGTCCAAGCTGACCGGCAAGTGGTTCATGCACCGCAAGAGTTGCGATCGGAACAAGAAATGCGATTGCGAAGGTAGGAACGGCTGCTGCAAGTTCAGGATCCGCGTGCATATCGAGTTTGTGGAATCGGGCGAACACCATATCGTAAACCTGTTTCAAGGGCCCGGCCGGGCCAACGCATCGAACTGGACCCGGGTGAAAACCCGAGCCAACAGCTGGGCCCACGAAACCGGTCATCTCTTGGCATGGTTCGACGAATACGATGGCGGCGCAGTAGGTGCGGCGCCGCGATGGAAAACCCCGAACGACACGGCTGTCATGTCATCCGGTCTGAAGGTTCCGTTCGAGTACTATTGGGATTTCAGGGATTGGCTCAAGAGCAAATCTTCACAGGACATGGAAGGCATCGACTGAAACTTCCTCTCGTCATAATTTTTTTGGCCCTGACTTCGTGTCAGGCCGGAAAGGAAAGGAGGGGCGTAATGTCCTTGATCCTGGAAACCGAGTATTGGTCCACGGCGGCGGATGAAAGTCTTCCCCTCTCCTTGACCCTTTCCTCCAGCGGAGCCACGAAATTCTGGATCCGCAGCAATCGCGACGATTCGGAAAAGGCCGTCGTGGGCTATTTCGAAGGCGTCATCCCTGCCGGGATTGTATCCGAGGTGAATGCGGCGGTTGCATCGGCTGAGTTCAGTGCCATAGCCAATCCTTCCAGAGTGGTTCCCGGCGAGACAGTCCGGAAAATCACCGTCAGGAAAGCGACCGGCCCCGAACAGATGCGTTACGTGGGAGAGG
>Ga0079224_100012189_pt1 | contig 11887 bp, 10 predicted proteins | sample Stecom2015_FD_80414 | JGI IMG/M metagenome (GOLD analysis project Ga0079224, IMG submission 80414) | Agricultural soil microbial communities from Utah to study Nitrogen management - Steer compost 2015 | ecosystem: Environmental > Terrestrial > Soil > Agricultural land | place: USA: Utah... | reverse complement strand
GGACCAACAGATCGATTATTGATTTCAGTAGAAGGCCAAACAAAACCTGGCACTATATTTAAAATACCATTGAATGACAATGAGTCTTTTGGGGATAATTCGTTTATTCATTTCATAACAATAGAGGAAAAAGAAGCAAAACTAAGAGGTGTTGAGATTGTTTTCAATGAAATTAAAGGACTGGAACTGGATTTTGATTTAGATATTACCGAGGATGCCGATTTAGAAATCATAATTAATAAAGATACAGGTCATGCTTTAAGAGGGAAAGGTAGTGGTAACTTACTTATAGAAATCAATACCAATGGGAAGTTTAATATGTGGGGAGATTTCTCGGTGTTTCAAGGGGTTTATAATTTTGCTTATGGAGGTTTAATTAGAAAGGAATTCATCGTTCAGCCCGGCGGTACCATTGCATGGGAAGGAGATCCGGCAAAAGCTCGAATAGATATGTTGGCTGTATATAAAACGCAAACCAATCCGTCTCCTTTATTGGATAACCCCATTAATAGAAGCATACCAGTTGAACTTAATATCAGTTTAACGGGAGAATTAGAACAGCCAGAACCTCTGTTTAGTTTTGAATTTCCTAATGTAAGTTCAACCATAAAATCCGAGCTTCAGTATAGATTAGACTCAGATGATGATAAACAAAACCAAGCCTTATTTTTCTTGGCAACCGGAGGGTCTTTTAGAAATAGGGATTCGGGAGAATTTAATCCTTCAGGTACCATTGCAGAAAGGCTCAATGGGATTGTAAATAATATTTTTGGCAACTCAAATGGCAACCTTAATGTCGGTATTAATTATGAAGCGGGCACCAATAATCCAGACTATAGAACAGATAGTAGATTCGATTTAAAGTTGCAAACTAAAATAAGCGATCGTGTACTTATTAATGGTAAAGTGGGTGTTCCCGTTGGAGGGCCTGGAGCCACTGAAACGGTAGTGGCCGGAGACGTTGAAATTAATTTTTTATTGAATGAAGACGGCACTTTAACCGCCAATGTATTTAATAGGGAAAACAGTATTAGAAATTTTGGTGAAGATATTGGTTATACCCAAGGCGTAGGGCTTTCTTATAATGTTGATTTTGATACGTTTAGGGAATTGATAAGAAGTTTGTTTAGAAAGAACGAATCTTCAGAAGAGAGTCTTACTCAAGACGATGACGAAGCTCCCGAAGGCAATAGTGCCTTACCCAACTACATTACACAAAAGCCCATTAAAAAAGAGGATGAATAATTAAATGAGTCCGTCATCTTTTTGAAATTAAAAAATATTGACTTTTTATATCAACTAAAACGTTATAGTTTTAGAACTCTTATTAAAATGAGGTAAATCCTATCGTTATCTAATTTTTCTTTAGTAATTTTACCCATAAACTAAAAATTATTCATGCCGAAACCAATAAAAAAAATAGGCGTTTTAACATCTGGAGGTGATTCTCCAGGTATGAATGCAGCCATACGAGCAGTGGTTAGAACTTGCGCATATCATCATTTGGAATGTGTTGGAATTTACCGAGGTTACGAAGGACTCATTGAAGGGGATTTTGAAGTCATGGACGCCAGAAGCGTTAAAAGCATTATTAACAAAGGAGGCACAATGTTAAAGTCCGCCCGATCCAAAGAATTTCAAACTAAAGAGGGAAGACAAAAAGCTTTCGAGAAATTGACTGAAGCTCAAATTGATGCTTTTGTTGTAATTGGAGGTGATGGTTCGTTTACTGGAGCTATGATCTTTAATGAGGAATTTGATTTCCCAGTTATAGGAATCCCTGGAACCATCGATAATGACATTGTAGGAACATCCAATACATTAGGTTTTGATACGGCTTTAAACACCGTTGTAGATGCCATCGATAAAATTAGGGATACCGCTAGTTCGCACAATAGGTTGTTTTTTATTGAAGTGATGGGTAGAGATGTGGGCCATATTGCATTAAACGTAGGAATAGCAGGTGGTGCCGAAGAAATTTTAATTCCTGAAGAAGATTTGGGATTAGATAGACTTGTTGAGTCTTTGCACAGAAGTAGAAAATCAGGAAAAACATCCAGTATCGTTGTTGTGGCTGAAGGTGACAAAATAGGAAAGAACATTTTTGAGCTTAAAGATTATGTCGATCAAAATATGGAAGGTTACGATGTAAGAGTGTCTGTATTAGGACACATGCAACGTGGCGGACCTCCATCTTGTTTCGATCGTGTTTTGGCGAGCAGAATGGGTGTTAAAGCGGTGGAATCCTTGTTAGAAGGTAAAACCAATTATATGGTCGGACTTATAAATGGTGAAATGGAATTAACGCCATTGGAACGAGCTATTAAAGGAAAAACAAAAATAAATTTAGAATTATTGCGTGTCTCAGACATCATGAGCACTTAACATTTATAAACAAGATTATGTCAAAATTAAAATTAGGAATTAACGGATTTGGTAGAATTGGCCGAATTGCTTTCAGAGTAGCAGTTAGTAGACCAGATGTTGAAGTTGTAGGGATTAACGATTTGTTAGATGTGGAGCATTTAGCTTATCTTTTAAAATACGATTCCATTCACGGTCGTTTTAATGGTACAATAGAAGTAAAAAATGGTCATTTAGTAGTTAATGGTAAGGAAATTAGAATTACTGCAGAACGCAACCCCGAAGATCTAAAATGGGATGCTGTTGGCGCTACCGTAGTATTGGATTGTACAGGTATCTTCACTACTTTAGAAGGTGCACAAAAACACATTACTGCAGGTGCTAAAAAAGTAGCTATTTCTGCACCATCGGCAGATGCACCCATGTTTGTTATGGGCGTAAACCATAAACAAATTACAGCAGAGCATACCATCGTGTCTAATGCATCTTGTACTACAAACTGTTTAGCGCCTTTAGCTAAAGTAATAAATGATAACTTCGGAATTTTGGAAGGTTTAATGACAACCGTTCACGCGACTACCGCAACACAATTAACGGTTGATGGTCCTTCAAGAAAAGACTGGAGAGGTGGAAGAAGTGCTATATTAAACATCATTCCTTCTTCAACAGGAGCGGCTAAAGCTGTTGGTAAAGTAATTCCAGAACTTAATGGTAAATTAACAGGTATGGCGTTTAGAGTTCCAACTGCCGATGTATCTGTAGTAGATTTAACTGTAAGAACCGAAAAATCCGCTACTTGGGCAGAAGTAAAAGCAGCGTTAAAAAATGCTTCAGAAGGTGAGTTAAAAGGAATTTTAGGATATACTGAAGAGGCGGTTGTTTCTCAAGATTTCGTTTCAGAACCTATGACAAGTGTTTTTGATGCGGATGCTAGTATTGCATTAAATGATAATTTCTTTAAATTAGTGTCTTGGTACGATAATGAATTTGGATATTCAACTAAATTAGTTGACTTAGCCCAACACATTAGCAAAATATAATTCACAAAATAATAGTGTTAACAGCTCCACAGGTTTATTGTATAACAAATTACAAAAAACTGTGGAGTTTTTTATTTAGAACCCATGATTTTAATTGTTGATAGTGGCTCTACAAAAAGTGATTGGATTGCTGTAGATTCTAACGGAAATAAGTTACTGGAAAAGATCCGTACAAAAGGTCTTAATCCAGAAATCCTAACAGAGGATAAACTAAAAAAGATTATTAAAAAAAGCCCCGATTTAAAAGCACACAAAAGCGATGTGACCCATGTGTTTTTCTATGGTGCAGGCTGTGGAACCGAGCGAGGTAAGGAGATTGTTACGAATGTGCTTAAAGGTGTTTTTATAAATGCAGAGGTAAAAGTAGAAGAAGATACTTTGGCTGCTGTGTACGGTACCATTAGCCATAGTAATGAAGCGGCCGTAGTTTGTATTTTAGGCACAGGCTCTAATTGTAGTTATTTTGATGGCCAAAAATTACATCAACGCGTACAGTCTTTGGGTTACATTTTAATGGATGATGCTGCGGGAAACTATTATGGTAAGGAACTTATTAGGGATTACTATTTCAACCATATGCCCGAAGCTATTAAAATAGCATTTGGTAGTAAATATAATTTGGAAGCCGATTATATTAAATACAATATTTACAAGCAAGCAAATCCAAACGCTTATTTGGCAAATTTTGCCGAATTTATGTTTTTAAATAAAGAGTCCGAATACATAGTCGAACTTATCAAAAAAGGCATTCGTTTGTTCGCAAACAATATGATTATGCAATATAAGAAGGAACTTAATACCGTTCCGGTGCATTTTGCGGGTTCTATAGCGTATTTTTCAAAAGATGAAATTAAGGAAGTCGCACAGGAAATGGGTTTTAAAGTCGGTAATTTTGAACGTAGGCCTATAGATGGTTTGGTAGCTTTTCATACTAAAAATTTGCAAGCGCACATTTAATAATATTATTTTTTTGAAGACTCATATTGCCGTTTATATTTCCAATAAAGAAGATAAAAATCAAATTATTGAAAGGATTATAAACGGACTCCTACTTGATGATTTTTCTAATTTGAAAGGTGCTATCTTCTCTGAAATCACCTTAAATCAATTCATTCAGGAAGAAATTATTCATGAGCATTTCAATGTGGTTACAAATACTAATAATTCACTCCAAAAATCTTCCGAAGGCGAACGTAAAAAAGCCTTATTAAACCATCTTGTTTCCCAAAATCCCGAATATCTTATTGCTGATAATGTTTATGGAAATTTAGATACGTCCGCACAAGCGGAAATGGAACACACTTTAAACCAATTAAGTCTTAAAATTCCTATTATTCAGATAACAAATAGGGTGGAAGATGTGTTATCTTTTATTACTGAAATATATCAATTTGAAGACAATGCTTTCATACAGATAGATGATGTTTCACTTTTAAAAAACAATACCCAGTCTTTTTTTGTTGAATCTTTACCCAAATACAAAACTTCAAACTTAAAAGCCATAAATCCATTAGTGACTTTTAAAAATGTATCGGTTAGTTATGGTGAAAGACCTATTTTAAGCACCATAAATTGGGAAATTAAATCGGGTGAGTTCTGGCAGCTTCTTGGGACAAACGGTTCAGGAAAAAGTACCATGTTATCTATGATTACGGGCGATAATCCCAAAGCGTTTTTACAGGATATTACTTTATTCGGAATGAAAAAGGGTAGTGGCGAAACCGTTTGGGATATTAAAAGTAACATTGGTTATTTTTCTTCGGAAATGTTAAGGGGATTTAAGCGTTTGGATTCCATAGGAAACATGATAGTTTCTGGTTTTTTTGACTCGGTTGGGTTGTATAATACTCCCACGAACGAACAAATTAGTATAGCGCAACAATGGCTATATGCTTTAAATATGTACGAGATTAGGAAACAGGATTTTTTGTCATTGTCTATAGGTCACCAACGCTTGGTATTAATTGCCAGAGCCATGGTAAAACAACCACCTTTATTAATTTTAGATGAGCCTACCAACGGACTCGATGATAATGATGCTCAATTATTTGTACAACTCGTTAATAAAATAGCTTCAGAAACCAATACCGCTATTTTATACGTATCTCATAGACAAGAAGTGGGGCTTAAACCCGATTTTGTTTATGAGTTGACGCCCAGTGAGAATGGTTCTATTGGAAGACTAATTCCTTCTAAATAATAACTAAACACAGATTTTACTCTTATTGAAAATTCGATATAGTCGTATTAAATCTTAACCGTTTTCAGTCGCAATGCATTCGCTATAACCGATACCGAGCTAAAACTCATGGCCAATGCGGCAATCATGGGCGACAATAATAATCCGAATACAGGAAACAAAACACCTGCTGCAATAGGAATGCCTAAAGCATTATAAATTAGTGCGAAAAACAGGTTTTGCTTAATATTTCGCATCACGGCATGACTTAAATTCCGTGCTTTAACAATACCATTCAAATCGCCTTTTACCAGACTCACCATGGCACTTTCAATCGCGACATCTGTTCCTGTTCCCATAGCAATTCCAACATCACTTTTTGCTAATGCTGGCGCATCATTGATACCATCGCCTGCCATGGCTACAACTTTGCCTTCTTGTTGCAATTTTTCTACTTCTTTCAGTTTGTCTTCGGGCAACATACTCGCTTTAAAATCCGTCAGATTAAGTTCTGAAGCCACAGCTTGCGCCGTTTCATGATTGTCTCCCGTGAGCATGATGACTTTAATGCCTTTATCTTGAAGGGTTTTAATGGCTTCGCGGCTGGTTGCCTTCATTTTATCTCCTATAACCACATAACCAACAACCGTATTGTCTACAGCTAAAAAAGATACTGTTTTTCCTTTTTTCTGAAAATGTTTTGCTTCTTCTTGCATTTCTAAAGTCAGCTTTGCGTTAGCATATACCATCATTTCAGGATTTCCCAATCTTAGGATTTTATCATTCACTTTGCCTTCAACACCTTTGCCTGTCACGGCACTAAACCCTTCTATCGGTAGCATTTCAGCACGATGTTCTTTGCCATAAGCCACAGTCGCTTCGGCCAAGGGGTGTTCACTGTTACTGTTTAATGATACAATATATTGTAAAATATTATTTTCTGTGATGTCTTTATGAAATGAACCTACTTTTTCAACTGTTGGTTTGCCTTCGGTAATGGTTCCTGTTTTATCGATAATTAAAGTATCAACTTTATCCATTTTTTCAAGGGCTTCGGCACTTTTAATCAATACGCCATTTTGAGCCCCTTTACCCACACCAACCATAACGGACATGGGTGTTGCTAAGCCTAAAGCACACGGACACGCAATAATCAGTACCGCAATAGCATTTACAAAAGCATACACATACGCAGGTTCTGGACTCCAAATAGCCCATACGGCGAAAGTTATAAGAGAAATGATAACTACGGCAGGCACAAAATAACCAGATACCTTATCTGCCAAATTTTGAATGGGCGCACGACTTCTACTGGCATCATTCACCATTTGTATGATTTGGGAAAGTAAGGTATCGCTTCCTACTTTTTCGGCTTTCATTAAAAACATTTGGTTGCCATTAATGGTACCGCTGCTTACTTTTTCACCTTCCATTTTATTAACGGGAATAGGCTCTCCAGTAATCATAGATTCATCTATCGTGGTATGGCCTTGAGTAATCACACCATCCACTGGAATTTTTTCTCCAGGCTTTACTTTTAAAATATCGTTTAGTTCTATCTTGTCTATACTGACTTCCATTTCTTCACCATTAACCATTTTAATGGCTTTGTTTGGCGCTAATTTTAAAAGTTCTTTTATTGCTGAATTGGTCTTACCATGTGCACGGGCTTCTAAAAACTGACCTAATAATACCAAGGTTAAAATCACGGTTGCCGCTTCAAAATATACGTGTACAGCACCAGATTCCGATTTAAACTGCGAAGGAAATATGTCTGGAAAAAGCAAAGCGATGATACTAAATATCCACGCCACACCCGCACCAATGCCAATAAGCGTAAACATATTTAAGTTCCAGGTTTTAATGCTTCTGTAGGCACGTTCAAAAAACATCCAAGTTGCGTAAAACACCACTGGAATGGACAATATAAATTGTACCCAGTTCCAATGGTTTTGTTCCATAATATCATATAACGGATTGTTGGGAACCATCTCGCTCATGGCTATTAAAAAAATGGGAAACGTAAACGCCGTTGCAATCCATAATTTTTTTGAAAGCGCTTTAAAGGTTCTTTCTTCCGCAGAAAGATCTGGTGCTTTTGGAACCAAATCCATACCGCAAATGGGACAAGAACCTGCTTCATGTTTTATTATATCTGGGTGCATTGGGCAGGTATATTGTTCAGATGACAGGGATGATAGATTCTGTTCTTCAACCAAATCCATTCCACAAACAGGACAATCTCCCGGTTTATCATAGATTTTATCGCCTTCACAATGCATGGGGCAGTAGAATGTTCCCGTACCTTTTCCCTTATGTTGTTCCTTTTTTTTTGATTCTGAATGGTGATGAGTTTCACCATGACCAGGCTGATGAATACTATATCTGCCACCATCATTTTTAAGCGCTTCTTGAAATGTTTCCAAAGGAATATGGGATGTCATTTCAATGGTTGCTTCTGATTTTTCTAAATTAACCGTTGTTTTTGAAACCCCTGTAACTTTGGAAAGTGTTTGTTCCACATGACTGCGGCAACCGTTACAAGTCATTCCTGATATGTGATATGTATGTACCATGATATATTTTAAAGTTAAAAACGTATAGCAAAGTTCGGTAACGACCCGTGGATTACTGTTGTAGAATTTTGGTTATGAGTTGTAACTTTTATAAGTCCTCAATCTGCATCCGTTTTTTGTTTTTCAATTGTTTGTAATGGGACGGGGAAAACCCCGTAATTTTTTTGAACTGATTGCTCAAATAAGCGACACTACTATAATGAAGCAGAAAGGCAATTTCACTAAGGTTCATTTCATTGTACATTAATAATTCCTTCACCCGTTCGATTTTTTGAAGGATAAAATATTTTTCAATGGTGATGCCTTCAACCTCAGAAAACAGATTGCTTAACGTGGCATAATCTTGTGATAAATGATTGTATATATATTCCGAAAGGTTTACGTTGAGGTCGTTGTTTTTGTGGTGTACCAAATCGATGATTAAGATTTTTATTTTCTCGATGGCTTTACTTTTTTTATCATCTATCAATTCAAAACCAAATTCTTTTAATGTTAATGCTATATTCTGTTTTTGTTCTTCATTGACAGATTCTTGGGTTTCAATCACTCCCAAATCAACGGAAATTAATTGAAATCCAAGCTTTTCTAATTCAGATTTCACTACCATTTTACAACGGCTACAAACCATGTTTTTGATGTATAGTTTCATTTTTAGGATTTTTTTAGAAAAGAAATCTAAAGATGCAGTGAATGCAATTTATACTCAAAGATAAGGATAATTCGTTTGGGAAGAAATTTTAATACCCCTTGGATTTATCATTTATGGGATGTAATTGAGGTATTTGAAGATGAAATTTTACCGCGATCAATCGTAGAATAATAACTGCAGATGCGGTTATAATTTCTGTAATATCTGTTTGTAAATTAAAATAACTGCAAATAAAATACACGCCACCGCCAGCTACACAGGCGAGCGCATAAATATCCTTTCTGAAAATTAAAGGCACTTCGTTAAGTAAAACATCCCGCGTAACACCGCCTATAGACCCCGTAACGGTTCCCATAACAATGCACACCCAAAAGGGTAATCCGGCATCGAGGCTCACCGTAATGCCCACTACTGTAAATAAACCAAGACCAATGGAATCAAATAAAAATAAGGTGCTTCCCCATCGGAATAATTTGTCTTTAAATAATAACGTCGCGAAGAGAGCCACTCCTGTAGTTAGAAAATATTTAACATCCAACATCCAAAAAGGTGTGACATTAAGCAATAAATCTCTCATGGTACCACCACCAATAGCGGTTACTAATCCAATAATATAAGCCCCAAACCAGTCAATCTGTTTAACTGAGGCTAGCCTAATGCCACTAATGGCAAAAGCGAAGGTGCCTAAGAGTTCTATAAGTTCTGTGAAATTTATTTCCACACTCTTTTTTTAAGTTAAGTTATCCAATTTTTACAGAGGTCATGGTTAAAGAACCAGCCACCGCTTTATCATTGAACAAACTTACAGCGTCATTTTTATCTTGTAATGCCAATGAATATAACAAAGGTAAGTAGTGTTCGGGAGTTGGAATAGCTAAATCAAATGTTTTTCCTTGTGAACGGAAATTAATGAGCTGTTGGTGGTCGCCATTAAGAATGTATTTTTTCATAGTCTCGTTGGCTTCAATAGCCCAATCGAAGCCATATCCTGATGTGTTGAGCTGATCCCAAGCCAGCATACGAAGATTATGTACCATATTGCCACTTCCAATAATTAGAACACCTTTTTCACGAAGTGATTTTATTTGCTGTGCCAAATCGTAATGATATTGAGGTGTTTGGTTATAATCTAAACTCAACTGAATTACAGGAACATCTGCGTTTGGATATAAATGTTTAATAACGCTCCATGCACCATGATCTAATCCCCATTTATCATCCAAATTAACGTTGGTTTTCGTGATGAGTGATTTTGTTTCCTTTGCTAAAAAAGGATCTCCCGGTGCAAGATATTGTACTTCAAATAATTCTTTAGGAAATCCACCAAAATCATGAATGGTTGGCGGGTTTGGCATGGCTGTTACAAAAGTGCCTTTTGTTTCCCAATGTGCCGATATGCATAAAATGGCATTTGGCTTGGGAATTTCCTTTGCTATATTTCTAAATCCAGTTACAAATTCATTTTCTTCTATAGCATTCATGGGACTGCCATGACCCAAAAACAATACAGGCATTTTTACCGTATTGCTCATGGGTTCTGTCATTTTCTTTAATTCACTCAGTTTCATTATTCTGCTATATAAATGGCATAATTACCGTGTTATAATTCTTTGTTTTGTGTTTTTAAAATACGTTTTGCACTATCTGAAGCACATATAAGCCCAACAGTTAGCATGATGATGTCCTTAATTACTAATCTACCGGCGCCCGATAAATAAGGAAATCCATATTGTGGTGTTGGAAAATCGCCCCCAAGATTAGGAACATACACTTCTGGTGTGGTAATCAAAAAGGTTAATGTGACTATAGACATACCGACAGTTAATAAACCGCCTAGTAATCCTATTTTTGCATACCAAATTCCTAACAAGGTCAGTGTGCCTATAATTACAATCACAGTTCCTAAACCATAAGAGAAAATATATGTTCTATTTTCTTCATGCCAATCAATATTCTTTTGAACGGTTTTGCCTTCAGGGTTTTTGTAGTTATTGTATTCGGGTGTCTCTTTGGCATAAAAGAATGACATTAACGGACTGTTGGCAACAAAAGGAACAATGCCATCGGCTTCATATTGAAAAGCTTTTAATCCGCCAATCCAAGCCATGACAATGAATATGGAAATTCTTCCTAAGTTGATAAAATTTAATTGGCTGTTTGCTAAGTAATTAATTAATGTTTTCATTTAATGTTGGTTTTTAAATTATTTAATTAGTTTCCAGATTGCTCGGATTTTTGTTGTTAATTAGTTTAATTGTTGTTACTCTTTTCTTCTTGTCTTTCTAAAGTGGATAGTTCTTCACTTTTGCCATATTTCCAATATGCATACGCATGTAATTCTTCTTGTTTCCAACCTTTTTCTTTTCGAAGGTATTGGCGCACTTCCTTAATGGTTGTAAATTCTGCCGCTACATACCCAAAACGGGAAATTTTATCAATCTCTGGGAGCTTCGCATTTCGTACCGCTGCTACAAGAGGAAATTTTTCTCCAGGGGAATCATTATAAATCCAATTAATCTGTATGTTGGCAGAGGTGCTTAACGGAATTTCTTCTTCCTTATTGAGCACTTCAATAAAAACAATACCTGTTGCAGTTGGGTGTAAACTTTCGAGTATCGAAGCCAAGACCGGAATTCCCGTAGCATCGCCCACCAATAAATACCAATTTGCTTTTGGATATAAATCAGGTGTTTTGCTTTTCATTGCAACGCCTAACTTATCTCCAGGTTTTGCCTGTATGGCCCATGCCGAAGCAGGACCCGAATCACCATGCGCTACAAAATCTATAATCATTTCTTTTTTATCTAGGTCGATACCCCGATGTGTATACGTGCGTCTTATGGATTTTTTCTGATCGAAATAAACTTGATTATCAACATCCGATGGTAAGAATATTTTATTGTTCGCACCCGCTTTTGTATGCTTAAACAAAGGCACATCATCTCCAGTCAGCGTGATTCTGAGATAATGAGGACTTAAGTATACGGTGTGCTTTACTGTAAGTATGGATGATAGTATTTGGGAACGTTTATCAATCATAATTTATTATTTGTATGCTGTTTGCTGACTTTTAGGTATT
>Ga0079224_100012188_pt1 | contig 11888 bp, 9 predicted proteins | sample Stecom2015_FD_80414 | JGI IMG/M metagenome (GOLD analysis project Ga0079224, IMG submission 80414) | Agricultural soil microbial communities from Utah to study Nitrogen management - Steer compost 2015 | ecosystem: Environmental > Terrestrial > Soil > Agricultural land | place: USA: Utah... | reverse complement strand
GGCGACGTATGGGAAGTACATCATTTCGCTTGCCTACTGGCATTCGGTGCCACAGCGATCAACCCCTATATGGCGCTGGCGACCGTGCGCACCCTTAAAGAGCAGAAGTTATTGGATACGGCGTTGACCTGGCCACAACTAGCCAAAAACTACGTAAAGGCAGTATGCGCCGGGTTGCTCAAAATATTCTCCAAAATGGGTATCTCTACCCTCCAATCTTATCAAGGCGCTCAGGTATTCGAGGTGCTGGGTATCAACAGGGAGGTGGTAGACCGCTACTTCTGCGGTGCGGTATCCCGCATCGGAGGCTTAGACCTCGACGACATCGCACGCGAGGTACTGAGCAAACACCGCCGTGGTTTTACAAGCAGCCGCAATGCGAAAGACCTCCTACCGGAAGGGGGGATTTACCAATGGAAAAGGCGGGGCGAAGCCCACCTCTTCAATCCGCAGACGGTACATTTGCTGCAACAGGCCTGCCGTACGGGCGACTATGAGACGTACAAGAAATACGCGGCCCACATCAATAACCAAGAAGAACGTCGGTACACCTTACGCGGCCTGCTTGATTTTGCACGGCACCGCTCATCCATCAGCATCGATGAAGTGGAGCCTTCGGAAAACATCATGAAACGTTTTGCTACAGGCGCGATGTCATTCGGCTCCATATCGCACGAAGCCCATAGCACGCTGGCCATTGCCATGAACCGTATTGGCGGCAAAAGCAATACGGGCGAAGGCGGCGAAGATGAGATGCGCTACACGCTGCTGCCGAATGGCGACTCCATGCGATCGGCCATCAAACAGGTGGCGTCGGGCCGTTTCGGGGTGACTTCGCACTACCTCACCCAAGCCGATGAATTGCAGATTAAGATGGCGCAAGGGGCAAAACCCGGAGAGGGTGGACAACTGCCCGGCGATAAGGTCGACTCGTGGATTGCCAAAGTGAGGCATTCCACGCCGGGCGTCGGACTGATTTCTCCACCGCCCCATCACGACATTTATTCCATTGAGGATTTGGCACAGTTGATTTTCGACCTCAAGAATGCTAACCGTAACGCGCGCATCAATGTGAAGCTGGTATCGAAAGCCGGCGTTGGAACCATAGCTGCTGGCGTAGCCAAGGCCCACGCCGACGTCATTCTTATTGCTGGGTATGACGGCGGCACCGGAGCCTCACCCATCAGTTCGATCAAACACGCAGGCCTCCCCTGGGAACTTGGCCTTGCCGAGAGCCATCAGACACTGGTAAAAAACGGCCTGCGCAGCCGCGTGGTCTTGCAGACCGACGGACAGCTGAAAACAGGAAGGGATTTGGCCGTCGCCACACTGCTGGGTGCCGAAGAATGGGGCGTAGCTACGGCGGCTTTGGTGGCAGGCGGGTGCATCATGATGCGCAAGTGCCACCTGAACACCTGCCCCGTGGGCGTGGCCACCCAAGACCCGGAACTGCGGAAGCTATTCTCGGGGAAACCCGAGCACATTGTGAACCTCTTCCGCTTTCTTGCTGAAGAACTTCGTGAGGTCATGGCTGACCTCGGCTTCCGTACCATCAACGAGATGGTGGGGCGGGCACAGTTCCTCAAAAAACGGGAAAACATCGACCATTGGAAAATCAATAAACTTGACTTCACGGGAATGCTACATGTCGCCCACAGCAAGACGGGCGACACGCTGTACCAAACCGAACAACAGGACCACGGATTGGACATGATCCTAGACTGGGGACTGTTGAAGCAGGCACGTGCCGCGTTGGAAAGTAAGACTCCCGTATTCGGCACATTTAACGTTAAAAATACCGACCGGACCATCGGCACCCTGCTTTCGAACGAGGTGTCTAAACTATACGGTAGTGATGGATTGCCCGACAACACCATCAACTATAAGTTCATCGGTTCGGCAGGCCAAAGTTTCGGCGCGTTTGCCGCAAAGGGATTATCTTTTGAACTGGAAGGCGAAGCTAATGATTACGTGGGCAAAGGCCTGTCGGGCGCCCAACTGGCTATATACCAACACCAAGACAGCCCACGGGTGCCGCACGAGCATATCATCATTGGCAACGTAGCGCTATACGGAGCAACCTCGGGCCATCTGTTCGTTTGCGGACAAGCCGGCGAGCGGTTCGCAGTACGCAACTCGGGTGCGACGGCCGTTGTGGAAGGTGTGGGCGACCACGGGTGCGAGTACATGACGGGCGGACGGGCGCTGATACTCGGTGCCACGGGGCGCAACTTTGCTGCCGGTATGAGCGGCGGTATCGCTTGGGTTTACGATATTGACGGTACGTTTAGGGAAAACTGCAATACCGAGATGGTAGACCTCGATCCGCTGGAGGCCCAAGACGAAACGACCATCATGGCTCTGCTCAAACGGCATATCCACCTGACAGGCAGCAAACGCGCAGCGTTGATTTTGAAGGACTGGAAAACGGAAAAGGCCTGTTTTATCAAAGTATTCCCCCGGGAGTACAAAGACGTGCTACGGTCCGCATTAGTAGAAGCATAAACGACAAAACAACATGGGAAAACCAACAGGATTTAAAGAGTTTGATCGGGTGCTTCCGACGAAGGAGGCCGTTGCCGACCGTAAAAAGACATATCGTGAATTTGTACATCCCTATCGTGACGATGAACTGAACAACCAAGCCGCCCGGTGCATGAACTGTGGTATACCCTTCTGCCACTCGGGCTGCCCACTAGGCAACGTGATTCCCGAATTCAACGACGCGGTGTATGACGGGCGCTGGGAAGATGCTTACAAGATACTGACATCGACCAATAACTTCCCCGAATTCACGGGCCGTATTTGCCCGGCCCCTTGCGAGTCGGCCTGCGTGTTGGGTATCAACCGTCCACCCGTAGCAATCGAAGAGATCGAAAAACATATCATCGAAATTGCTTTCAAACGCGAATTCGTAACGGCGCGCCCCGTACACCTGAAGACCGGGAAACGTGTAGCCGTGGTAGGGAGCGGACCGGCTGGTCTTGCTGCAGCCGCACAACTGATTAAGGTGGGCCATGAGGTAACGGTATATGAGCGCGATGACAAGCCCGGTGGATTGCTCCGTTACGGCATCCCGGACTTCAAGCTCGAAAAATGGGTCGTTGATCGACGGATAAAATTAATGGAAGAAGAAGGTGTGGTTTTCCGTTGCAACACCGAAGTGGGCAAGGACGTCTCTGCCTCAGCACTCCAGGCGTACGATGCCGTTGTACTCGCTGGCGGTTCCACCATTCCGCGAGACTTGAATATTCCGGGACGGGAGCTCCGCGGCGTGCACTTTGCGATGGAGTTCCTCAAACAGCAGAACAAACGGGTCGGCAACTCGCCGTTTACCAAAACGGACATCTTGGCGACGGGTAAAAATGTCCTCGTCATCGGTGGTGGCGACACCGGCTCTGACTGCGTAGGTACATCGAACAGGCAAGGAGCCAAATCGGTAACCCAATTTGAGCTGATGCCACAGCCACCAAAGGAACGTACTGCGGCTATGCCTTGGCCCAACTATCCTATGCTACTGAAAACCACCACCTCCCATGAGGAAGGTTGCGAACGCGAATGGAGCATTGGAACAAAGGCGTTCGTGACTGATGGAAATGGCAACCTGAGGGGTGTACGAATTGTTGACCTCGAATGGGAACTCGACGGAATGGGCCGACCGATTAAATTCGTGGAAGTGGACGGATCGGAACGGGAATTGCCCTGCGAACTCGTACTACTGGCGATGGGTTTTGTCCATCCGCAACACGAAGGGCTATTGGAGCAACTGGGCGTGGAGCTCGACGGACGCGGCAATGTACAGGCGATTGAAGGCGACTATCAGACATCTGTGGCTCGAACTTTTGTAGCGGGCGACATGCGCAGGGGCCAATCGCTCGTGGTTTGGGCCATCTCAGAAGGACGCGAATGCGCCCGTAAGGTTGACGAATATTTGATGGGCCATTCCGAACTTGAGAGCAAGGACGCCGTATTTGACTACGCTTAGGCAACGATTTCCTTTGGCTTGTTGGCAAGTCGGAATTTCAAGATCGGATATAAGAAAACCGCACCAAGAATGATGATGGCGCCGGCATAAAAGCCGGCGCTCATTTCCTCGCGTTGCCCGAAAAACGCCCAAGCCAATAGAATACCGTATATCGGTTCCAAATTACTGGCAAGGGCAACCCGGAAGGCACTGATTTGCTTCATTACCGAAACGGCCGCGACGTATGCCCCTGCGGTGCATACCGTACCCAATAATACCAGATAACCGATGTCATGGCCATCAATGCCGATGTTATGGCTACGGGTAACCAGCATAAATAGAGAAATCCATACCCAGGCCCCGCCCATTTCATAAAAACTAATGGTGGCAGCATCACTTCTTTTAACGAGTTTGGAATTGATCGTCCCGAACAATGCGGCCGACAACGCAGCTAACAACCCCAATACAATGCCACGGGTATACCCGCTTTCGAAATTGAAGATTAGACAGATACCGATAATGATGAGTAAGCCCACGAGCACATCAATGTTGGCGGTGCCCCGGCGATAAAACAGCGGCTCAATGAATGCGGTGAACAAAGTGACGGATGAAAGACACACTAATGCCACCGACACGGTCGAAACCTTTATGGATTCAAAAAAAAGCAGCCAATGCAACCCGACAAGCCCGCCGGTTAAGAAAAATTGGACAAATTGTTTGCGGTTGACGACGAATGACTGCCCTTTGAGCCAAAAATAGACCGCTAACGACAACGCTGCAATAAGCACCCGCCACCAAACCAGCTGAATAGCGGATACGGATATCAGGTTTCCCAGTATCCCCGTAAAACCCCACACGACTACCGTGACGTGCAGGACAAATAGGTTTCGACGGGAAGCGCCACCATCCATGGGTATGAAAAAAGCCTTAAAAAATCATTTCGGAGCCTTGTACAATAGGTAAACTGCCAGTATACCAAAGATAACGTTAGGGATAAACACGGCGATAAGTGGCGCCAGCCCTCCTTTGAGTGAAAACATCGTGGCAAACTGGATGAATACAATATACGTGAAGCTCAGGGCAATACCTACCCCCAAGCTGAGTCCGATCCCTCCCCGCACTTTCTTTGATGAAAGCGCCACCCCCATGATGGTAAGGACGTAAGCCGCCAACGGGGTTACGAACCGCTTGTATTTCTCCAACAGTAAATCCGTCATCATCCCCGTGCCTCTGATTTCCTCCTTTTCGATACGGGCATTTAACTCGTTCATGTTCATCGCGGTGAAGACATTATCATAGACTTCAAAATCGCGCGGCGTCATGTCCAGTAACGTATCCATACTGGATCCTTTAATCATCTCCTCTTTCAATGAGTCGATCATCCGAATGGAATAGTTTTCGATACGCCAATTATTCTTTACGGAATCCCAGGTTATGCGATCGGCCATGAGCTTTTCAGTCATCTCGCCCTCTGCGAATTTCTCGAGTGTAAAATGGTAACCTACTTTGCGGTCATTGTCAAAATTATCGATGTATACATACGTATTATCGTCGATCTGCATGTGGGTGGAGCTCTTGCTGTTATTTGTCACAGGTTTCACATACACGCGCTCAAACCCTACTTTTAGCTTATTGGTACGGGGTATGATGTAGACACTGAATATGAAATTAAGTAAGAAGATAATGGTTGCAGCCACCACATAGGGTCTAATAAAGCGATTGAAACTCATACCACCGCTTAGTATCGGTACGATTTCCGTTTGGTCGGCCATTTTTGCCGTAAAAAAGATAACGGCGATGAAATTGATCAACGGCGATAGCATATTAAGGTAAAATGGCACGAATCCGGCATAATATTCAAATACGATTTTAGTAAGTGGAGCGTCATGCTTCATGAAATCGTCGAGCCGCTCGGAGACGTCAAAAACCACAGCCACTACGGTAAAAATCGCCATAGTAAACATGAAGGTACTCAGGTATTTACCGATAATATACCGATCTATGGTATTCAAAAAAGGTATACGCAGCCGTTTCATAACTTCTCTCCCAATTGCTTGGCCATCATGTTTTTCCAGTCGTAGAAGTCGCCCGCCAGGATGTGCTTCCGGGCCTCTCCCACCAACCACAGGTAAAAGTGCAGGTTATGCAGGGATGCGATCTGTGCGCCAAGGATTTCCTGCGACCGGATGAGGTGCCGCAGGTACGCCTTCGTGTATATGCGGTCGGCCAGCAGGTCGCTTTCGGCGTCGATGGGTGAGAAGTCGTCTTCCCACTTTTTATTTTTGATGTTGATGATGCCATTTTTGGTAAACAGCATGCCGTTGCGCGCATTCCGCGTGGGCATGACGCAGTCGAACATATCGATGCCCAGGGCGATATTTTCGAGGATGTTGACCGGTGTGCCCACACCCATCAGGTAGCGCGGCTTGTCGGCGGGGAGGATATCGCACACCACTTCGGTCATGGCATACATCTCTTCAGCCGGCTCGCCGACGGAGAGGCCGCCGATCGCATTGCCCTCCCGCTCGAAGGATGCGATGGTTTCGGCCGATTTTTCGCGCAGATCGCGGTATACCGACCCCTGCACAATGGGAAATAGTGTCTGCTCGTAGCCGTACAGCGGTTCGGTGGCGTCGAAGCGGTCGCAGCAACGTTTCAACCAACGGTGGGTCATATCGAGCGACCGCCGGGCATAGTGGTAGTCACACGGATACGGGGTGCATTCATCGAAGGCCATGATGATATCGGCCCCGATGATGCGCTGGGTATCCATTACATTTTCCGGCGTGAACAGGTGTTTGGATCCGTCGATATGGGATCGGAAGGTGACCCCCTCCTCTTTTATTTTGCGTACTTCGGTAAGTGAATACACCTGGTAGCCGCCGCTGTCGGTGAGTATCGGTTTCTCCCAACCATTGAAGCGATGGAGGCCACCAGCCCTTTGCATGATGTCCAGCCCCGGCCGAAGGTACAGGTGGTAGGTATTGCCAAGGATGATCTGCGCTCCGATGTCGTGTACCAACTCGTGCTGATGTACCGCCTTGACGGTGCCCGCCGTACCCACTGGCATAAAAATGGGAGTTTCGATGGGGCCATGCGCAGTTTCGATGACACCGGCACGTGCTTTCGACTGTTTATCTGTGACTTGGAGCTTAAATTTCATTCGGGCACAAAAATAGCGAAATTTACGGGAAAGCACGGACGCTTCTCGCCATAAACCGCAGCCCCTTCACCCCTTCCGTTGCCGTCTTGCGGATGACAGTAACGTTTGGGTTGTTGGGTGCCGGTACCGAGTTGGGGTCGATGATATATACCGGATTTCCATGGGCGATGTAATGTACTAACGACGCTGCCGGATACACCTGCAGCGAAGTACCGATGACGAGCAGGATGTCGGCTGTCCGCACTTCTTCGGCCGCCCTTTCCAGCAGCGGTACCATCTCACCGAACCAGACGATATGGGGACGCAGCTGGGCACCGTCTTCTGCCACATCACCGATGTTCACGTCGTCGTGCCATTCATAAACCAGCCGTTCATTGCGCTCACTCCGCACCTTCAGCAGCTCGCCATGCAGGTGGATGACGTTCGATGAGCCGGCCCGTTCGTGCAGGTTATCCACATTCTGCGTGATAACGACCACTTCATAATGCCGCTCCAGCTCCTTCAGGTAATGGTGCGCCGCGTTAGGCCTTACCGTTTTGAGTTGACGCCGCCGTTGGTTATAGAAATCCAGCACCAGCTGGGGGTTGGCGGCCCATCCCTCGGGCGACGCCACCTCCATCACATCGTGGTTTTCCCACAATCCGTTCGCATCGCGAAAGGTAGTGATACCGCTTTCGGCACTGATACCGGCGCCGGTTAACACCACTATTTTCCTGATAGATTTTTCGTATTTCATCGTCATCTATGCGAAGGTATATCTTTCTTGCAAATATCCTTGTATTGGTCATCAAAATGCGGATAAGCATAAAAAACATAATGCCGGGCGGCGCTTTCCGCGTATATTTCTGAGTAGCACCCCGGGGTTTGGGATTTTTCTTTCCGATTTAACGTACTATCTTTGACCGCATATATGGACTTTTTCAGCCAAACAACCGGAATACTCCCTCTCCTACTGGTAGGGGTCTGTGGTGTGCTGCTGGTTTTTCAACTTTACTTTCTTTTATCGGTATATCGCCGACTGGCATTTTATAAACCTACCGCTATACCGGACGAACCGATCGTACGCCCGTTGTCGGTTATCATCTGTGCCCGAAATGAAGAGGAAAACCTGCGCAAGCACTTGCCGAAAATCCTCGAACAGGATTATCCCGAATTTGAGGTCGTTTTAGTGAATGATTATTCGGAAGATGAAACCAAGTGGCTATTACGTGATTTCTGCGCGCAATACCCACATCTCAAAGTAGTGGAAATTGCCGAACATATACGTCTAAAACACGGCAAAAAGTTTGCCGTTACGCTCGGCATAAAAGCTGCCCAGTTCGAACACCTTGTGTTTACCGATGCCGATTGCATGCCTCAATCGGACCAATGGTTGCGACATATGGGCCAAGCATTTGACGATGGAGAAGAGATTGTTCTCGGCTATTCACCTTATACCAAAAGACCCGGCCTGCTTAATGCACTGATCCGCTTCGAAACCTTCCATACTGCCCTCAGCTACCTGTCTTATGCGCTTAAAGGCAATGCCTACATGGGTGTAGGACGCAACATGGCGTACACGAAAAGTTTGTTTTTCCGTGGTAAGGGCTTTGCTGCGCACATGCATATCCCCTCGGGCGATGACGACCTGTTCGTCAACCAGAATGCGACACCACATAATACGGTCATCAGCATACACCCCGACGCCCAGGTATGGAGCGAACCGAAAACGACATTTTCGGCATATACGAGGCAAAAAACGCGGCATGCGGGCGCGTCAAAGGCTTATAAAGTCAGCCACCGGCGCATGTTGGCCGTCCAGCTGGTCAGCGCCTTCCTTTTCTATGTCTTCGCCATCCTAGCTGTCATCCTCTACCCTTCTTCTGGTTTGATCATTGGGGGCATGTATCTGACTCGGCTCGTTGTGCAGTTGGCCATCTATATACCAGCTATGAAAAAGTTGCAGGTGCAGGAGCTAGTCTGGGGGTTGCCGTTTCTTGATTTCTTTTATTATGTGTATATATGCGTCAATGGATTCTTCGCTTTATACAAAAAAGATGTAAGATGGAAGTAGTCCTTTTTTTATTGGAACAAGGATGAAGGAACAAGGATGAAAGTCTAGTGTCTGCTATCGTAAATCTTAAAAAAAACGAAACATGTTAACTCCGGGAGTTGATATTATTGACCGGTATTTCCCGAAGCTTTCGGAAGCACAGCGCGAGCAGTTCCGGCAGTTGGGTGAATTGTACCCACACTGGAACGCCCAGATCAATGTCGTGTCGCGCAAGGACATCGACAAGCTGTACCTCCACCATGTGCTACATTCGCTGGGCATTGCCAAATTCACGAATTTCGTGCCCGGCACGCGTATCCTCGATGTCGGGACCGGCGGCGGCTTCCCCGGCATCCCACTAGCGATACTGTTTCCCGAGGTACGGTTCCACCTCATCGACTCCATCGGCAAGAAAATCAAGGTAGTGCGAAGCGTAGCCGACGAGCTTGGACTAAAAAACGTGGAAGCCGACCACATCCGTGCTGAGCAGGTGGATGAGCAATACGACTTCGTGGTGTCGCGCGCAGTAACCCGGCTGGCAGGTTTCTACCCGTGGGTAGCCAACAAATTCAGCAAAAAGCACCGCAATGCCCTTGCAAACGGCATCTTATACCTTAAAGGCGGCGATTTGACCGAAGAGCTGAAAGAAGCTAAGCTGAGGGCCGAGGTATATGCCCTTTCCGAGTATTTCGAAGAAGATTTTTTCGAAACCAAGCAGTTGGTTTACATTCCGGTTTAAATAGCCGATTGCCCCCGTGGCAGTGTCGTACAAATACCAATCATCACGACGGGTATCATTCTTTCAGAAAAGGGAGTAGCTTCACGGTCACGAGCAATTGCCCCACATGGCGTTGCGTGTGTTCTGCGGCATGGAATAACAAGCCGATGGTTGTCGTCGGTATCCGCTTCCTGCCGAGGTACCGCACGTCAGTAAGCGTTGACTCATCCGTTTCCCTTAATTGCGCCACCGCCGCCGCGACTTGTTTCGCGAACGCCGTGATCAAGTCAATCGAACGGATAGACGACTCTTCCTTCCCCTCCATGCGGAGATAGTCAAACTGCTGCGCAGACAATGGCTGTTCCTGCGCATAGGTAAATAACCGGTCGACCACGCCGGTGATATGCTGCAGGTGAAACCCCACGGAAGCACGGCCTCCGGGCTGCAACCATAAATAGTTATCGTCAAAACCATCCATATAGTTAATCACTTCCTCCTTTGCCTGTAGTAACGCGTGGGCTACGGGTTGTAACAGCGGTGGCACACCCGATACCGGGCCCCGCATCCACACTTCAGGTTGGGGAGTTTGTTGTTCTGACATATTACAAACTTAGGTAACTTCATTTGGATATACAAAACAACTATAGTAGACGCCAGGGAGCAAATGCACAAAAAAGATGATGCCGTTTATGCCCCAATCCGAGGTAATTGCTATATTCGCAATCCAAGATGAGCCTACTTTACCAAATCGCATTGACTAAAGTGAACGGGATCGGTCCAGTAATCGGCCGCCACCTCCTCTCCCATTTCGGCAGTGCAGAAGCGATATTTTCTGCATCGAAGAAAGACATCAACGGCATCCGGGGCCTGAGCAGGCGGGTAATCGAAGGGATTTCCAGTACAGATTCGCTCAAGGCGGCCGAGCGCGAACTTCAATTTGTTAGAAAACACAACATCAAGCCGCTTTTTTGGGGCGATAGCGGCTATCCGAAGCGACTTGCCGAATGCGTCGACGCGCCACTTTTACTTTATTACAAAGGAAATGCCGATTTGAATGCTTCGCGGATAATCAGTATTGTCGGCACCCGCAACGCCACACCATACGGGAAGAGCATTTGCGCCGATTTTGTACAAGCAATCCAGCCGTACGGCGTGACCGTAGTCAGCGGATTAGCGTATGGGATTGACAGTCAAGCCCATCATCACGCATTAAACCATAAGATACCGACGATTGGTGTACTTGGTCATGGACTCGACCGTATCTACCCTGCCGCCAACCGTGATATGGCGGCCAAAATGTTGAGTTGCGGCGGGCTACTTACGGAGTTTCCGTCGGGCACTAAACCCGACCGGCAGAATTTCCCCATGCGTAACCGCATCATTGCCGGACTGGCGGACGTGACCATCGTGGTAGAAGCTGCCGCAAAAGGCGGCGCCCTGATTACCGCCGAACTCGCCAATTCATACAATCGCGACGTCTGCGCCTTTCCGGGAAGCCTAAACCAAGAATTTTCTGCGGGAACCAATTATTTAATCAAGACACACCGTGCCCACCTCATTACGGAGGCCAAGGACTTGCAATATCTCATGAATTGGGAGCTCATATCCGAACCAAAACAGCCTACGCAGCTTCAACTGCCCGTTTCGCTCGACGCGTCACAGCAGCGCGTATATGATATCATCTTTGCTGCGGAACAATTGTCGATCGACGAGATAGCCGGGAAAATCCAATGGCCGCAAAGCAAATTAGCTGTCACCCTGCTCGAACTGGAAATGAATGGTGTAGTTGTCGCCTTACCGGGAAAAATATACCGGATCGCATAAACGTACCTACAAACCAAGGGATTATACCGCGATAGCGATTTTTATTGGCTAATAAGACATTTTTTTCTATTTTTGCCGTGGGTAAGTCTTTTACGACCAGCTCCTCGAGAATCCCCCAGGGCGGGAACGCAGCAAGGGTATCGGGTTGTAGCGGTGCGATAAAAGTAGCTTACCCTTTTTTCGTTTC
>Ga0079224_100012187_pt1 | contig 11888 bp, 10 predicted proteins | sample Stecom2015_FD_80414 | JGI IMG/M metagenome (GOLD analysis project Ga0079224, IMG submission 80414) | Agricultural soil microbial communities from Utah to study Nitrogen management - Steer compost 2015 | ecosystem: Environmental > Terrestrial > Soil > Agricultural land | place: USA: Utah... | reverse complement strand
TAAGCATCCTTGTAGTTTTCATATATAAAATGCTCCCGTAAACCGGGAGCAATTTGATTTAATGTGTTATGCGAAAATAATCTTCATTTCTTGATACCTATGATTTTTTGCAACAGTCTTTCCCGTTATGTCCTTCCATAGAACAAGTGCCCTCTTTACAATTGGTGCATTTACCATCTGTACAGCAATCTGTGCATTTACCATCTTTACAATCTGCGCATTTACCGTCTTTGCAGCAATCCTTTTCTGCACAACAAGCTTTCGTGATATCTGTTGCTGATTTGGATGTTTCCCGATCGTATTTGCAACAGCCATGTAAATTGTTATAGGCTTCATCTGATGCCTTTACATCTTTTGTATCATAACCCGAAGCAGCAACTGCTTTTTGAATTTTAGCATTGTTGGAGGATGTATGCGCATATTCTACTGTAAGTACTTTTGTATCTGAATCCCAGGCGGCATAAGAAGCACCTGCTGATTTAGCTGCTTTTTCAATTTTGTCCTTACACATACCGCAATTACCTGAAACCTTAATGGTTTCTTTTACAGCCTGGGCAAAACTCAATTGAGCTATTCCCATAAAAAGGATTGAAAAAGTGAAGATTTTGATCGATTTCATAACAATTGTTTTGATTTTGATGAATTGATTAAATAAAATAAGGTTTTAGTCTGTGCATGAATTATCGCCAAAGATAACCTGCATTTGAAAAAGATGAAAGGATTCTCCCAAAAAATATATTACAATTTTAGTTAACAAATGTCCAGAAAATACCCACCCTGATGATCATACCTGGTGTGGGGTAACCCGGAGCAGAAAAATTGTTCCTGGTAAATCCAAATCCATTTTGAGTGCTTACCGTATTCAGGTTTTCTGCCCTTATATACGCTTTAAAACTCCTTATGCGGAAATGCATATAGGCTGCGATTTCCGGCCTGTTTGTAATAGTGGCCGTATCCTGGAAAAAGAAATTGGACAACAAAGGTGAATAACCATCGGCTTTATAAGGTGTATGATATTTTAATTCAGTTCCAATAGAAATATTTAAATTCTTAAAACCAAAATTGCCTTCATAAGCAAACCGTTGCCTGGTAAAAAACAGTGGAAGATTGACAGGGGGATTACCTGTTTCCTTTTGCAGGTAAACATCGGTATACCAGTTCCAGCTTTTACCAATTGTAAATTGTTTTTGTAGTGAAACCTGTAAATAGTTAAACAAACTGGATTCCTGCGCTAATTCAAAAAATCCATTGAGGTAAGAATAATTACTGATCAGGTAATAATGTCCTTCCAATTTTAATTTTAAGTTGGGTAGAAAATATTCTGCAAATGCATGACTGATATTTTCTTTATTGAAATCTTTGATTGTATCAAGATAAAAACTGCTTCGGTTATTAAACAAAAAAGAAGGTGATTTATTTGAATTTTCAAAACCCAGTTTTAAGAAACCCAGTTTACTGCTTAATTGTCTTTGTAAACTTCCGTATGCATGATAATCGCCTGCATTAAACCCGGTGAAAAATAATTTACCCGATGCTTCCATATCCCATTTACCATTCCGGGTTTTATTCCGGTAGATGCCATGTCCAATTAAATTATAAAAATTGGATTTCCCATTTTTCAATACACCCTGCATGTTTTGCATGCTCAATCCTAATTTCAGGTATTGCTGCAGGTTATTGGCATCCGGAAAAGTATAAATAGAAAAATCATTAATTACCTGGTGCCATTTATCCTGTAAAACAACAGAATCATTTAATGGAGCCAGGTTTATTTTATAATGATCATTGTAATAAGCTGAATCGGGGATCGCATCGCGGAAAAGATAGTCATACCTGTTATATTGAATGGTATGTTCAAACCTAAGCCTGGGATAGAAAAGCGGAATTACAGTTGAATCTGTTACGAGTGAATCTTTTCTGCCCAGGTCATATTGTTGCCGCATTAAAGCTGTAAACTCTTTGTGTTTATTTCCTGTAGTTACCTGTGTACCAAAAAAATCGCGGCCAAACTCCGGATCACCACCCAATTTAGTGGGGATGCTAAACCTGTCAGTATAATCAGGATGATCAAGATATGAATTGTCAACAATGCCCCCGTTTTCAGCAGATTGCATATTGTTGGCCAGCAAAACAAAATAATTATGATACCTTTTTGAAGGTCCATCATACAGTGAAGTTAGCAGGTAATTATTATGATTTGTTTTTTGACTTTTAAAAAAACCGGGTGAGTTGATCATCCGGTATCCCAGTGAAGCATTCCAATGTGGTTTGATATTTTGCGTGTGAAAAACATTGATCAACTGCTCTGTCCTGCTACCCACCATATAACCCAATTGTGTATAGGGCCGGGTAGTATTAAAAAATCGAACATCACTTAATTTCCATTTATAAACATCATAACTATTAAAACCACTGTTCCATCCTGGTTGCATAGAAGGTTGAAAAAGTAAACTATGCGTTGCCGTACCCGTATTACCCAAATGCACATGGTGTGCAGGAACAGGGAACCAGGTTGTATGATCATTTAATGAAGAATCCAGTTTATACTGGCCTGCGGAATCAAGGTACCGGAAATGAATGGTTAACGAATCTGCGAACTTATCGCGGCGGCGCAGGCTATCGGTATTTTCACCACCGATGATCTGCTTATTACCTAAATTTCTTCCACCCTGTTCTATACGGCGCAATATCTCCTGTGAAGTTGCTTCTGTAGCCAACACCAGGAAAGAAAATAAAATGAGATATAATTTATTTGCAGACAGGTTTTAAATCAATTTAAGGGTAAGCAGCAAAAGTAAAACTAAACAGGTTTAGGTAATCTATGAGTAAGTGAATGTATCTATTGAAAAAATTAACAGTTATAACACAACTACTAACTCCCTTATCAATGCAGCTACTTTAGGCTCTGCTTCTTTAGCAGCATGTAATACTTCTTCATGAGTAATAATATTTTCTTCATCCCTTATTCCCAGGTCTGTAATTACACTCAATGCAAAAACAGGCAAACCCATATGATTGGCAGCTATCACTTCCTGCACCGTACTCATACCTACCGCATCACCGCCTAAAATGCTGATCATTTTGTATTCGGCCCTTGTTTCGAATGTGGGACCGGTTACTCCAAAGTAAACACCTTCCAAAATAGGTAAACTTAAGGCCGTTGCAATATTTTTTGCTTTTTCAATAATTTCCTTTGAATAAGGTTCACTCATGTCAGGAAAACGTTCACCCAATTCACTTACATTCTTACCTAATAATGGATTGGTGATATTCAAACTTATATGATCGTTAATGATCATCAGGTCACCAACCTTCATATTTGGGTTTACACCACCTGCCGCATTCGTTAAGATCAGTACTTCAATGCCTAATAATTTCATTACCCGGATGGGGAAAACCACTTCACCTGCATTATATCCTTCATAAAAATGAAAACGACCAGCCATAGCAACAACCTGCTGGCCATTTAATGTTCCAAAAAGAAGTTTTCCCTGGTGCCCTTCAACAGTTGAAACAGGAAAATGAGGAATCTCATTATAATCAATTGCAGCCGATATTTCAATTTCATCTTTAAAACTTCCCAGGCCACTCCCCAATACAATACCAATCCTGGGTACAGGAGTTTTCTGGTTTTTTAAATAGGTTACTGTTTCATTCAGCCGTTCCATCAGTTTATCCATGTAAAATTATTGAGCGGCAAAAATGCACAAAATCAACCATTACATGGTAAGTTTCCCAAATTAAATGAATAATTTTTTGGCTATTTATTCATTTTGGTGTATCCTTTACGTCGTTAAGGTAATTACCAGTACTCCGTATTCTATATTTTGTTTATAAGAATTTCGTCCCGCTGAGTTTTCTGCCATATTTTTTAAACCCTAAAACTTTCTTTAATGATTGCAAACCAAAAAGAAGTTCAGGTGTATCGCTCATTTGCGCAGCACAATTTCAGGCAAATTCCACAGATAATTCATTTAACAAATGAACAGGTGATTGATATTGAAGTAGTGAGCCAGGTTTTGCCATTCAAAACAAACAATTATGTAATTAATGAATTAATAAACTGGGATAATGTTCCCGATGATCCAATATTTACCCTGACATTCCCCCGAAAAGAAATGCTGATACCGGAGCATTATAATAAAATGCGGGCAACTATTGAAAGCGGGGCTTCAAAAAATGAAATTAAAATAGTTGCTAACGAAATCAGGCACCAGTTAAATCCTCACCCTGCCGGTCAGTTGGAACATAATGTTCCTATGATAGAAGGTCAGAAATTACCGGGCATGCAGCATAAATACCGGCAAACGGTTTTATTTTTTCCCAGCCAGGGACAAACATGCCATGCCTATTGCAGTTTTTGTTTTCGCTGGCCGCAATTTGTAGGTATGGATGAATGGAAGTTTGCTATGAGAGAATCTGAACTGATGGTAAAATACCTAAAAGCGCATACAGAAGTTACAGATATTTTATTTACTGGTGGTGATCCCATGATCATGAAAAATAAAGTATTTGCAAGCTATATCAACCCCCTGCTTGAAGAAAATATTCCTAATCTGCAGACCATACGCATTGGGACCAAAGCGTTGGGATACTGGCCTTATAAATTTTTAACGGATGATGATGCTGATGATACTTTACGACTATTTGAAAAAATAGTAAAATCAGGAAAAAACCTGGCTATCATGGCGCATTTCAATCACCCGGTTGAATTAAGCACGCCGGCTGTGCAGGAAGCTATCAAAAGAGTTATCAGTACCGGCGCACAAATACGTACGCAGTCACCCATCATGAGAAACATTAATGCAGATGCAAAGATTTGGGCAGAGATGTGGCGTAAACAGGTAAATCTTAATTGCATTCCCTATTATATGTTCCTGGCCCGCGATACGGGTGCGCAACATTATTTTGCGGTTCCACTGGTTGAAGCATGGGAAATTTTCCGCGATGCTTATCAACTTGTAAGCGGTGTATGCCGCACCGTTAGAGGACCCAGCATGTCTGCAACACCAGGTAAAATACAGGTGCTGGGCGTAAGTGAAGTAGCTGGGAAAAAAATTATAACAATGCGCATGTTGCAAGGTCGCAATCCGGATTGGATAGCCAGGCCTTTCTTTGCGGAATATGATGATAAAGCCATTTGGATAGATGATCTTAAACCTGCCTTTGGTGAAGAAAAATTCTTTTTCGAAGACGAACTGGAAGAAATGTTTCAAACAGAATTAGGATTTGAATCCCGTGTACATAATTTAGAATAGCCTTAATTTAGCGCATGCCCAAAAATATATATCTCAATCCTAACATTAAAGGATTGAAAGAATCACCTACCCTTCGCATAAACCAGTACTGTAAAGAATTAGCTGCGCAAGGAATGCATATTTACAAATTAGGTTTAGGTCAGTCACCATTTCCAGTACCCGACCCTGTAGTGAACGCCTTAAGACTTTATGCGCCACAAAAAGAATATCAGCATGTGCAGGGTTTGTATGAATTGAGGCAGGCAGTTGCAGAATTCCATCGCAAAAAGGATCATGTAGATATTCAAGCCGAGGATGTTATTATAGGTCCCGGTTCTAAAGAATTATTATTCCTGCTGCAACTTGTTTTTGAAGGAGAAGTAATCATTCCCAGTCCAAGCTGGGTTTCTTACCTGCCACAGGCCAAGATCATTGGTAATAAAATAAATATCATTCATACATCGCCGGCCGATCAATGGAGATTATATCCACACCAACTGGAAAAATTTTGTAAAGAGAATGTTTCCAATATTTCAGAACCTTATTTACTGATATTGAATTACCCCGGTAATCCTGATGGTCTTACTTATAATGAACAAATGGTTAAGGACTTAGCAGAGATGGCCAGGAAATACAAAGTTTATATTCTTTCTGATGAAATATATGGCCAGTTACACCATGAAGGAAATCATGTTTCAATTGCAAGGTATTACCCGGAAGGAACTATCATCAGTTCAGGGTTAAGTAAATGGTGTGGCGCTGGTGGCTGGAGACTTGGAACATTTTCATTCCCGTCCCAATTAAGATGGTTAATGGATGCCATGGCCATTGTTGCAAGTGAAACTTATACTTCCGTATCAGCACCTATACAATATGCAGCCATCCAGGCTTTTATTGGCGGATCTGAAATTGAAGAATATTTATGGCATGCCAGGAGAATTTTGAAATTACTGGGTTTGGAAATTGCCAAAACATTGCAACAGGGAAATATAAAAACCAATGATCCCACCGGTGGTTTTTATTTGTTTCTTGATTTCTCGGAACTTACTGAAAAGTTAGCAGCAAGACAGATAACCTCCGGTACAGAATTATGTAACCAATTATTAAAAGAAACGGGTGTTGCCATTTTACCAGGTGAAGACTTTAACCGGCCTACCGATGAAATTTCTGCCAGGCTATCGTATGTTGATTTTGATGGTGCAAAAGCGATGAGTGCAAGCCGCAATTATCCTTTGCATGAACAACTTCCCGAAGATTTTACCCGTCGCTGGTGTGGCCAGGTAATTGAAGCAGTGGAGAAATTGGTTGAATGGGTAAATCGATAAATTATTTTACAATTATTTTCCTAAAAATATTCGGGGTATAATTATCAGCATTTATCATATCACTGGTAATCTTCAAATTCAGTTTGTTACATTTACATTTAAACATAAAAAATACTATGGCAAGCACGAAAATAACAGTTAACTCGAATGGTTCTTTAAGAGTAGAGGGCGATTTTGAAATTGTAGATAAAAACGGTAACGTTTATGATTTAGGCGGAAGAGAAGTAGTTTCAATCTGCCGTTGTGGTTTATCAAAAAACAAACCCTTTTGTGATGCATCTCACAAAGGTCATTTTGAACATGAAGCCATTGCATTTGCACTTCCACCAAAAAAACAATTATAAAAATAAAATCCGCTCAAAAGGCGGATTTTTATTTTCAAAACATTTAATCATTCCTTTTAGCAATGATCTGTCCGCGAACCTCTCCCTCCGGATAAGTTGCACTGTTCCCAATTACAAAATACAATTCGCTATTTAGCAAAGATTCTTCTTCTTCATCAGTTAAGGTTGCACCGCCAATTGCACTTCCTGAAGAACCCGGAGTTGTTATTGCAACCCTCCCTATTAGACTGGCATTAACACCATCTTCGTCTGAATCATAAATATGGATGGAATCTGTTGCAGGTTGCGCTAAGCCAAGCCAGGAAAAATTATATTGCATTTGGTTAGTACGTGAGTCATACGTGCCGATCATACTTCCGGTTGCAGAAGTAGTTACAGCAGGAATAACTAAACCACCAGAGGCACTTCCACTAAGTGAGTATGTTGCATCAGTAATCGCTTCTTCATCTTTCTGGCACCCGTAAAAACTAAATACACTTACCAGGGCGATTAATACAGGTAATGTTGCTATTCTGTTATAATGTATCGTTGTCATTTTAATCCTGGTTATATTGTTAAGAATAAACAGGAAAGAACAAAAACTTTACCAGCAAATTTTTGAGTGCTAAATCTTACAGCAGAATATAATTGTTGAATTTTTTACCTACTGATCAGTACGATGGAGACTGGAAATCATATTTCAGTCCCATAAAACTAATTCCGGGTAATGTATTTCCTTTAAAATCAAACAATGCCGCATTTTCCCAGCTGGAACCGGTGCCCCATCTGTCCTTCAAGGAAGATGTGATCCAGGCGGGTTCCCAATACATAATGCCATCTCCACCTGCAGAAATAATTGTTTGCGTAAGATCTTTTAAATATGCTAACTGCCCCGGTATTGAAGCTTCAAATCCTATAAGCTCCGCCGGATCACCAAACAAATTATTATAAGAATCTGCATTCTCAAATGTCCATGGAAATGCAGCTTCTACAAGCATTACCTTTTTGCCATACTTATTTACCAGTAAGCGAATAGTATCGCCAACATCTTTTAATGGGTGAACCGTGCTCCACTTATAATAATGAGATAATCCGATGATATCAAAATCCTTTACATTTCCTATGGTAGTTATGTTTTCAGTCCATTTAGGTGCGAACTGCAATTGTGCAACATGTATTATGACCTGGGGTTTGATGGCTGATGTTTTGGAAAAATCCCGCACTGCTTTGATGCCACTGTTTATTAAAGCGCCGAAATTTTCCCAGTTGTCAGGCAGGCTCCAATCTACTTTTCCAATGGGCCAAAGCATGCCATGATTATTTTCATTACCCACCTGGATCATTTCGGGGACCAGGTCTTTTGACTGTAAATAATTTAGAACAGATAATGTGTAATTATATACCGAATCTTTTAAAATTTCGAAAGGAAGTCCTTCCCATGCTGCGGGAATAAATTGTTTGTTTGGATCGGCCCAATCATCAGAATAATGCAGGTTCAGGTTTACAGACATACCGGCTTGTTTGGCACGCCTGATCGTTTTTTCAACATCTGCCAGGTCACTGTATAACCTGCCGCCTGTTACTTCTTTTTTCCATGTTGGTGTATGCCATAAACGGACCCGAACATTATTGCAACCATTCTCTTTAAAAATAATGAAAGGGTCTTTTTCCTCACCATTCATAAAATATTTTCCACCCGCATCTTCTATTTCATTGATGTATGAAAGATCAGCGCCCATTACAAACTGTTGCCAGGGATAGTGAACGGTTTGAGTACAGGTAACCTGCTTCATATTGTTGCAACCTGTAGAAAAATGCAAAATGAAAAATGAAAAAATAAAAAGAATATAAGCAGTGGTTTGTTTCATTTTTAAAGAAATTAATTGCACTATTATTACTGTTTTTAAAGCAGAAAAATTAAACCATTCAATAATAACTGCTCACCCTAAAATCATATAAGCTTTCCTGTGGCTTAATTCTTTTTGCATACAAGAATCTTTTTAATTCACTTTCTTCAAAATTGACTGCTGCCGGATCTACACTGCTTATACGCACCCATTTGCTTGAATGAATGAATTCCTTATTGCCAATCCACATACCTACATGCACAACTCTTTCCTTCCTGCCATCTCTTGCAGGCGAACCGAAAAACAAAAGATCGCCTGGTTGCAGGTTATCCCAGCCGTTTTGCGTACTTATCAATTCACCCACCTGTGCCTGTTGGCTTGCATCGCGTGGTAATACCAGGCCATTCATAAAAAATACAGTTTTAGTAAACCCGCTGCAATCCACGCCTTTAAAGGAGGTACCTCCCCACAGGTATGGCAAACCGGTTAAACGTTTTGCAGTTTCAACAAAATTTTCCTGTGTTGGGTTTCTTTGGGCCACCCAGTCTGTTAAAAACTGGCTTTCTGACCTAAGTATAAAACCAACCCGTCCATCAGGAAAATTTATTTTATAATAATCACCTATCCTGTCTTCGTAAGCCAGTACATCACCATATACCATATCTGAAATAGTTGCGCCGTCTGCATCCATTTTCGAGTAAGCAAAACCGTAAGGTTTGGTATAAATCATTTTTGTTTTTTCCTGCCACTCACCAAACTCTTTTTCTTTCATCAACTTAATGCCACCTCCATCAACCCATGATATATACTGATCCGGTGTTTGTACCTGTAACCAGCCTCCTTTATATTGTAGTACTTTAAGTGGTGTCCCCAATGTTGCCTGTGTTGCGAGTTCGGCAGGGTGCCTGGGTTGCGTTCTTAAATTTGCAACACTGATATTCACGACTACCTGGTGAAAACCTTCCAATTCCTGGTTTGGTAAAATTTCAATACTGTCAATAATGTTAAAGCCATCGGCGGACAACTGTTGTAAAAGAGCTTCCTTGGCTGCAGGAATATTGGTTTCCCCTTTTAAAATATTGCCGTTGGCAGTAACCTGGAACAAGGCTGTCCGTGCATCCGGAGCATATTGCCTGGTAATGGCATCTATCGTCGGCTGCATGGGAGATGCAGTAGTAACAGGTGCTTTGCTTGCAGAACACGATAAAATAAAAAGTGCTAAAAAGGAGTAGATTAAATTTTTCAACGCAAAAAGTTTAAAAACTAAGGTAGGTTATTAAAAGAATTTATCTATGAAAATGGTGTTAATGGTGATGGCAAAAAAAATAGTAAATGCTCTCCTGCTGCCCGCAAAAAATAAGTTTACATTTACAAAAACAGCAAGAATGATTTCATCAGCCGCCAACCCGTCACAATATATAACAGAATTACCTTCAGATCGAAAGGAACCATTCAATAATCACCGGGAAACCATTTTAAAAAATATTCCGAAGGGATTTGAGGAAATAATTGCAAATGGTATGATCAGTTATGTGGTGCCTCACAGTGTTTATCCCGACGGTTATCACTGCGATCCCAAACAACCATTACCTTTTATAAGTATTGCATCCCAAAAAAATTTTATTGCTTTTTATCATATGGGTATGTATGCACAACCCACATTGTTGAATTGGTTTGTTGAAGAATATCCAAAACATTCAAATACAAAGCTGGATATGGGAAAAAGCTGTATTCGTTTTAAAAAACCCGATCAAATACCTTTTAAATTGTTAGGCGAGCTGGTTAAAAAAGTAAGTGCTGATGAATGGATTGGTGTTTATGAGGAAATTATTAAAAAGTAATTTTTTGTTTAGAAGTTTTTCATAATGACAATGGATAGATATCTCACAAAAATTTTATCAAATCCCATTTCAAAAAATACCCTTTGATTTTTTAACTGTTAGCCTTAACAGGTAAAAACAGCCCCTAAATCTTAATCTTAAATATTTATCTTCGCCAAAATTTTTTGCATGAATCTACATGAATACCAGGCCAAAGAATTATTGAAAAAATATAATGTTCCTGTACAGGAAGGATATGCCTGCAATACCCCCCACGAAGCGGAAGAAGCTTATCGCCAGATCAAAACCCAGTATGGCAGCAACTTTGCTGTGCTGAAAGCACAGATACATGCCGGCGGAAGAGGAAAAGGGAAAGTAAAAGAAACTGGCATTAATGGTGTAAAAGTGGCCAAGTCCGGAGAAGAAGTCACTGAGTTTTCGCAAAAAATGTTAGGTGGCACCCTGGTTACTATTCAAACCGGAGAAGAAGGAAAAGTTATCAATAAAATACTCGTTGCACAGGATATGTATTATGACGGACCTGCAGAACGCAAAGAATTTTACCTTTCTATTTTGCTGGATCGCAGTCTTGGACAAAACGTGATCATGTACAGCACAGAAGGAGGAATGGATATTGAAGAAGTAGCGCACAAAACGCCGGATAAGATCTTTAAAGAATGGGTTCATCCTGCGGGAAACCTGGAACCATTCCAGGCAAGAAAAATTGCTTTCAATTTTGGGTTAACGGGTGATGCATTTAAAAACTGTGTAAAGTTTGTAACGAATCTTTACAAAGCATATGTTGGTTTGGAATGTAGCATGCTGGAGATAAATCCATTGTTTAAAACTGCGGACAATAAAATTGTTGCTGTTGATTGTAAAATGGGACTGGATGAAAACGCACTGATGCGTCATCCTGATCTGTCTGCCATGCGTGACCTGAGTGAAGAAGATCCAACGGAAGTTGAAGCCGCTAAATACAATTTGAATTTTGTAAAATTAGATGGTAATGTAGGTTGTATGGTAAATGGTGCGGGGCTGGCAATGGCAACAATGGATATGATCAAGTTAAGTGGTGGTGAGCCTGCTAATTTCCTTGATGTGGGCGGTACGGCCAATGCGCAAACAGTTGAAGCGGGTTTTAAGATCATTTTAAAAGACCCTAATGTAAAAGCAATCCTGATCAATATTTTTGGTGGCATTGTTCGTTGCGACCGCGTTGCACAAGGCGTTATTGATGCCTATAAAAATTTAGGAAATATTCATATACCCATCATTGTCCGTTTACAGGGAACCAATGCAGAGGAGGCAAAAAAACTAATTGATGAAAGCGGTC
>Ga0079224_100012186_pt1 | contig 11888 bp, 9 predicted proteins | sample Stecom2015_FD_80414 | JGI IMG/M metagenome (GOLD analysis project Ga0079224, IMG submission 80414) | Agricultural soil microbial communities from Utah to study Nitrogen management - Steer compost 2015 | ecosystem: Environmental > Terrestrial > Soil > Agricultural land | place: USA: Utah... | reverse complement strand
CCCTTTCAAAAGTAGGCTCAGGTTTTTGGGAAAACACAGCTACCGAAACCATCAACGCCATGAATAATAACGCTTTCTTCATCTGATATGGTTTTATACGTTCATCACTGTCCCATGACAGTCATCCAAAGTTATGAAATTTTCCCATCGCAATAACGTTTAGATTACTTTTTATTTACATTGGCTTAACATTAAAGCTGTATTAGCTTGTTTTTTAATGCATTGGTCTTTTGAGAAATTCTTTTACGATGACCTTCCTCCCCCCGATCCGGAACATACGGTCGGACGCAAAAAGCCCCACCCAGGATAATTTCGGCATTTCCCCTGTGAAATATCCCCAATCCCCTTAAATTTGCCCTTTACATCCAAAGACATGTACAGAAGCAATACCTGCGGGGAATTAAGGGCATCCCATACGGGATCCCAAGTGACGTTGAGCGGTTGGGTCCACCGGCTAAGGGACAAGGGTTTCGTGGTCTGGGTGGACATTAGGGACCGTTACGGGATCACCCAATTGGTCTTCGACCAGGAACGGAGCCCCAAGGATCTTTTGGACAGGGCCCGGGATTTGGGAAGGGAGACCGTGATCCAGGTCACGGGAGCGGTGATCGAAAGGGCCTCCAAAAACCCGAACCTTCCCACCGGGGACATCGAACTCCTGGTCACCGAACTGAAAGTGCTCAACAGATCCCTGACGCCCCCCTTCACCTTGGAGGACCAGACCGACGGCGGGGAGGACATTCGTATGAAGTACCGCTATCTGGACATTCGCCGTAATCCCATCAAGAACAATTTGATCTTTAGGCACCGGGTGGCCCTGGAAGTCCGGAAATACCTGTCCGACCATGGCTTTATCGAGGTCGAGACCCCTTATCTGATAAAATCGACACCGGAAGGGGCCCGGGATTTTCTGGTGCCCAGTAGGATGAACCAGGGACAGTTCTATGCCCTGCCACAGTCCCCACAGACCTTCAAACAATTGTTGATGGTCGGGGGCATGGACAAGTATTACCAGATCGTCAAATGCTTCCGGGACGAGGACCTTCGGGCCGACCGCCAACCGGAGTTTACCCAAATCGACTGCGAGATGGCCTTTGTGGAACAGGAGGACATCCTTCAATGTTTTGAGGGCCTGACCAGACACCTGCTCCAGGAGATCCATGGCGTGGAGACCGGGGATTTTCCCAGGTTGACCTATGACCAGGCCATAAGGCGCTACGGCAGTGACAAACCCGACATCCGCTTCGGGATGGAGTTCGCCGAACTCAACGACCTGGCCCAACAAAAGGGTTTCAAGGTCTTCGACCAGGCCGAACTGGTGGTGGGAATCGCGGTCCCCGGTGCCGGGGATTGGACCCGCAAGGAATTGGATGCCCTGGTGGAATGGGTAAAACGCCCGCAGGTCGGGGCCCAGGGGATGGTCTATGTAAAATGCAATGCGGACGGCAGCTTCAAATCCACCGTGGACAAGTTCTACGCACAGGAGGACCTGGCGGCATGGGCCCGGGCATGCGGGGCCAAGGCCGGCGACCTGATCTGTGTGCTCTCGGGCGATGCCCTCCCTGCGCGGACCCAGCTATCCGCCCTGAGAATGGAGTTGGCCGGCCGTTTGGGTCTTCGCAGGCCCGGGGAATTCGCCCCCTTGTGGGTGGTGGATTTCCCCTTGTTGGAACGCGACACACAAACAGGGAACTTCCATGCCATGCACCACCCCTTCACCTCGCCCAAACCAGGGCAACTGGAACTCCTGGAAACCGATCCAGCAGCGGTCAAGGCCAACGCCTATGACCTGGTGCTCAACGGCAACGAGATCGGCGGGGGTTCCATACGGATCCACGATAAACAGACCCAGGAGACCCTCTTCCGGCATTTGGGGTTCAGCCCCGAGCAGGCCAGGGCACAGTTCGGCTTTTTGATGGATGCCTTCCAGTACGGGGCGCCCCCACACGGGGGAATCGCCTTTGGACTGGACCGTTTGGTCGCCATTCTGGGCGGGCAGGAGACCATCCGGGACTTTATCGCCTTCCCCAAGAACAACGCAGGCCGGGACGTGATGATCGATGCCCCGGCCGATATCGACCCCGACCAACTCAGGGAACTCCATATCAAGTTGGACCTTTAAGGAAAGTGCCGATCGGTGAGGGCATGGAATTTTTAATATCTTTAGGACAAATGGATCCCTAGCCACATGCCCGACAAAAAAAAGAACGGACTGCTCCACAGCTTTCTCAAGTGGCGATACAGGAATATCTCCAACCGCACCTTTGTCCACCTGATGAGCATTGTCTCCGGGCTGGTGGCGGGCCTGGCCGCTGTGACCCTGAAGAACCTCACCTACCTGATCGAGTCCCTTTTGAACCTGGGGGTGGTCATCTCCGAGAACCAACTCTATTTTATCCTGCCCACCATCGGGCTGGCCCTGGTCTATGTCTATGTAAAGTATGTGCACAAGGAGCCCTTGCAGCACGCGGTCTCCTCGATCATATATTCCCTGTCCAAAAAAGGCGGACTGTTGACTCTAAAGGACATCTATACGCCCCTGATCACCGCCCCGCTCACTGTGGGCTTCGGAGGGTCGGTGGGGATGATGGGACCGGCCGTACGCTCGGGCTCCGCCATAAGCTCCTACCTGAGCCGTGTCTTCCATATCGACGCCAAGACCCGCTCCCTCTTGGTCACCTGTGCCGCAACCGGGGCCATTTCATCCATTTTCCAGGCCCCCATCGACGCCATCATTTTTGCCGTGGAGGTCTTTACCCTGGACCTGACCATGATGTCCATGCTCCCGCTGTTGTTGGCCTCGATCTCCGGGGTGCTCACCTCCTATTTTTTTATGGGGGACGAGGTGCTGATCAGCTTTGTCCCCTCGGAAGGCTTTTTGATGGAGGACATTCCCTATTATATTCTCCTGGGGTTGGGTACCGGGGTCGCCTCCATCTATTTCACCAAAATGTATTTCGGGATCTTTGCCTTCTTCAAAAGGTTCAAAAGTCCCAAATACAAATTGTTGGTGGGGGGCATCGCGATCGGGATCATGCTCTATGCCATTCCCCCACTTTACGGGGAAGGCCTTGGGTTTGTCAACCAACTTTTGGCCGGAAACCATTTGGAAGCCCTGGGTTCCACACCCTTTGATGCCTATACCGACAACATCTGGGTGGTCATCGCCCTCTTGTTCGGGATCACCCTGTTCAAGGCCATCGCCATGACCACCACCTTCGCCGCCGGTGGCGCCGGCGGGGTCTTCATCCCCACCATGGTCATGGGCTCGGCCCTGGGAAATGTGGTGGGCAAGGTCATCAACAACCTGGGGATGGGCATCCATGTGTCCGAGAGCAACTTTACCCTGATCGGCATGGCCGGGCTGATCGCCGGGGTGATCCATGCCCCACTGACGGCCATCTTTTTGATTGCCGAGGTGACGGGGGGCCATACCTTGATCATCCCCCTGATGATCACCGCCGCCATTTCCTATCTGATCACCCGAAATGCCCTGGATTACACCATCTATACCAAGGAGTTGGCAAAGATTGGGGCCCTTTTGACCCATAACAAGGATGAAATGGTGTTGGGGATGATGGAGATCCAGGAGGTCATAGAGGATGATTTTGTCCGGGTGCATCCGCGTCAGACCCTGGGGCAGATGCTGCATGGCTCGGTCTCCCGTTCCACCCGGAACATATACCCGGTATTGGACGAGGGGGAAAAACTCCTGGGGATCATTCTTTTGGACGACATCCGCCCGATCATGTTCGACAACAGCCTCTACGACACCATCCACGTGGACAGCCTGATGCACGCCCCTCCCGAACTGATTTTCTTTGGGGAGGACAGTATGAAGACCGTGATGAAAAAGTTCCAGCATTCCGGGGCCTGGAACCTACCGGTGATCAAGGAAGGAAAGTATGCCGGTTTCATTTCCAAGTCCAAATTGTTGACGGCCTATCGAAAAAAATTGATAAATTATACCCAATGATGAAAATTAGATTCAAACATATCATCGTTTTGATCACCTTGGCCTCCTTGGCCTCGATTGCTTATGGCTTTACCGTGGTGGAGGAATCCCCTTCCCTGGGCCATAAATTCATCGGGGGCGGAACGGTGGGACTTTTCTTAGTGGCTATGCCGCTTTTCTTGATCAAAGAGAGCCGGGGCAAAAATTTCAAGGATTATATGCTCAACAAGGAAAACATTGAAAAAATGAATGAATACGATCAAAAGAAATCCAGAAAACCATAATTTTTTAAAGATTTAATCCTGAGTTCATCTTTAGAAAAACAAAAAACCATAATTTAGTATTTTAACAAATTCTTTATTTTAATGACTGGTACTGTAAAATTTTTTAATGGGTCCAAGGGCTTTGGGTTCATTACCAACGACGACACGGGAAAAGACATCTTCGTTCATGTAACGGCCCTGAACGGGATAGATCTCAACGAAGGCGACAAAGTGGAATACCAAGAGGAGGAAGGAAGAAAGGGAGTGGTCGCCTCCAGGGTACAGGTAATCCGATAACAAAATTTTATTTTGATTTTGTGTATGACCCCGGCGCGTCCGGGGTTTTTTTATGGGTTCCCCCTTCGTTTGTTGACAAAGAACCTTTTGAGCAGTTCGGCCGCTTCCCGCTCCATCACCCCGCCCAATAGCTGGGTCTTGGGATGCAGGCTCCCGCCGAGCACACTGAATCCCCGCTCCAGATCGGGTGCCCCGTAGACCACCCGGGCGATCTGGCTCCAATAGAGGGCCCCGGCACACATCTGACAGGGCTCCAGGGTGACATATAGGGTACAGCCATGAAGGTATTTCCCCCCGAGGAAGTTGGAGGCCGCCGTGATAGCCTGCATTTCGGCATGGGCCGTGACATCCCTCAGGCGTTCGGTCAGGTTGTGACCGGTACCGATGATCCTGTTCTGGACCACCACCACGGCCCCTACAGGAACTTCCCCCAGCTCGTAGGCCACCACGGCCTGTGCCAGGGCCTTTTTCATAAAATGACTGTCGTCAAAAGGTTCCAATTCCCGATCGTTTAATAGAAAATTCACACTTGGGCTAAGCTAAGGAGAAAAAAATTGATGATTATGGGTACTTTTGTTTTTTGTCCCTTGGAAACACTTTTGGCACATATCGACTCCCCACAAGACCTCAAAAAATTGAGCTTGGACGCCCTGCCCCGCCTGGCCGGGGAGCTGCGGGATTTCATCATCGATATCGTGGCCACCAAGGAAGGCCACCTGGGGGCCAGCCTGGGGGTGGTGGAACTGACCCTGGCCCTGCACTATGTCTTCGATACGCCCAGGGACAAACTCATTTGGGATGTGGGCCACCAGGCCTATGGGCATAAGATCCTCACCGGCAGGAAGGAGATATTCGACAGTAACCGCCAATTGGGTGGCATAAGCGGCTTCCCAAAACGCAGCGAGAGCCCCTATGATGATTTTGGGACCGGCCACAGTTCCACAGCGATCTCCGCAATTTTGGGGATGGCCATGGCCTCCCAACTCTCGGGGGATACCGGCAGGCAGCACATTGCAGTGGTGGGGGATGCCTCCATGGCCAGTGGGATGGCCTTTGAGGGGCTGAACCATCTGGGCACGGACCAGGCCAACGTGCTGATCGTACTGAATGACAATGCCATAGGCATTGACCCCAGCGTAGGGGCCCTAAAAAATCACCTGGCCCATCTCAAGGGGGGCCAAGACGGGAAAGGAAACTTCTTTGAATGTCTCGGCCTGGACTATTCGGGGCCGATGGACGGCCATGACATCCCGGCCCTGGTCGCGGAACTCCGGCGCCTGAAAAAAATAAAGGGGCCGCGCTTGCTCCACATCACCACCGTCAAGGGCCGTGGACTCAAACAGGCAGAACTGGAGCAGGTGGCCTACCATGCCCCCGGAAAGTTCGATAGGCGTACCGGGGAACAGATCAAGGGTCCGGTAGGGGATCTCCCTCCAAAGTTCCAGGATGTCTTTGGCCATACCCTGGTGGAACTCGCCCGGATGAACCCAAATATCGTGGGGATCACCCCGGCCATGCCCACGGGCAGTTCCATGAAGCTTATGATGGATCTTATGCCTGAGAGGGCCTTTGACGTGGGCATCGCCGAACAGCATGCCCTGACTTTGGCCGCGGGAATGGCCACCCAAGGCCTGGTCCCCTTCTGTAATGTCTATTCCACCTTCCTGCAAAGGGCCTATGATCAGCTCATCCATGATATCGCCTTGCAAAATCTGCCGGTGATCCTCTGCCTGGACCGGGCCGGGCTGGTGGGCCAGGATGGACCCACCCACCACGGGGCCTATGATCTGGCCTTTTTGGGGTGTATCCCCAACATGACGCTGTTCTCCCCCATGGACGAAATGGAACTGCGCAACATCATGTACACGGCCCAATTGGGGCTTAAGGGGCCCTTGGCCATCCGATATCCAAGAGGGCGGGGGTCCAACCTGGCATGGCAGCAGGGATTCAGGGCCATAGAGATCGGTCGGGGCCGATCTCTGGCCAAAGGAAGCAAGGTGGCCGTGCTCAGCCTGGGGCCCGTGGGCCAACTGGTGACCAGGGCCCTGGAACAACTCGGACCTTCCCATGGAGTGGGCCATTATGACATGCGTTTTGCAAAACCGTTGGACACAAAGTTGCTGGATGTTATTTTTGGAACCTATGAGCGGATCATCACCCTGGAGGACGGTTGTAAAATTGGTGGGTTTGGGGCGGCGGTCCTGCAATATGCCAATGAAAAGGGACGGTCCATTCCCATAGAGATCATGGGCATCCCGGATCATTTTGTGGAACATGGCACTATGGAGGAGACCCATAAACTTGCCGGAATTGATTTTGAATCCCTATTTTCAACCCTTCAAACAAGTTTGGACCAATGCGTATAATTTGTTTTGTGATACTTTTCCTGGGACTGTCCCTTTCGGCAGAGGCCCAAAGAAACCGGCTCAAGGTATTTGAGCAGGACAGCACGAAAAATGGCTTTCAAGTCGTTCGGATCAAGGATGTCAAGTTAAAGTACCTGACCCGTTCCGCCCGTCTCACCGACCCCAGAACGGTGCTCAACCGGGTCAAGCCGGTCAAAAAAGTATACAAGCGCTTCAAGCCCACCTCCTTTTGGGACAAGGTCAATGAGTTCGGCCTGACGGTCAACGAGGTCTCCTTTGTGAACTGGAACGCCGGGGGCGACAATTCGATAACCACCTTGGCCCGTTTCCGTTTTGAACGAAATTATAAATTCCGCTATCTTAACTGGGACAACGAGGCCCACTTCCGTTACGGCATGAACGCCCAGGAGGGTCGGAAGCTGCGCAAGACGGATGACCAGATCCGTCTTTCCTCCACAATCAGTTTCAGGAAGGATACCATCACGAGTTGGTACTATTCCTTCAAGGCCAATTTCAACACCCAATTTTCGAACGGTTTCAAATATCCCGACAGGGAAACACCCATTTCCAGGTTTATGGCCCCGGGCTATCTCTTTGTCGGTCTGGGTATCTCCTATATCCCGCCCAAGGACAAGTTCAACCTCTATATCTCCCCCCTGACCATGAAGTCCACCTTTGTTTTGGACGATGCCCTGTCCAACCAGGGGGCCTTCGGGGTGACCGCCGGGAAGAAAACCTTTATGGAGCTGGGCTTTTTGATCACCAATACCTGGGAACGGGAAATCTTCAAGAACGTGATGATGAACCATAGGCTCAACCTCTACACCGATTATGTGCGGAGCTTCGGGAATATCGATGTGGACTGGGAAATGAACTTCAATCTAAAGGTCAACCAGTATATCAGTGCCAATATCGGCACCCATGTCATCTTCGACGATGATATCAAGTTCGATGAACAGCTGGCCGAGGATGGCACCGTGCTCCATCCGGGCAGCTCCAGGATTCAGTTCAAACAGCTTTTGGGGGTGGGACTGGTCTACAACTTCTAGAAAGTCCTGCCGGTGAGCTTATCGTGTATGTGGACGGCGGCACTGTCCGAGAGGCTGGCCACAAAACAACTGCAGTCCAACAAAATTTTATAATGACTGTCCCCGCCCTGGCCATACATGGGTGGGAGGCTTTTGATCAGCAAGCGGTCGTAATTGGTGTCCCGGCCCTCCTTTTTGTTGATAAGGGCCGTGGAGTACATCCCGAGTAGATCGGAAATGATGCGGTACCCGGCCAGCTCTTTGTCCACCACTTCCCGCGACTGATATATTCTCTCTTCGCTCAGGGCGATGATGTCATCGACCTGGGCAGTGTAGGATCCCTTATTCAAAAGGGCTGTGCCGAATCCCCCTTCCAGGATGGAATCCCCATGTTCCACAAAGACTTCCACGGCATCTTGGATCAGGGTGTTGATGGCCAAGGCCCGGAGATAACTCAAACGGTCACTGGAATGGGCCATGGCGTGGTACTTCTTGGTGTTGATGTTGTCCTTGACCAGTTTGATCAGGTATTCCAGGGCATATTCCTCGGGCACCAGCCCCAGGTTGATCCCGTCCTCAAAATCGATGATCGTATAGCAGATGTCATCGGCGGCCTCCACCAAATAGGTCAGGGGGTGCCGAAAAAAACCGCCTCCCGGGTTCGCCGGGTTCGGGGCCAGACCGATCTCCCCGGCCACCTCCAAAAAGAAATCCCGTTGGGACTGGAAATGACCGAACTTTTTATCGGCCGCATGGTCGGAGGGCCGCTTGGGCAGGGAGGCCTTGGGATATTTCATAAAGGCACCCAGGGTGGCATAGCTCAGACGCAGCCCCCCTGAAATGCCGTCCCGTGATTCGGTCAGCAGCTTGAACCCGTTGGCATTGCCCTCAAAATCGATCAGGTCCTGGTACTGCACATCGCTCAAATGCTCCCTATGGGCCAGGCCCTGTCCCTGGGAAAAGAAATTCCCGATGGCTTTTTCCCCACTGTGGCCAAAAGGGGGGTTGCCGATGTCGTGGGCCAGGGAGGCCGCGGCGACAATCGCCCCGAAATCGTTGAACTGATAGCCCAGGGAGTCGCGCAGATGGGGGTATTGGGCCAAAATCCTTTGCCCGGCGATCCGCCCCAGGCTGCGCCCTACCACGGAAACTTCCAGGCTGTGGGTCAGGCGGGTGTGCACAAAATTATTTTTGGAACCCACACTGATGGGCATGGGCACTACCTGCGTCTTGTCCTGAAGGCTCCTGAAGGCTGAGGAAAAGATGATGCGGTCATAGTCCACATCGAAGCCCAGACGGGTCTCCTGTTGGTCCTTTCGCCATCGTTTTGAAGTGTCGCCGTATCGTCGTAAGGAGAGTAGATTTTCCCAATCCATAGCCAAGTGTTGCCGCAATATACGACGAAGCTTCGAGCTTCGCCAACCCGGCTCCCGTCCCCGGGCGTCCCTTGTGGGACATGTCCCAAAAAAAAATCCCCGAAATGGGGGCAAGCTGTCCTTTTCAAAGTATCTTGTACCCTGTTCCCCTGATCATATCAGGTCTTGGAAAGCCCCTTTATTGTTGAAAAATCGCTTTTAAATATAACTTTAAGATAACGTAAAGGTTGGGCATTCTGGGGATATTTGAAAAATTTTTCTGAATTTAACGTATGGACAATATTTTTTTGATCATGGTGGTGGCCCTAGGCATACTGGCCCTTGTAGACCTTGTGGTCGGGGTCAGCAACGATGCCGTAAACTTTCTCAACTCCGCCTTGGGATCCAAAGCCCTCTCTTTCAGAACAATACTACTCGTTGCCAGTGTGGGGGTCGCCTTTGGCGCCATTTTTTCCAGCGGCCTGATGGAAGTGGCCAGAAAGGGCATCTTTAACCCTGGCGAATTCTATTTCAACGAGATCATGTTCATCTTTATGGCCGTGATGATCACCGACATCCTCCTTTTGGATTTTTTCAACACCCTGGGCATGCCCACCTCCACCACGGTTTCCATTGTGTTCGAGCTCCTGGGGGCCGCCGTGGCCATGGCCCTGATCAAGATCGCGGCCGACAATGGGCAGTTTGCCGAACTCATCAATTACATCAATTACCAAAATGCCATCGAGATTATGTTGGGGATCCTTTCCTCGGTGGTGATCGCCTTCATCGTGGGCCTAGCGGTCCAGTGGATCGCACGGGCCATTTTGGCCTATGACTTTGAGAAGCGCTCCAAATGGATAAGTGCCTTCTTTGGGGGCACTGCCCTGACCTCCATCGTCTATTTCATCCTGATCAAGGGCATCGGGGGGACCCCGTTTGCCGACCGTACCTTTGCCATCATCCAAGGCATGACCATTCAGGGCTTCCTGGAGACCAGGGTCCTGGAAGTGGTATTGGTCAATTTGGTGTTCTGGAGCCTTTTGGCCTATGCCCTGATGGCCCTTGCCAAGGTGAACATCTATAAGTTGATCATCGGGGTGGGGACCTTTTCCCTGGCCCTGGCCTTTGCCGGCAACGACCTGGTCAACTTTATCGGGGTGCCCATCGCTGGTCTACAGGCCTACCAGGCCTGGGTCGGCTCCGGAGTGCCCGCCGATCAGTTCAGCATGGGCGTCCTTGCCTCCGAGGTGGAGACCCCCACCGCCCTGTTGTTCCTGGCCGGTATCATTATGGTGGCCACCCTTTGGTTCTCCAAAAAGGCGTTGTACGTCACCGATACGGAGATCAATTTGTCCCGATCCGGGGAGGCCAAGGAAAAGTTCCAGCCCAATTACCTTTCCCGGAGCGTCGTGCGTTTTTCCATTGGCCTGTCCACTTGGGTCAACTCGATGATGCCCAAGGCCATGAAAAGCTCCATGGACAAGAGGTTCGAAAAACCGGTGATCAACCTCTCCAGGGACAAGGTCCTGGAACTTCCGGCCTTTGATATGGTCCGGGCCAGTGTGAACCTGATGGTCGCCAGTATTTTGATTTCCCTGGCGACTTCCCAAAAACTGCCGCTTTCCACCACCTATGTGACCTTTATGGTCGCCATGGGATCTTCCCTGGCCGATAGGGCCTGGGATGCCGAAAGCGCCGTGTACCGGGTGGCCGGGGTGTTCAACGTGATTGCCGGCTGGTTCAGCACCGCGATCATCGCTTTTATCGCCTCGGGCATCATCCTGGCCCTGATCAGTGTCGGCAAGGGCGCCGCCATCGCCGTTCTCCTTTTCACGGCCCTATTGCTTTTGGTAAGGAACTATCTGGCCTACAACAAGCGGACCAAGGAGTACAAGGTGGTGGACCGTCTGCAAAGAGCGGAGAGCCGTTCCATCCAAGGCGTTATCGAGGAGAGTGCCACCAACATCGCCAATGCGGTGGGGCGCAGTAAAAAAATCTACACCAATTCGATCAATGGATTGGCCAAACAAGATCTCAAATCCTTGAAGAAGAACAAAAAACAGGGGGACAAGCTGGCCGCGGAAATCGAGGACCTGCGGGAACATACCTTCTATTTCATCAAGAACCTGGAAGAGGCCCATATCGGTGCCAGTAATTTTTACATCAATGCCATGGGCCATTTGACCGATATTTCCCAATCCCTGGACTATATCGGAAAAGTGAGCCACAAACATGTGCAGAACAACCACAAAAAGCTGAAATACAACCAGATCAAGGAGCTCAAGGAAATCGACCAGAAACTGGAACAGATCTTTGACAGGACCAAAGCCGTCTTTGAGGAAAAGGCCTTCGAGAAGATCGGTCCCATCCTGGACTCCAAACAGGAACTCTTCGAACTACTGTCCCAAAAGATAGACCGGCAAGTCGCCCGCACCCGTACCGAGGAGTCCAGCCCCAAGAACACCACCCTGTATTTCTCCCTGCTTTTGGAGACCCGGGACATGATGGTCGCCATGATGGCCCTGTTGGAACAGTATTTCCAGGAGCACGACAGTTCGATCAAACCGGCCAAATTGCCCCCTGAAAAGAAATAAATCCGTACCTTTTACGGGGACCAATATCCT
>Ga0079224_100012185_pt1 | contig 11888 bp, 8 predicted proteins | sample Stecom2015_FD_80414 | JGI IMG/M metagenome (GOLD analysis project Ga0079224, IMG submission 80414) | Agricultural soil microbial communities from Utah to study Nitrogen management - Steer compost 2015 | ecosystem: Environmental > Terrestrial > Soil > Agricultural land | place: USA: Utah... | reverse complement strand
CAGCTGGCGGCCATCTTAGAAAATATCCTTTCACCTGCTCAGTATGAATATAATGTTCCCTTTCAACATTCAGGATGCGAAAGGGTGGAGTTTGTTGTTAAACTGCCGGGCTCCCAGCAGGGTGAACCTGTGTTTCTGCCTATAGATGCTAAGTTTCCCCAGGAGGCTTATCACAGGCTACTGGACGCATATGATGTAGGCGATAAGATGTTGATCGCCGCATGTAAAACAGAACTTTTCAGAGCGGTGCGTAAATGTGCTCAGGATATCTGTCAAAAGTACATTCACCCTCCGCTCACTACCGACTTCGCTGTTATGTTCTTGCCGATGGAAAGTCTTTATGCAGAAATCGTCCGGGATCCCGCCCTGTCGCAGCTGCTACAAAAGGAGTACAAGGTGGTGGTGACGGGGCCAACTACCTTAGCGGCCATGTTGAACAGTTTGCAAATGGGCTTCAAAACACTCGCGATCCAGAAGCGTAGCAGCGAGGTCTGGCGGGTGCTTGGTGAGGTAAAAACAGAGTTCAATAAGTTCGGTACGTTGATTCAGAAGGCGCAGAAAAAGCTTACCGACGCGAACACGGATCTCGACCAGCTCGTGGGGACAAGAACCAGGGTAATCCAGCGAAAGTTAAAGGACGTAGAAGAGATGCCCGATGGTCCGGGTGAACTGACGGACAAAGCTTAAACAAAATACACAACTTAGACCCTCTTCCATCGTTTTTATTTACAAAAAAAGGATGATATGAAAAGTAGTTTGAATATACTGTATGTCGCTACAGCGTTTCTTGTGCTGAGTGCATGCAACCCCGTACGGGTGTTTCTTGAGAAAGAGCAGCTTCCCAATCAGGTGGCTTATAAAACCTTCGCGGTAGAAAACCAATATCCGGGTAAAAATGTGTATGGATCTCCCGATTTGGATAAGACCTTTCAGGACCAACTGATTGCGGGGATGGAAAAAAGAGGATTTGTATTGGATATTAACGACCCGGATCTTGTGTTGCGCTACAATACCATATTGAGCCAAAACCAGAAGGAAATCAATACCATGGCGCATAACCCCTGGGGCTGGGGAATGTACAATCCCTATATGTGGCGGTATCCATATCCCTATGATTACCGGAATGGCGGATACAAAATAGAGAAGTACAATTTGGGTGAAGTGGTCATTGATTTCGTTGATACACAAAGAGAAGAAGCCATCCTGAGAATCAGTGCGGTGGGAGAGGTTACCAAGCCCAAGCAGCTAGATAGAAACATCCAGTCTTCTACTGACAGGATATTGACCGAATTCAGCAAGAAGATAGCTGCATTGAATTGACAAAGCCAGTGGAAAGCAGGGTAATGCACCTTCTTCGCTTTTTATGCAGCTTCAAAAAAAGCTGTCCCCTCCAGGAGACAGCTTTTTTTATCCATCAACTTTACCAGCCAGATCAAGTATGAAGGTGTATTCCAAGGCCAGTTCTCTCAAGGCTCGAAATCTGCCAGAGGCACCACCGTGTCCAGCATCCATATTGGTATAAAGTAGTAGTTTATTATCATCCGTTTTCCTTTCCCTCAGACGGGCGACCCATTTGGTAGGCTCCCAGTATTGAACTTGACTATCATGTAGCCCCGAGGTTACCAAGAGATTAGGATAGTCTGTAGTTGCAATGTTATCATATGGCGAGTAAGAGAGCATATAGTCGTAATAGGCTTTGTCTTTTGGATTGCCCCATTCATCAAACTCGCCTGTGGTCAGTGGAATGCTTTCATCCAACATCGTAGTAACTACATCCACGAAAGGTACGGCTGCTACGACCCCGTGGTATAACTCCGGTTCGAGGTTCATTATCACGCCCATCAGTAACCCCCCTGCACTTCCGCCCATGGCATAGAGCCTTTCGGGTGAGGTGTATTGTTCTTGGACTAGGTATTTAGAACAAGCGATAAAATCGGTGAAGGTGTTCATCTTTTTCAGCATCTTCCCATTCTCGTACCAATGCCTTCCCATTTCCTGTCCGCCTCTAATATGGGCAATGGCAAATATGAAGCCTCTATTTAAGAGACTCAATCTGCTGGGGCTGAAGATGGGGTCTGTGCTGTAGCCATAGGATCCATAGGCATATTGGAGAAGCGGATTATTACCGTCCTTTGTGAAGAGAGATACTTTGTACACCAAGGAGATCGGAACCTGGGTCCCATCCTCTGCCGTAGCCCAGATTCTTTCCGAGCGGTATTCCGAGGGGTCATAGCCACCCACGATCTCCTGTTGTTTCAATAGCACCTTCTCCTGGGTCTTCATGTGGTAATCATATGTGGAGGCAGGAGTCGTCAAGGAATTGTAGCCAAACCGCAAAACCTCGCTGTCAAATTCCGGATTGTGTCCAATCCATGCGGAGTATGACGGGTCGTTAAATTCAATATAGTGAGATGTCTGCCCGTTCCATTCCCTAATCTGAATCCGATTAAGGCCATTGTACCGCTCTTCCAGGACCAGATACTCTTTAAACACTTCAAAGCCTTCTAGCAATACTTCCTCACGATGGGGGATTAGGTCGGTCCAATGCTCCCGTCCAGGTCTACTCAACGGTGTAGTGACAAGTTTAAAATTATGCGCTCCCCTGTCATTGGTCAGTATAAGCAGGTCATTTTGGTAATGTTCTACCGTATATTCCAGGTCCCGGACGCGTTCCTGAATAAGCGTCACTTGACCAGAAGGATCATCGGCCGCAATCAAGCGGGATTCAGTGGAAACCGTGCTTTGAGAGGTGATGAAAATGTATTTTCGGGATTTGGATTTGCTGACGTGACAAGTGAAGGTATCATCATCCTCTTGGAAAACGAGGACATCATCCTCCTGTTTGCTCCCAAGGACGTGCTTATAAACCTGAAAGGAACGAAGGGTGTCAGGATCTTGTCTAGAATAGAAAAGGGTTTTATTGTCATTAGCCCACACGATATTCCCTGTAACAGCCTGTACCGTATCAGGTAAGAACTCACCCGTATCCAGGTCCCTAAATCTGATATCGTATATTCTCCTTCCTACGTTGTCTTGGGAGAAGGCGAGTAGCTTATGGTTCGGAGCCACTTCTATGGATCCGACGTTCATGTATTCCTGATCTTGTGCAAGAAGATTGATATCAAGCAATATTTCCTCTTCTGCCGACAGGTCACCTTTCTTCCGGCAGAAGATGGGGTATTCTCCCCCTTTTATAAATTTCGTATAATAATAATAGCCGTTTTTCAGGTAGGGTACGCTCTCATCCTCTTCTTTGATCCTGCCCTTCATTTCTGCATAGAGCTTATCCTGAAACGCTTCTGTATGTCGGAGCTGCTCCTTGAGGTAGTCATTTTCTTGATTAAGATAGTCGATGACTTCAGGGTTGGAACGATCGTTTAACCAGTAGTAAGAGTCGATGCGTATATGGCCATGTATGATAAGTTCTTGAGGGATTCTTTTTGGAATAGGGGGCGCTGCTACAATAAACTCAGACATAAAGTGCACTTTCTTTTTGTTCAAGGGGTAAACAAGGGGGGAAATGTAATAAGTTCAGTCCCCGAGGCTTTTACATGAAAAATCCACAAAAATGACCAGTTATTTTGCCATCACCTTCACTGCGACACCTCTGTATTTTACTGGGGAGTACAAACCTCCCAACACCAACCCCGCCTTCCTTATGTATAAATCATAGTCCTATCGACGAGAACTGAGTTTTAAATTCTAAGGCATAATTGTAATGGGAGACATTATGGGGCTTGACTAACGGATCAGATCACTCCAAGGGCCCTCTACATAAGAGTACAAAGAGGTAAAAAAATAAGGGCAGCGTGAGCTGCCCTTCAAAATAGTCATCCCATGACTGGTTCTGCAATAAGTTCCTTGATGAATTCCACCTCTCCTGTGTCTACATCATAATAGCCTCCGGTAATACCAATCTCTCCCTTCTCTAGCAATTCCTTTAATACGGGGCTTTTCTCAAGAATCTGATCCATCGTAGAAAATACATTTTGTCGTTCTACAGCCTTGATGAAAGCGGGATCAGTGTTTCCGTTTTCTTTTGTCTCTGGGCTAACGGAACGAATGGCAGGCTCCACCTTTCGAAGTAAGCCACTCAGGTTACCCAATTGTACCCCTGCACAGGCGCCCTTGATCGCGCCACATTTGCTATGGCCAAGCACCACGATCTGCTTCGATCCGGCGAGCTTACAGGCGAATTCCATACTTCCAAGGATATCCTCATTCAGTACATTTCCGGCGATCCTCACGCTGAAAATATCACCTAAGCCTTGGTCAAATATCAGTTCTGCAGAGGTTCGGCTATCAATGCAGCTGAGCACGATGGCGAAGGGATATTGGCCATCTTTAGTGGCATTGACCTGCTCTAGCAGGTTGCGGTTCACCTTCAAATTGTTGACGAATCTTCTATTACCCTCTTTTAATATCTCTAAAGCCTTGTGTGGTGTCAGATTGGCTTGTGTTTCTGCTGTTTGCGTTTTCATCTTAATATATGTTATCATAAATGTCCTCAACGGACTGTTTAATTATTAAATGTTTGATGTCTTCTCTCGTCAGACAAAATGTTTTGCTCTACAGAGACTTGATTTTTGTTGTCGATGTCATTTTCCAATTTATACGCGGCTTTAAAGCCAATCAAAAGGACCTCGATACCTTTCTCTGGTGCGTTTATGGTCTTAAATTCATGGATCAGGTCGAGCACATCATGTGCGATGTAGACGGTATCGGAGGCATTGATGATTACCTTGCTGTTTTTAGGCAGGTTGTTCAGCGTAAGTTTAATAGCTGCCTTATTCAAGAAGGAAACTTCTTGGGCAAGATCAACGTGGATTACATCGCCGTTTTTATACTGTTCCTTTCTGAAGTAGTAGGCTCTTTTGATATTGCCTTTGAGTATAGCGAGGACACTGATGATCATCCCCAAAGCCACACCCTTCAAAAGGTCTAGGAAAACTACAGCAAGCAAGGTAGCAATAAACGGTACAAACTGATATTTGCCTTTTTCCCAAAAATGTTTGATGGTAGCTGGGTTAGCTAGTTTATATCCGATCGTCAGCAAGATAGCAGCGAGGGTCGCCATGGGGATCTTGTTTAGCAATGCTGGAATGGACGCCACGCAGATCAACAGGAGTAGACCATGGATAATTGCCGACATCTTCGACTTCGCTCCAGCATTGGCATTGGCGGAAGACCTCACGACTACTGATGTCATCGGTAGGCCTCCTAGAACGCCACTGATCATGTTGCCTATACCTTGTGCCCTCAGTTCTACATTCGTGTTGACGAAGCGTTTTAGGGGGTCAATCCTTTCGGTAGCCTCTATACAAAGCAAGGTTTCGATAGAAGCAACGATCGTGATGGTGACGGCAACAACCCAAACGCCCGGGTTGGCGATGGAGGCAAAAGCGGGAGTAATGAAAACCTCTCGAAGTTCATCCATGCTAGATGGCACCGGTAAACTAACCAAATAGTTAGGTCCTACTGCCAAAGAGCTGCCGGTCGCGATAAATATTCCGTTAATCACGATCCCTAAGACCACTGCTACCAAAGCGCCGGGTATAAGTTTGAGCTTTTTCAACGCAGGGACCTTTTGCCAGGCGATCAGGACGGCTAGAGACGCCGCCGTAATGATGACGATCCCTGGCTGGATGTCTTGGAAGGCACTAAATACAGAAGAGAAGATCGCCAATCCAGCGCCGATTTCTACATCTGCACCTAAGGCATGCGGGATCTGCTGGATAAAAATAATCACACCGATTCCGGCCAGCATGCCCTCAATGACATTAGAAGGGAAGTAATTGGAGATGGTGCCTGCTTTTAACAAACCCAGGACAAGCTGCATGGCTCCTGCCAGTATAACAGCCACTAAAAAAGCCTCGTATCCAAGGTCGGCGATGGCCACGAACACAATGGCTGTCAATCCGGCCGCTGGACCAGACACGCTAATATGGGACTGACTTAGAAAGCCGACCACAATACCTCCTACGATGCCGGTAATAATGCCGGCAAATAAAGGTGCTCCTGATGCTAAAGCTATTCCCAAACATAAAGGAAGCGCCACCAAGAACACCACCAAACCTGATGCAAAATCTGAACGCAGATTTGCAAGTAGATGATTGTTTTTCATTGATTTTCTGAAGAAATTAAAATAATTATGCCTAAGGTAAAAGGTGATTTTACACAAGCATGAATAGGCTCGACCTTCAAATAGAGTTATTCCACAAGGTCGTAAGAAAAATTAGGAAAGTTCAGGAGGCGGGGCTACTTCCCCAGGGCAATACAAGTAAGAGACTATACAATGATGAAATATTTGGCTATTGGTGATCTCCTCTAAGTCACCTAATGATAGGTAGTGGCTGGTATGAAAAAAATCATCTGTTATAGAGGTTGACTTCTCTTTGGTCTCTTTGGTTTCTTCTTCTACGAGATTAAAAACCATGCTGACATCCAAGTCATCATCTACCGCTGTCACCAATACCGTGGGAGCAAAGATGAAAGCAAGAAAAAGCATTAGAAATGCGAAAGCAATGGAGCGATATGTGTTTTTCCTAAATATCAATGCTTGCTGGATAGAAAGGCAAGTTAACCAATAACGTAAATTTAATACGCAAGGAGTCAATAAAAGTTAAGAAATACTCAAAAAATTATACTTTTGTTGGAAAATAGATCTTTGTATTAGTGAAACTGCAAGTGGGTGTCCGGTTCCTTGACACACAAAAGTTATCTTCTTCTTGCAGAATTGCCAATGATTCTATTTATCTTCATTAATATTATTTAATTATCAACCTAACCACCACGCGTATGGGAATTATTAAGGAGTTTAAGGAATTTGCCATTAAAGGCAACGTTGTCGATTTGGCTGTTGCCGTTATCATAGGCGGAGCATTTGGCAGGATTGTGTCTTCTTTTGTAGATGATATCATCATGCCACCGCTTGGTCTTCTTTTGGGCGGTGTGGACTTTACGGATTTGCGCTGGGTAATGCGAGATGCTTACGTTGATGAAGCCGGTGCTGAAGTGGCATCGGTTGCTTTGAACTACGGCTCGTTTATCCAGAACATCGTCGATTTCTTGATTATCGCAGCTGCTATCTTTATGGCGATTAAAGCGCTAAACACACTCAAGAAGAAAGAGGAAGCAGCGCCTGCACCGCCGGCTGCTCCACCTAAAGAAGAGGTACTGCTCACGGAGATCCGGGATATTTTGAAAAACCAACAACCCAACAGAGGTATATAAAAAAAAGCGGCCACGGCCGCTTTTTTCATTTAATTTCTGCTACTCTCAATGAGGGTAGCGAGCTCTTGTACTTGGGCTTGGTTATCCCCAGGCATAAAACCTACAATCTTGTGCCGGATATTGCCCTCTGGATCAATAATCAATTTAAAAGGGATACCGGTCACGCCATATCGCTCCACCACTGGGTTCCTTTTGCTTACCGGGTCTTTCTCATCTACCAACACGGTGAAGTCGAAACCTTTTTTGTTCATAAAGGTTTGGACAAATTCGGTGGGGTTGTTATGTCGTTCCCATGTGTTGATAAATAGAAACGTCACCCCGGGGTCTTCCTTGTATTGATCAACAGCCATCTGCATGGCAGGGAAAGACTTAACGCAGGGGGCACACCAAGTGGCCCAAAAGTCCAGGACGACCACTTTTCCTTTAAGATCTACTAAAGAGACTTCGTTGCCATTCAGGTCTTTCAAGCTGAAAGCGGGAGCCCGGTCAAGCTTCTCTACCTTTGACTTTTTTTCTTGGGGTCTTTCGTTATTTATAGAACTTAGCTGTTGGTCAAATGCATCTTGGGCAGTCAACGTGCCGCTCCAGACAAAACAGGCTATAGCCCATATACTGAGGACGATTTTCTTATTCATGACGCTCAATTCTTTCTTCAATGATAAGGATTTTTAATTAGTTTTCTATAGCCGACGGAAGTTTTTGCCACAAACGCCCCGCCTAAAAGCCATAGGTACCCAACCGTTTTCATTGTATAATGATTCATTTTTGGATAATCCGAAGGTATTGCGAACAGGAATGGGAACGGCACCTGAGGTTCTACAACAGAAAAATCAACATGCTGAAAGGGGAGTTTAGCGTATTCTTCTTGAGGATTAAAGCAGATTAAACGCACCCTTCACTAAGAATTGGGTGGAAGGGGGAAAGTCTTCTGCGTTGAGGACCTCGGTCAGGCCTCCAGAGGTCATACCCGGCACCACCGTTGCTTTTTCAAAACGCAGGTGGGCCCCTGTTTCTTCTTTTTTAATCAAAACAAAATAGGTCCCATCGACCTCTATAATTGCTTCAGACGCCAAGGCCATGGATGCTTCCGCTTCGGAGTAGATTTCTGCTTCTACATACATCCCGGGTGCGAACTGAGCACCTTGTTTTTCGTCTTTAAGATGAGCGTGTACATTGACCATTCGGTTGTCGGGTTCGATGGTTTTTCCAATCATAAATACTTCCGCTTCAAAACTGGTCTGCCGGTCATCAGGCAACCTAAATCGGATGGATTGCCCTTCTTTCAGCATAGCGATGTTCTTTTCGAATACATGAAGGTCCAAATGGATATGATCCATGTTAATCATTTTGACGGCGATGTCAGCCGGTGCAAGATAAGCACCATTCACGGTATTTATTTCAGTCACATAACCCGAAAACGGAGCATAGATGGAAACTTGGGAAGTCAGGTTTGTTGGCGTAACCGCGTCAGCTTTAATATGTAGCAAAGCCAGCTTCTTTTTCAATCCTTCAGCTTTTGCCACTGCGGTGCGGTAGTCGGCTTCGGCTTTAAGATAGTTTTTCCGGGAGGCGATATTTTCCTCACTTAAAGTTTGCTGTCTTTCATAGTCGGACTTTAAGTACGTCAGCTGGCTTGCTGTTTCGAGAAAATCCTGTTGCATTTGTACATATTCTGGATTCTCTAGGGTAAAAAGCAATTCTCCTTTTTGGACTGATTGACCTGTCAGAAGCCTCAAATTCCTCACATAGCCTCCATAATAGTTGCTGATTTCAGCCCTTCCTTCCGGTGGAACATCAATAACCCCATTGATCTTGATAGAGGAACCAAAAGTATAGGGCTGCAGCGTCCCCAATTTCATTGCGGAAGTTTCAAATTGCCTTTGGGTAAGGAGTACCTCGCCGGCAACTCCTGGTTGGCTTTCTCCGTCTTCCTCCATTTGCTCCTCCTCCCCGCCCTTGCAGCCGAGGATACAGCATGCCATCATAATCACCAAGCATCCCAGCTTGAATGTGTAGAATAGGTCTTTCATGGTTCGTTGATCATAAGGTAATTGAAGTCCAACGCTGTTTGGTTGTAAAGCTGTAGGTCTTCAAGGTAGGATAGCTCTATGGTTTTCGCATGCTCAAGCAACTGTACCAATTGGAGAAAGTCTATTTCTCCATTTTGGAAAGCCAGACTGGCGTGCGAAACCAATTCAGTCGCAAGCGCTTTTCCTTCGTCTTGGTAGTAATTGATGGCCTTTTGGTATTTGTTGAGTGCAGAAGCTAACTGTTTAGCCTGGTTGCTTAACCGGACTTGGTATTGACGGGCTTCATGCTGCACGATCTGGTTCTGAAGCTTAGAGGCCGTGATTCTGGATGATTGGGCACCAAACCACAAGGGAATGGCTACGCCGGCCTGGATGCCATGGTATATTTTTGAATTAGGAAAGGCGTTGGTGCCCCGGAAAAGTTCGAGGTTCAGGTCGGGCAATAGCTTTTGTCTCTCCAGATTGATGGATCGCTCACTCAGCCGAATAGCCTCTTGATAATATTTGATGCCCGGATGGCCGAGGCTGTCTATTTCTTCTAGCGGTATCGGCCTCAATTCCTGCCGTTGAACAGTAACCGAATGATCCGTTTGCAGCCAAGTATGCAATTCCTGATAGGCGGTGTAGATGTTCTCTTCCGTTTGGGCTAGGAGCAAAGCAAGTTCTTTTTGCTGGGATTCAGCAGTTAATTTCTCCAGGTAGTTCGTCTCCCCCAACTCGAAGCGCCGGTTAGCCGCATGGGTAAACTGTTGATAAAGGCTGTCGAGATATTCATATTGCTCCCGTACCTCCTGCCAGTAGATCACATCATAGAATGCCTTGGTGACTTCTTTGGCGATCAGGCGCTCCGTCATCAGATGTTGCTGCTCCTGCATATTGACCCTGGCCTGTCCGACTTGTCGCTGTGCGCCGTAGACAGTCGGAAACTGTATGGACTGATTGATGCCCCAGACTTTATTGGGATAGCCGTTTTCCGCTAGTTCATTTTCATCATAACGGTAAAAAATTTCCGTTTTGTCCAGATCCCAGGAGGTGCTGCGAAGCGCCTCGGCTTCTTTTATCCTTAGGCCAGCGGCTTTGCCCAAGGCGTTGTTTTCCAAGGCCATCTCTATCGCTTCCTCCAAGTTAACCACTTCGGTTTGTGCATGGCTCAGAAAAGGAAGGGCCACAAAGCCTATCAAGAAGAGCAAGGGTTTTATCGGTAAAGATTTCCTTTTTCCATCCTCATCGAAAATAGCATACAGTACCGGAAGAACGATCAAGGTCAAAATGGTGGCCGAGATCAATCCGCCCACCACTACAGTAGCCAGTGGCCTCTGAACTTCCGCTCCGGCAGAGGTAGAAATGGCCATCGGCAAGAAGCCTAAGGCGGCAGCAGAGGCGGTTAACAGGACAGGCCTAAGCCTTTCCTTGGTACCTTTCATGATCCTTTCTCTGATATCGGTCATTCCCTGTGCTTTTAATTCTTTGAAATGTTCGATCAATACAATTCCGTTCAATACCGCAATGCCAAACAAGGCGATAAATCCGACGCCTGCCGAGATACTGAAGGGCATCCCTCGGAGATAAAGCAATAAAATGCCTCCTACGGCTGCAAAAGGAATGGCACTATAGATGATCAGCGATTCTTTCACGGAGTGAAAGGCAAAATAAAGCAGCACAAAGATCAGGATAAGGGCGACAGGCACAGCGATCATCAGGCGATCCTTTGCCCGGTTGAGGTTTTCAAACTGACCGCCATAATCAATCATATAGCCAGCAGGTAGTTCAATCTGCTGATCAATAATTTGTTGGATCTCGGTGACTACGGTTTGCAGGTCGCTGTTTCTCACGTTTACCCCAATGACAATCCGCCTCCTGGTGTCATCCCTGGATATCTTGGCGGGTCCTTTGGTATAGGAGATTTCTGCAAATTCGCTCAAGGGTAAAAAGATTCCAGTGGCGGTTCTAATAGCGGTCATTTCCAGGTTTTCAATGTCTTTCCTGAAATCCTCTTCAAAGCGTATGACAAGATCAAATTGTTTTTCGCCCTCAAATACGGTCCCCGCTGGTAGCCCAGCAAAACCCATAGAGATCAGTTGGTTGAGGTCGCTGACGTTGAGGCCATGCCTGGCAATCTTCTGCCGGTCATATTTCACGGTCATCTGGGGAAGACCATCAACTTTTTCCACGATGATGTCGGAGGCCCCAGATACACTCTGGATGGCTCTTTCAATTTCCTGCGCCTTTTGATGAAGAATTTCGAGGTCATCGCCGAACACCTTAATGGCCAAGTCGGCCCTCACCCCGGTGATCAGCTCGTTGAAACGCATCTCGATAGGCTGGGTGAATTCAAAGTCTATCCCGGGCAGGACAGCTAGTGCCTCTTTAAAATGATCTGCCAGCTCATCTTTGGTAGATGCCGTGGTCCACTCCTCCTTGGGCTTGAGGGTGATAATGACGTCACTTTCTTCCATAGACATCGGGTCCGTAGGAATTTCGGCCGCTCCAATGCGGGTGACCACCTGTCTGACTTCGGGAAATTCCAACAGAATCTGCTCCATCTGCGTGGTGGTCTGGATGGTGTTAGTGAGGGTAGTGCCTGTCTTTAGCACGGGCTGAATGACGAAATCCCCTTCATCCAGT
>Ga0079224_100012184_pt1 | contig 11888 bp, 16 predicted proteins | sample Stecom2015_FD_80414 | JGI IMG/M metagenome (GOLD analysis project Ga0079224, IMG submission 80414) | Agricultural soil microbial communities from Utah to study Nitrogen management - Steer compost 2015 | ecosystem: Environmental > Terrestrial > Soil > Agricultural land | place: USA: Utah... | reverse complement strand
CGGCTCTCGGCTCTCGGCTCTCGGCTCTCGGCGGTGGGACGCACCGTCGCGAGGATGGGGCGAGTGCGCCAGACGTCGAGACGCGCCCCTATTCCGGCTTCTGGCTTCCGGCTTCCAGCTTCTCGGTCAGCGCCGCCACCTTCTCCTCGAGTTCGCGGATGCGCTCGCGGAACTGCGGCATGCGGCGCAGCGCCGCGTGGCTCTTGCGCCACGACTGGATTTCGTCCGACGGGTAACCCGCGATGACCGTTCCCGGCTTGACGTCGCCCGTGACGCCGGTCTTCGCGGCGGCCTGCACGCGCGCGCCGACGGTCACGTGTCCGGTCACGCCTACCTGTCCACCCAGCGCGACGTCGTCTTCGATGACGGTCGACCCGGCGATGCCGACCTGTGCGGCCAGCATGACGTTGCGGCCGACGCGCACGCCGTGCGCAATCTGCACGAGATTGTCGATCTTCGTGCCGGCCGCGATGCGCGTCTCGCCCACCGCCGGCCGATCGATAGCCGTCAACGCGCCAATCTCGACATCGTCTTCGATGACGAGGGCGCCCGCCTGCACGATGTGCTCCCACGTGCCATCGTCGCGCCGCGCGTAGCCGAAGCCCGCGCTGCCGATGACCGACGAGTCCTGCACGACCACGCGGTGCCCAAGCGAGACGCGGGCGTGGACCGTGACGTGCGCGCCGATGCGGCAATCGTCGCCGAGCACCGCAGCGGTCTCGATCACCGTGTGCGGCCCGATCCTGGTGCGCGCGCCCAGGCGTGCGCCGCTCTCGACGATCGCGAAGGGACCAATCGCCACGTCTGCGCCCAGCACGGCGCCATCCGCAACAATCGCGGTCGGATGCACACCGGACGATGGCGTTTCGACCGGCGCGAACAGGGCCACGGCACGTGCGAACGCCAGATACGGATTGGATGACCGGAGAATCGCGCACGGCGCCGACGGCAGTTTGTCGCTCGCAATGATGGCGGCCGCGCGTGTCGTCGCGACCCGCGGCGCGTAGGCGCTGTTGGCGAGAAACGTCACGTCTCCCGGTCCGGCTTCGTCCAGACCAGCCACACCGGTCACTGTCGACCGTCCATCACCACCGTCGAGGCGGCACCCGAGACGGTCTGCGAGGTCCTGAAGCGTCACGTCTGCCAGAGTATCGCTCAAACCGCCGCAAGGCGATTAAAGAACGTGGCGAGATTTTCGAGGCCGAGGTCTTCCGAAATGATGCGCACGCGGTCGACGCGCTCGGCAAGCGGCACCGACGCCAGCGATCGCAACTCACGGAGGGCGCGTGACGGACGAGGTGCCCACGTGACGGTATCGAGCCCCTGGCGGGCCCCTTTCATCGAGAGGTAGTGGCCGGCCAGCCGAAAGAAGAAGTAGTAGGCCAGCAGGTTCGGGCCGGGCACGAAGAATGTCACGCCCGACGCGATGAAACCCGCGACGTGCCAGGCAAACCACCGGCGATGCCGCTCGAAATCGCGCTGCAGGCTCGCACGCATCAGCACAATGGCGGTGTCAGCCGACGTGTCGTCTGCATGCACCAGCCCGCAGGTGTCCTGGCGACGGAGGTGCCACAGCAGGCGTTGCTCGGCGACCTTCTCGGCAACCCAGGCACGGGCGCGCGCCTTCATGCGGCCCCATCGGCCGGTCGGCATCTTGATGCGGCCGGCCTGCCGGTCTTTCCACTCACGTTCCGCGTCGGCGATCGCGTCCTGGGCGCGCTTCTTCAATCGACCGAAGAAGGTCGACTCGTCCGGCCGGTCGTCACCGTTGAGCGAATCCGCATCGTCGGCGATCTCGCAATAGAGCTCGTGCCGGCCGTGCCCGACCGGCACGAGAAAGACGTCCATCACGAAATACGATAGCAGGACGGATGCCTCCGCCCGACGCGGGCGTGCGTGGCCGCGACAGCCTGCCGCGGCAGCCCGCCGCCGGGCACTACACGACCTTGCGTCCCGACAGCAGACGAAAGACGATGACGACGAGCGCGACCACGAGCAGCAGGTGGATCAAGCCACCGGCGACGTCGAGCGCAAAACCGAGCAGCCAGAGCACGAGCAGAATGAAGATAATCGTCCAGAGCATGAGCGTTCCTCCGGTTGGGGTTTGTGCAAGCGAGGTGCCAGAGTGGCAGAGCTGACGGTACCGGAACACGACGTCCTGGCCCTGGCCGGCCGCGTACTGCTGGCGGGCGTGCTGGGAGCGATGCTCGGCTTCGAGCGCGAGTGGCGCGGCAAGGAGGCCGGCCTGCGCACCAACACGCTGATCGCGATTGGCGCGGCCCTGTTCACGGCCATGTCCCTGGGGTTCGGCGGCGACCCGGGCCGGGTGGCCGCCCAGGTCGTCACGGGCATCGGCTTTCTCGGCGCAGGGGCCATCATGCGCACGGGCGGCAACGTTCAGGGCCTGACGACGGCTGCGATGATCTGGACGAACGCGGCGATAGGCCTGACCTGCGGGGCGGGCCACGTGCGCCTGGCGACGGCCGTCACCCTCATCGTGCTGCTTGCGATGATCGGACTGACGCCGCTCGATCGCATGCTCGACCGTCGCAGCGGGCGGTAACGCCGCCTGCCCTACCTGCGAATACGGGCGGGACGTCGCGTCTCATCGATCGGCAGCACCGGGCTGCCCGCCGTCTTCCACGCGCCGGCAATCACGGCCGCCACACCGCCAATGGCCTGGCTGATGCGCTGTTCGACGACAGGACGCGCCCCCTCGAAGAACACCTCGAAGTACCCCTCGTCATAGAACTCGCGCCCTTCGATGGCGGCGCGGTCGGCCCTCAGCACCTGCGGCACGAGCCGTGAGCCGGAGATCAGGGTTTCGAACGCGAAGTCCTTCGGATGCATCACGGGATCGGGCACGACCGGCGCGATGGTCATGCGGGTACCGAAGAAGCGATGCAGATCGCTCTCGAAGCGGCCGTGGATGCCGCGCTGGTTGGTGGCCTGACCGTCGTAGTCGACCACGGCGTGGAACGGCACGTGCGCGTCCTCGACGTAGTGCGCGAGGATGGCCACCAGCGCGTTGACGTTGCTGCTGCTGATCGTCCGGCCCTGTTCGGGGCGCTGCAGTTCCTCGACGAGCTTTCCGTAGACCTCCTCGAGGCGCCACGGCAGACGGCCGAACTGCCTGGCCTTGTCGGGTCCGAGCAGCTCGATGTACGCGGCCTCGTCGCGCGGAATGCCCGTGAAGGGATCCGGCGCGATGCCGTCCATGTCGAGAAAGTGATTCGGCGGCTCCGACTCGACGCCATAGAGGCGCATCAGGTCGGGATCGATCGCGTGCTCGGTGATGAACGCGCGATGCTTCTGGAAATACGGCCGGATGGGCTCGGGCACGTGATCCATCGCCGCGTTGGTGATGAAGCGATGCACGTCGAAGCCCCACGCCGAAGGCGATCCCGCCGTGGCGGCAACGACGAAGAGTCCGGCGACGGCCGTAATCGCAATGCGCATGCGTCCATAATAAGTCGTGCCCCGTTTCGGCGCCCACCTGTCGATTGCCGGCGGCATGCCTCGCGCGATCGAGCGCGCAGTCGCCACCGGCTGCGATGCCCTTCAGATCTTCACGAAGTCAGCCGGCCAGTGGCGCGCGCGCGTACTGCCCGATGACGAGGCGCGGGCCTTTCGCGACGCGGCGGATCGCGCGGGACTGACGCCGCGCGTCGCACACGCGAGCTATCTGATCAACCTCGGGTCGGCCGAGCCGGCGCTGCGCGCCCGATCGATCGCCGGGCTGGTCGAAGAACTCGATCGCGCCGAACGGCTGGGACTCGACGGCCTGGTGCTGCACCCGGGTGCGGCCGTCGGTACGCCCGAAGACGAGGCCCTGGCGCTGGTCGCCGCTGGCGCGCGCGAGGCGTTCAACGCGCGGCCGCGTCAGCGCGTGAAGCTGCTCTTCGAACACACTGCCGGGCAAGGGTCGAGCCTGGGATGGCGATTCGAGCACCTGCAGACAGTTCTCGAGCGACTCGACGGCACGCCGCGCGCCGGCGTCTGCCTCGACACCTGCCACCTGCTTGCCGCCGGCTACGACTGGCGTACCCTGTCCGGCTATCGCCGCATGTTCGACGACTTCGATCGGCTGATCGGATTCGACCGCCTGAAGGTCATGCATCTCAACGACTCGAAACGCCCGTGCGGCAGCCGCGTCGACCGCCATACCCACATCGGCCAGGGCGAAATCGGACTCGCCGCCTTCGCCCGCCTCGTCAACGACCCGCGTTTCGCCGCGATGGGCATGGTGCTCGAAACGCCGAAACAGCTCGATGCCTCACTCGCCGATCCGCTCGACATCGCAAACCTTCGCGCGCTGCGGGGGATGCTGCGCAAGGGCAAAGGGCAGAGGGCAAAGGGCAAAGGGACGCGAAGGGAAGAGGGAAAAGGGTAAGGGAACAGGCACGCCGGCTCTTCGGCTGCGCCTCGAGCCACTCTCATTTGAAGCGTGGCCCGAGCGCCTGCGGCCACGTCAAAGCGTGATCGTGGCCCCGAGCCGAAAGCCGATGGGCCGGCGTCTCGGTGCCCTTCTTCGCGTCCTGATAACATCGCGAAGGCAAATGGTGACGCGAGAAGAAGCCGCTCGGATTGCGGCGCTGGCGAAACTGGAACTGACCGGTGAGGATCTCGATCGCGCGGCGCGCGATCTGGCGGAGATCCTGGGTTACGTCGAGCAGATTGCCGCGGTCGATACGGCCGGCATCGAGCCGTCGCCCGGGGTCTGGGTCGCGCCGCCGCTGCGCGACGATACGGTCGGTGCGATGCTCAACGCCGACGAGACGTTCGCCAACGCGCCTGATGCCGACAGGGCCGCAGGACTCTTCCGCGTGCCGCGCGTGCTCGGATGACGCCAGCCTCGCCCATGACTGCCCTCGCCCTCCGCGACCGCATCATCTCAGGCGAACTCTCGGCCGTTGAGGTGTGTCGGGCCGCGCTCGCGCGCATTGAACGCGACGATGTGGCTATCCATGCGTTTCAGTCGCTGATGCCGGAGCGCGCGCTCGCGCGTGCCGAAGACATCGATCGCGACCCGTCGCGGTTCCGCGACAAGCCGCTGGCGGGCGTGCCCGTGGCCATCAAAGACAACATCGCGACGCGCGGGCACGTGACGACGGCGGGATCGCGACTGCTCGAACGGTTCGCGCCGCCCTACGACGCCGACGCCGTTGAACGGCTCGATGCCGCCGGCGCGGTGCTCATCGGCAAGACGACGCTCGATGAGTTCGGGATGGGATCGTCGACCGACTTCTCGGCGTTCGGTCCAGCACGGAATCCCTGGGCGATGGACCGGACGCCAGGCGGATCGAGCGGCGGATCGGCCGCCGCGGTGGCCGCGGGGTTCGTGCCGATTGCCCTCGGGTCGGACACCGGCGGTTCCATCCGACAGCCGGCGGCATTCTGCGGCGTCACGGGCCTCAAGCCAACCTACGGACGCGTGTCGCGATTCGGACTCGTGGCATTCGCATCGTCGCTGGATCAGATCGGCACGTTCGGCCGCGGTGTGGCGGATGCCGCTGCGGCCCTGCAGGTCATCGCCGGACGCGACCCGAGAGACGCGACATCCGCCGACGCGACGCCGATCGCGTGGCAGCCAGGCTCTCCAATGGCGCGAGGCACGCGCATCGGCGTGCCGTCGGCCGATCTCGAGATGGGCGTGCATCCGGAGGTGCGCGAGGCGTTCGAGCGCGCGCTCGATGAGTTGGTGGCTGCCGGCGCCACGCGCGTCGATATCGCGCTGCCCTCCTCGCGCGCCGCGCTGGCCGCCTACTACCTGATTGCCACCGCCGAAGCGAGCAGCAACCTCGCACGGTTCGACGGCGTGCGCTACGGCGCGCGTGTAGCCGCCGACACGCTCGATCAGATGTACGCGCGCACGCGGACGGCCGGTTTCGGTCCCGAAGTGCGCCGCCGCATCATGCTGGGGACATACGCGCTGAGCGCCGGACACTACGACGAGTACTACATGCAGGCGCAGAAGGTGCGCGCGCGCATCCGTCACGAGTTCGAAGCGGCATTCGAACAGGCCGACGTGCTGGCCATGCCGTCGAGCCCCGTGCCCGCGTTCGCGCTGGGCGATCGCGTGGCCGATCCACTCGGGATGTACTACGCCGATGTCTTCACCGTAGGGGCCAACCTCGCCGGCCTGCCGGCCATCGGCGTGCCGTGCGGCTTCACCAGCGGCGACGATGGCCCGATGCTGCCGATCGGTCTGCAGTTGATTGGCGCGGCCTGGGACGAGGCGCGGATGCTGACTGTCGCCGAAACCTACGAGCGACGCACCAGCTGGCTTACGAGAACGCCCGGCGCTCCCGCCTGACCCGCCAGACGAGCCACGGCAATCCGACCAGCGCCGGCAGCAGCCAGGGCACGAGCGCGGCGGCGCCCTCCATCGTTATCTGGAGAGTGCGGGTGAGGCCGAAGACGAGCATCGCTGTGTGCACGGCCATGCCCGAGACCACCATCGCCACGATGTGCTCTTCGCGCCAGAAATGCTTCCCGGTTGAATTTTCCCGGTTGGCCGAACCGGGAAAATTCAACCGGGAAGCATTTCGCGCGTAACGCAGCGCGCGCCAGCCCATGACGGGGCCAATGGGGCTGACGAGCAGGAAGCCCCACTCGCGCCAGGCCAGCGCGGCACCGCCCATCGCCAGGCCCGCGAGCATGACCGTCCACGCAGCCACCGCATGAAAGGACGTCGGGGCAAACGCGCCACGACGCGCGCGGACGACCGCGATGCCGTGATGTACGGGCTGCACGAGAATGGTGATCAGATAGGCGAGAAAGGCAGCCGTGCGCGCGGCGCCCGGCTCACTGGCCGTCACACCCAGCAGGACGGCCAGCGGCGCACCGGTCGCCGCCGTGGCATAGATGAGGCGTGCGTACAGGCGGCCCGCCGCGATGTGCAGTGGCCCGCCCTTCGCGGCCGCCAGCGGCACCCAGAACACCGCCGTCGCCCCGAACGCGCACACCAGGTGCACGCCCAGCACGAGGGACACCATCAGAGCGATCAGGCGTCGATGGCGCGGGTCGACGGCGCGGGCGGAAGGGTATAGAGGACGAGGCCCCGCTTCACTTCTTCCATCGCGACGCGCTCGAGTTTGTGCGGCGCGTCCGGCTTCCAGCCCGGGCTCGGCTCAGAGCCCGGCGCACTCAGACGCGGACGCGCGCCGCGGCGCAACTGCTTGGCGCGCTGCGCCGCGACGTCGACGAACAGGAAGCGGCTTTCGATAGGCTCGGCCTTCTCGAACGGCTGATCGAAGTCGTCCGCCTCGGTCTCGGATGTCGGCAACAGTTCTTCGGACATCCTTTGACTTTACTTCACTTCGATCTGCCGCGGCTTCGTCTCTTCACGGCGCGGCAGCCGCACGGTGAGCAGCCCGTCCTGATAGGACGCGCTGATCTGCCCCGCATCGACCGTCGTCGGAAGCGTGAAGGTGCGACGGAACTGGCCGTAGCCCCGCTCGATGCGATGGTAGCGGTCGCGCTGCACTTCGGTGTCGATATGGCGCTCGGCCTCGATCGTCAGCGCCTGGCCCTCCATCGACACTTTGACATCTTCCCGTCGGATGCCCGGCAGTTCGGCCTTCAGCACGTACTCGCCCTTGGCGTCCTCGTACAGATCGATGGCCGGCATCCAGTTCTGACCGCCGAAGACGTCACGATCGAACGCGCCTGTGAACATACGTTCCAGTCGATCGATCTCCATGGCCGCGAGGTCTCGAATCGGATTCCAACGAACAAGGGTCATCGGTGTCTTCCTCCTCTGATTTCTCAACGAGCCTAGAATACCGGCTTATTGCGTCCTTGTCAAGCATATTACTTTAGCGCGTTCTTATCATATCTTCACCGAGACCCGCTGGACGGTTCCCTGTAGAATCGAGAGGTGTCCGAGCGTTTTGCCCCCGACGACCCGGCCGACCTGGCAGACGCGGCCCGGCGCCTCCTCCGCGACCTCGAGCGCACCCACGGCCCGGGCGCCAGCCTTGGCGAGTGTCGCCCCCCGGTCGACGTCTACGAAACCGGCGACGTCATCGAGGTCGCCCTCGACCTCCCCGGCGTCGGCCCCGACGATGTGCGTGTAGTCGTGCGTGAAAACGCCGTGCTCGTCGTCGGCGAGAAGGCCGCCGGCACGTGCGCGGCCGCCGACGCGCGGTTCCACCTCGCCGAACGCACCTTCGGCCGGTTTGCACGCGCCATCCGGCTGCTGACGCCCGTCGACGCCTCGCGCGCGACCGCCGTCCTCGCACAGGGCCGCCTCCGCATCGTCGTGCCGCGCATCGATGACCGTCGCGGCCGTGACATCCCGGTGAAGGTCACGCACATTCCATGAAACTGCTCTTCATCGGCGATATCTGCGGCAAGCCTGGCCGCGAACTCCTGCGGCGCGGTCTCGCGGGTCTGGCCGCGCATCACCAGGTCGATCTCGTCATCGCCAATGTCGAGAATGCCGCGGCGGGCTTCGGGATAACGCCGGCGCTGGCCGATGACCTCGCCGGCTACGGCGTGGCGGTGATGACGACCGGCAACCACGTGTGGGACAAGAAGGAGATCTATCCCTACTTCGCGCAGAACCCACGTCTGCTGCGCCCCGCGAACTTCCCCGCCGGCGCGCCGGGCCGCGGCTCGATCGTCGTCCCCGCCTCGAACGGCGTGCCTGTCGGCGTCATCAACGCGATGGGCCGCGTGTTCATGACGCCTCTCGACGATCCGTTCAAGACGGTGCTCGACGAAATCGCCGCCGTGAAGACCGAGGCCGCGGTCGTGTTCGTCGACTTCCACGCCGAAGCGACGTCGGAAAAGGTCGCGATGGGCTGGCACCTCGATGGCCGCGTCACCGCCATCGTCGGTACCCATACGCACGTGCAGACGGCCGACGAGCGCGTGCTGCCGAACGGCACGGCCTACATCACCGATGTCGGCTTCACGGGACCGCACGACTCGGTGATCGGCGTCGAGCGCGAGCCCGCCGTCAACCGATTTCTCACGGGCATGCCGCAGCGTTTCGAGACCGCCACGGCGAACCCTCGTCTCAACGGCGTCGTCGTCACGTGCGATGCCGCCACCGGCCGTGCGAGCGCCATCGAACGCATCAACGTTTCGGCTGCCGAACTCGACGCGCTTGCCGAGTCGGTGAGCGCCGCGCGCGGCTGATGACGAAAGACCTCTTCAGCTTCCTGGACGAACCCGAGCCCGAACCAGCGCCCGCGCGCCCTTCGGCCGTACGCGAGCGCCACCCGGTCCGCCGCCCGCTGACGGTCTCGGAGCTCAGCGCTGAGATCCGGTCGCTGCTCGAAGGCGAACTCGGCGAACGTCACGTCGAGGGCGAGATCTCGAACTGCCGTCTCTGGAACACCGGCCACCTCTACTTCACACTCAAAGACGATGGCGCGCAGATTCGCGCGGTGATGTTCCGCTCGTCGGTGCGCCAGTTGAAGTTCCGGCCCGAGGACGGCCTGCACGTCGTCGCGCGCGGACGCGTGTCGGTGTATCCCCCGAAGGGGGAGTATCAGATCGTCTGCGACCAGATGGAGCCGCGCGGACTCGGCGCCCTGCAGCTCGCGTTCGATCAGACGAAGAAACGACTGCAGGCCGAAGGCCTGTTCGATGCGGCCCGCAAGCGGCCGCTGCCCGCGCTGCCCCGGAAGATCGGCGTCGTGACGTCGCTCGACGGCGCGGCCGTGCGCGACATCTTGAAAGTACTGGCCCGCCGCTACCCCAACGCGCACATCGTCATCCGGCCATCGCGGGTGCAGGGTGACGATGCTGCGGCTGACCTGCGGCGCGGCCTCGACCTCATCGGTCGCGTTCCCGGCGTGGATGTCGTGATCATCGGCCGTGGTGGCGGATCGATCGAGGACCTCTGGGCCTTCAATGACGAGGAGCTGGCGCGCGCGATCGCGTCCTGCCCGGTTCCGGTGGTCTCTGCCGTCGGGCACGAGGTCGACTTCACGATTGCAGACTTCGTCGCGGACCTGCGCGCGCCCACGCCGTCGGCTGCCGCGGAAATGGTGGTCGCCCACCGCGAGGAACTGTGCGGGCGCATCGACCGGCACTCCGATCGTCTGGTGCACCTGATGGCCGCGTCGATCGAGCGGCGGCGCGCGCGCGTGCAACGTCTGTCGAGCGCGCGCGGCCTTGCGGGCCTCGAAACCCGCCTCGCCATGCGCGCGCGTCACGCGGCCGAACTGACGCACCTGCTCGCGCGCGGCGGTCGCACGGGACTACAGCGCCGCGAACGCACGCTTGCGTCGCTCGCACAGCGGCTCGACGCCCGCGCGCCGCACCGGCGGCTGCAGGCGCTGCGTGGACGCCTGTCGAGCGCGACCGAACGGCTCGGCGCTGCGGCGGAGCGCGCGCGGCATCGCGGCGACGTGCGGCTGCGCTCGCTTGCCGGCCGCCTCGAGAATCTCAGCCCGCTGGGCGTGCTCGCCCGCGGTTACGCGCTCTGCTGGGACGATGCGCATGGACGACTGGTGCGTGACGCGTCGCAGGTCGCATCGGGCGATCGCGTGCGCGTGAAGCTCGCGCGCGGACAGCTGTCGTGCGATGTCGTCGGAGTGAACGATGAGTGAAACGGTCAAGGATTTCGAAACCGCGATCGCCGAACTCGAGACGATCGTCAAGACGCTCGAAGAAGGCGACCTGGCGCTCGAGAAGTCGCTCGAACTGTTCGAGCGCGGCATCGAGCTCTCGCGCTACTGCCACAGCCGCCTCGAGCAGGCTGAACGCCGCATCGAGGTGTTGACGGACCGCGGCGAGGTCAAGCCCGCGCCTCCCGGCCTCGCGCCCGACCCGGACCGGTGATCGTCACGCTCGACGCTTATCTCGCCGATCTGCGCGTCCTCGTCGACGAGGCCCTGGCGCGCGCCCTGCCCGACGACCGCGCGCCCACGCTCATCGTCGAGGCCATGCGCTACAGCCTGGCGGCCGGCGGCAAGCGGCTGCGTCCAGTACTCGCGCTGGCGGCGGCCGATGCCGTCGCCGAGAAGGCCGGGACGCCGGTGCGCGACGCGCGCATGCTCGCGCTGCCTGCTGCGGTGGCCCTGGAGTTCGTCCACACGTACTCGCTGATTCACGACGACCTGCCGGCGATGGACGACGACACGCTGCGGCGCGGACGGCCGACGTCGCACGTGGTCTTCGGCGACGGCCTCGCGGTGCTGGCGGGAGACGGCCTGCTGACCGAGGCGTTCGCGATTCTCGCTGAGCGGGAGTCGCGTCTGCTTCCGCCAGGCGCACCGCGCACCGACGATGCACGCAGACTCGATGCGCTTGCGGTGATCGCACGAGGCGCCGGCGCCATCGGCATGGTGGGCGGTCAGGCGATCGATCTGCACGCGGCCGGCAAGACACCCGACGCCCTGCGCGTGCCGCGGACGCTCGACGCGGCATCGCTGCGCGACATGCACCTGCGCAAGACCGGCGCGCTGATGCAGGCCTCGGTCGTGGCCGGCGGCATCATGGCCGGCGCAGATGACGCGGCGCTGCGCGCCCTCGATGCGTACGGCGACGGCATCGGCCTCGCGTTCCAGATCGTCGACGATGTGCTCGATGTCGAGGGGACGGCGGACGCGCTCGGCAAGACGGCGGGCAAGGATGCCGCGGCCGGCAAGCCGACGTATCCCGCGCTCTACGGAATCGCTGAATCGCGGCGCATGGCCCAGGCTGCAGTCGATGAAGCCGTCGCGGCCCTCACACGCGGCGGACTCAGCGGCCGGCTGCCCGATCTCGCCCGCCACATTCTCGACAGGACCTCATAGCGATGGCCGCCGCGCGCGAGCGCCTGGACGTCGCGCTGGTCGCGCGCGGTCTCGCCGCGTCGCGGGAGCGCGCGCGTGCGTTGATTCTGGCCGGCAAGGTGAGGGTCGATGGACAGGTGCGGACCAAGG
>Ga0079224_100012183_pt1 | contig 11889 bp, 27 predicted proteins | sample Stecom2015_FD_80414 | JGI IMG/M metagenome (GOLD analysis project Ga0079224, IMG submission 80414) | Agricultural soil microbial communities from Utah to study Nitrogen management - Steer compost 2015 | ecosystem: Environmental > Terrestrial > Soil > Agricultural land | place: USA: Utah... | reverse complement strand
GCTACTCCCTTGCTGACAAGAACTACACTACACGCTTAGAAGCGCTGCGTCAACTCCTTGGCGGAGAAAGGCACATCCTTCCAGTACAGGACGTGAGCGCGCTGCATGTCGCCCACGGTCACGATGTCCGAGAACAGGTGCTCGACGTACTTCTCGTCACGGTACGCGCCAGCCTCTTCGTGGCAGGGGCACTCGCAGAAGTCAGTCACGCCGTCGCAGATGGTGGAACCACCGGGCATGCACTCGGCGGAGTACTCGCGGTTGAAGATTCGGGTTGCCATGATTTCCTCCTTGGTTGGTAGGACCATCGTAGCATGGGCGGGAGGCGAGCACAACCACTGTCTCACATGCTGGATAAGTTTTATGGCAGGGGCAGTACAACCCCTCCCAGGGTGTTCCGTAGGACCCTGGCTGGTTCAACAGGATAAGCATACCAACGACAGCCGCCAGGTGTCAAGTCCTGACGGCTGCCGTTGATTGGACCTAGAGCGCGCGGTACACCTTGAAGATTTGACCCATGAGCGCGACCCATGAGCAGGTGTAGTGGCGACCGTTGCCGACTGCCTTACGGCTGGGCGAGTAGTCCCAGGTGCTCCATCTGTCCGGCTTTGGCTCGGAGGTTCCGGTGTAGAGGATGGTGCTACCGTCCGTGACCTCCTTTGCGATGGGAACCTCTCGGAGAGTGCCGCCGCAGACGCTGCACTTCTCGTCCCCCGCCTCCCCGGTGTTGGGCATGTGGAACATCTTGGTCTTACGGACCCGCTTGAACCCTTCCAGCGCGTCAGCGAACGTGTCCGCTTCGTGGTAGGCCTTTGCGCCGTTCTGCCAGGGCTTACGGAATGCCATGATTCCTCCTTGGTTGGTGTTGGTAGCATTACCCTGCCGGAGTAGGACAGCGCATGTCAAGCGCCGTTACGAAACACCTGAACGGTGCCAGTGTCCGGGTGGTGGCTCACCCGATTGCGGTCGAGTCGAAACTCTACCATAGAGATTGGCTCGTGCACAATCACGCGCTTCACATAGCCGCGACCTCGGATGTAATCTCCCACCTGCACGTCGGTCGCCGTAACGGAGAGGAGCAGGGACGGAGTGGCCGGGTGGATCATCATATCTCCTTGGTTGGGATATTCCAACAATAACAGAGCGGGGCCACTCTGTCAAGGGCAGCCCCGCTCTCTTGTGTCTACCGGATTGTCCGCTGGCTGTCAAGCACCCAGCAGTCGGAGACGAAGGTGGTGCCGTCCAGCCCATCGGTGCCACCGGGGATCGCCACGAAGTGCTCGACGGGAGCCTGCGGCAGGTTCACCGCCGGACCGTAAACCGCGCCGTCCGTCATCGTGCCACCCACGATACCGACCTTGGTACGGGTGAAGTGGTTGACGTAGTAGGTGATGGTGTAGGTGGGGAGCGAGAGAGCCATGATTCCTCCTTGGTTGGTAGTGCCTACATTACACGCATTGACTGATGCGCGCAACCCCAATTTGAAAATGTCTCGCCATTTGAGACGAAGAGAAAAATGGCAGGGTGGGTACAACCCCTAGGCGGTGTTCCGCTTTGGTTCAACAAGACAAGCATACAACGAAGGGCACCGACTGTCAAGCCGGTGCCCCTCGTCGGTCTCAGTTCTCGCAGAGAGGACGGTCGTCGTCGCGCGTGCACTCCCACAGAGGGTCGTCCTCCTCGATGCGCTGGCCGTCCTGCGTGTACGGCTTACCGTCCGAGCCGTAGACAACCTCAGGCAGAGCAGGGTCCGAGGGGGAGACGAGCAGAAAAGCGATGAGCGCGAGGACGAGGGTGACGAGCGACTTCTTCACGGTGGTTCTCCTTGTTGGTGGGTTGCCCCCAGCCTACATGAGCAGGCCGGGGGCGTCAAGCGTTAGCCGTCGTTCTCGGGGTAGGTTGGTTAGAGGTTCTTCCAGCCCTGACGCGTCTTGACCTGGGTTGCGAGGTGGTCGGTCGCCCCGAGAATCGTCGCCTCACGGCGGATGTCGGCGGAGATCTGCTTTGCCAGCGCGTCGGAGTTCGCCGAGAACTCGACCGTGACCCCGAGAGGCGCGTTCCGTCCGTGTCGGGTGATGCTGACCCGCGAGTCCGACGACGTGACGTAGGTGAACGCTGCACGGAGGTCGTCGAGCGTGTAGCCCTGCGGCTGGACGAGCGTGTGGATCGAACGGTAGCGCATTGGATTTCTCCTAAGGGAGTGGGTGGGTGGTGCTGGTGGGACAGCCGGTGAGCCGTTTTGCTGTGCTGCTCGCTAGCGGTGAAGCGCTTGTAACCGCTACTCGGTGGCTGATAGGTGAAACTCTACGGGATCGGCGGGTGAGTGTCAAGTCCAAAGAGCAGGAAGATTGGGGTTGACATCGGTGCGCAGAGTTGATATGCTAAGCATGTTGAACCAATCGGGAAGGCTCGAAAGAGGCGGAACCGCTAGGGGTTACACCCAGGCTGCCTATTTTTAGGCCCGAATTTTGGGCAGGTGTGGTACAACCCCTATCCCGCGCCTCGGCGGTGTTGGTTCAACAAGAAAAAGACTACCGGCTGGGGGCGAGACTGTCAAGTCCCGCCCCCGAGCCGCTAGCGGACGATGTGAGCGACCCTGCTGGCCGTCAGCGGGTTCAGCGCCTTTGCCAGAGCGTAGGTATCCGTCACGGACTCCCAGCGCGGGGAGTTACCGTTGGAGTAGATCCTCAGGAACGCGAATTTTGCGTCCTCGGGGGAGACGAGCATCCCGCCGTGGATGACCTTGGCGCGGGAGATGGTCTTGGTGATCATGGTTTCCTCCTTGGTTGGTGTGGCTTTAGCCTACCGGCTGGGGGAGAGGCTGTCAACCCCTCCCCCCGGCGTCTCAGTCAGTGAGACGCTGCACGACGTTGAGGTCCCAGATGGTCGGCTCTCCGCAGGAGTCGCACACCCACTGGCCGCGCGTCCCGATGATTGTCGCCTCACGCTCGGCAACGTTGCCGCAGGTGGCGCAGTGGTCCGTGAAATAGGTTTCCATGATTCCCTTCCCTGGCCGGGTCCCTCCCTGCCATGACTTAAGTCTGCCATACCGGGGGCAGAGTGTCAAGCCCTGCCCCCGGCGATTTTCTCAGGCCAGAAACTCCATGCAGGCGCGGTGAACGTAGCCGTAGCGGTCGGTGTGGATGGGGTCAGTGTCCCCCGCCGGGTGCTGGCCGTCAGAGTGCGTGAGGCACACAATCTGGTTGCAACCCTCGCAGTAGTGGGAGTCCTGGCACATGTCCTCGGAGCCGTCGAGCAGCGAGCAGATGGGCGAGAGGGTGAGGGGCAGAGCGTACATGGTGACCTCCGTGGTCTGGGGGGTTGCTGACAAGAAGAACACTACCGGAGTGGGTGGGTGGTGTCAAGGGAGTCCAGATATTGAGACGCTTGACTTTTGACGGAACGTAGACTAGGCTTGCAGTACGGCAGGGCTGCCCAAAAATCGGATTTATTTTTTGGCAGGGGCGGTACAACCCCTAGCCGACCCCCTGGTCGGATTGGTTCAACAAGATAAGCATACAACGAGGGCCGCCGACTGTCAAGTCAGCGACCCTCGCTGTTTCTTGTTACATCCCCTTGTTGATCGGGAGGGAGAGGTCGAACGTGACGATGGAGTGCGGGTTTTCCTCGGTTGCGTATGCGATTTCCACGGCGGCAACGTCCGCGAGGAAAGCGTGGCGAGCACGTGCCACACGAATCAGCCGCTCCCGCGTGCTACGGAGAACCGTGCCGCTAGGCATACGACGGACGGAACCGAGGCGTCCGGAGAGGGTTTCGGTGTGCAGCATGATGTCTCCTTAGGTGTGGTGGTGCTGGTGAGGTCAACGTTAGTGTAAGTGTGGAGAGTTGTCTAGCGGGATGGGGGCGGGGGACCCTGGCGGGTCCCCCGCCGTGAAGGTCAGCCGACCTTACCGGCGCAAACCGGGCCGATTCCGCGAGCGATGCTGTCGTCACGGGTGAGCGTCCGGCCGCAAATCGCGCAGTTTCCAGTCTCGCGGCCGAATGCCTCAGCCTCTTCCAGCGTCAGCGGGGTGAGGTTGCGGACCTCGCGGGCGAGGCCGGGGAAGTAGATCCACGTAGCGGCGTCAACGTCCCAAATCTTGCCGTAGTGCCGACCGCTCTCCCGCGACTTGACGATGCGGATGATCCGCCCGTCCGCCGTCCGGTAGGTGCCGAGAGCGGGAACCGTGGGGGCGGATGCCGTGCCGCCGTTGTCCGCCTTACGCGGAGCCTTAAGCAACTCAGCAATGAGGATGGAAGCGGCCTCCGTAGGGATCGCCTTACCCTGGCGGTGCATGTCCCGGAGGAGATTCACCCGGAACGTGTTCGCCTCGTCCAGCACGCGCTCAGCGATGAGCGTCTTGATGAAAGCGGCCTGCTTGTCGGTCATGGTACGCATGGTGTCCTCTCCTGGCAGGGTCCCTCCCTGCCGATGGAACGATCCTCCCACACTCTCGGAACGGCGTCAAGTAGGAAATCCGTGGAGAGCGCTTTCCCTAAAAAAGTGCAGGGGCGGTACAACCCCTAGCCCGTGTGGGATTGGTTCAACGGCTCTAGCCTATCGGTTTCGGTGGTTGGTGTCAAGGCAAAAGCGGGGCCGCCGTAACGGCCCCGCCTCGCCTAGCGGCTCATCGCTTACGTGTGTCGATTGCGACCGGAATCCAAACAATCGCCTGCAAGTGGCCGGGACGCTCTCCGACGATGGAAGCGGCCACGCGGTAGGCCTCGGCGATAGCGTCGACAATCTTGTCGTTTCCGAGGAAACGCTGCGCCTCTTCGGACTTGCGTCCCGTGGCGACTGCGAAAGCGTGACGGTCAACGACGACGACGTTACGCGTAGCCTCAGGGTCGGCAATCGTGGCGTGGAAAGCGGACAACTTGCGCCCGGTAATCACGCTCTCGGGCGCGGCACCTTCAAGCATGGCGCGAACCTTGCGCGATCCTCCGAAACGGTGCGCGACCGGCTCACCCGTGGCCGCCGTAGCGCGTGCCATGCGGACGTTGACGCTCCAAGCGGTACCCGCCGAATAGGCCGCGACGATTCCCGCGCCGACGTTGACGGAGGTACCGAGAGTGTCGGCAACCTCGCGGGCCACGTCCTGCGCCTCGCTGTACCAACGACGACCGTCGCGGCGCGTAGCGTCGTCCGTCGCACGGTAGGCGGCGACGATGCGCTGGGCCATGTCGGTGATTGTGGGAATCTGCTGGGCGAGAGTGGTGCGGGCCATTGGACTGCCTTTCGTCGGTGCAGGGGCGTCTCCCCTGCATGCCATGATCCTCCCACACTGCCGCACGGAGTGCAACCCTATGCCGGTGGAATGCCGACCTTTCCGCGTCATGCCGCGGAAAACTCCGCGTGCCGTGCCATGCCGTGGTGTCTATGCCGTACGTGTCTGGCATGCCGACATGCCTAGGCGCACCTATGTAGGTGACTGCCGTCAATGACAGGCGCACAATGTAATGCCGTCCCTATATGCAAAATCTTTGGATAGGCGCGCCTGCAAAGACTGAGAATGGTGGGAGAGGGCAATGGTGGAATGGCGGGTGAAAGGCGGGACCATATGGGCAGGGTAATGTCCCTAGGTGAGAGTGTGCTTTTGTATAGAACGCGTCGATAGGGAGTGGTGGGCGACGGTCAATGGTGGCATTGATGGGAGAGCGCTCACACGTAATGAGAGAATGTGTGTGCTATGTGTCCTCACAAATCATTTGCCTAGGTGTGAGGGAATGTCTCGCGCTAATAGGTGGGATAAGGCTATGGATAGGGGCGGCGGATATGGTGGGCAGAATGTGCGAAAAAGGCTATGTGCATTGTGTGCTAGGCAATTGTCCTCAGACATTGAGCACACGTGCCTAGGCAATGTGAGTAATGAAAATGTCCTCATGTGTCATTCACATTCTCAGAGACATTTCACTCACATATATACACATGTATACAACAATGTCATGAATAGTGTTCGTAATGTGGTTTACTTTTGCTTTACTTTCCTAGTGGCGAGGGTAAGCGCTTTCCCAGAGGGCAAAGGGCCGGTAAAGACCTTGCGGGCAGTTGGCAAAAAGTACGGTAAACGCTTTCCCGGGGTAGGGCTGCTGGCTGAAAAATTTTTGGAAAATTTGAACATCCATACCACATCTTTGCATCACTGTAAAGATGATATACTACCCTCATGACTACTTACGCGAAACTAGAAGTTAACTCTGACGGCGAAATCCTACAATCTTCCTACGTCGTGCCAGGGGACGGAGTGCTGCCCATCGCGCAGGCCTCTTCCTCGGACCTGACATCCCTAAAGACCTATTCTCAAAGTTTCTTCCCAGCCACTGCAACGGTAGCACTTGACGGAGAGGAGGCTGCAATGCGGATCACAGGAATTCTATTCCCCACCCATCTCAAGGGTAGGGCCTATCTCAAACTGCTCGGACCCATCATCGCGGTTGCCGTCACTGTGTACGGAGTTCTGGGCTTGCTCTTTACCCAGAACTCTCTGGATCAGGTCACCTTAACCGTGGTGGCATTATTCGTTATTGGGGTAGCCCTTCTTCTCGTCATCGTCCCATCCTGGATGTGGTTCAAGTGGCTCTACTACCAGGGAGCACCAACCTACCGAGTTCAGCGTAAGGTCCAGCAAAACTACCCTAACATCTCGGTATATCACGACAAGAAAACCTTCCTGCTTGACACCGCACCTTAAGGGTGGTACACTTCGCACATGACGAATATTGACACTAACTCAGCGTGCATCACCGTTGCGGGTGATTGGCACGGTAATCTACAGCAGGCGCTCAACGTTGTCAACCATGCCTTCCAGGCCAACTGTGAGGTGATCCTTCAGGCCGGAGACTTCGGCATCTGGAAGGGTGACACACACTTCCTGGACAGACTCAACGAGCACCTGATCGCAAACAACCAGAGGTTGTACTTCGTGGACGGCAACCACGAGAATTTCCCTCGCCTGTACTCCTATCCCACAGACCCCGACACAGGGCTTCGCCCGATTCGCTCCAACATCTTTCATCTGCCTCGGGCACTGCGATTCACCATTCGCGGAATCAGGTTCCTTGCGATGGGCGGAGCCTACTCGGTGGACCGTCAGTGGCGCAAGGTGAACAAGTCTTACTGGCGCGAGGAGGAGGTCACTGAGGCGGACATTGCAAATGCTCTTGCTCCTGAGGATCGAACCACCGATGTGCTTCTGATGCATGACTCCCCCTACCCTGCTCCCAACCCGATCACTGACAACCTCTCTCGACAGGCGGAGGGGATGCGCTTCTTCGGCTACGAGGCAATCTCTGCCTCCAACCGTCATCGCAACCTACTCACTCCGCTGTTCGTGGCGGCTCAGCCCCGCATCCTCATCCACGGCCACTACCACGAGTTCTGGGTTGGACAGCACCGCCACTCATCTGGTATGGTTACCAATGTGGTCGCGCTGGATGAGGGAGAAGCCCCGCTAGCCGAGCATGCAATCACTCTCAACCTAGACGACCTGAAGAAGGAAATTGATGCGAACAGTTGAGCAGTACAAAGAAGAGATTAAGCAAGAAATTGCTGCCGCAGGATCGGAGGGGATTTCTTCCGTTGACCTGGACATTATCCTGGTCAGGCGAAACTACCCGGATCTTCAAAACAAGAGAACAGCACTTTTTGAGTTAGTATGTGACTACGAAGTTCTACGCAGTAGTAAAGGAATACTAACTCTTCCCGATGAAAAGGATACACAGACACAATGACATTCCCCAGCCCCAACGAACTGGTCACCGAGTTCCACGAAACCTACGGCGCACCCATTGCGTCCACAGCCAATCCCAGTGTTGACCTGCCCTTCAACCGCACCCATCTGCGCTATAATCTCATCGCTGAGGAGTTTGTGGAACTCACCGAGGCACTATACGGAGCACATGCGGCACGAGAGGTTTCTGACGAAATCACAATTCAGACTACCGAAGCCATTGTTGAGCACCAGGAAGGCTACCAGTCACTCCCTCTCGACACTGTAGAGACCGCCGACGCCCTCGCAGACCTCGTTTACGTCATCTACGGCTTCGCACTTGAGGCCGGAATCGACCTGGATGCCGTTCTCCAAGAGGTCCAGCGCTCCAATATGTCAAAATTGGACGAGAACGGCAAGCCAATCTACCGAGAAGATGGTAAGGTTCTAAAGGGTCCTAACTTCTCCGAGCCCAATATTCGAAAGGTGCTTTTCCCATGAAACTAGATATCACAATCGAACAACTAGGCGACTACGGCTCTAGGTATGTGTTGACGCGCAAGAGGCTCGACCTTGCTCCCTTAGGGCGGATTATGTATGTGACCTCCCAAAACGGAGAAATGTTCGACATCCACCTCACTCCGATAACAGAGAAGCCCGCCGATACGCCTCATGCCGACCTAGAAGACCTTCCACTTGGTTGGGTTGGAGAAAAGGTTGAGGTTGTTGGTAACGATATGAAAGTTAAAGGCATTTTGAAGGGTATCTACTCCTCCGTATTTGATGAGAGCAACATCTACACAACTCTCACTCTTGAAATTTCAGGACAAGAGGTGGAGTTTACAGGTCTTTCCTTGTCCACAACGGTCTACAAAGTCGATGAATGACCCGATTCTAAAGGAAATCAGACGTTCTCTTTCAAATTCAACCCCGGAGAACTGGTTTTCTACCCCGCAAACACCCGGAGGGGAGTGCCAAATCTACTCAACACTCCCCTCCGGAGGTACTAAGCGAGTCGGAACAGCCTACTGTGAGGCCGACGCACACCTAATCGCCCACGCAAAAGACTACATTACCCACCTTCTAGCCCTCTTGGAGCGAAAAAATGACTCTAGATAGTGTCCCAATGTCCGCTGTAGGCAAAAAAGTTCATATTCAAAGCGAAAACCAGGATTTTGAAGGATATCTTGTCTCTTTTAGAGCAGAATCTGACCTTATCGTCGCTACAACACACAGTCAAGATAGACCAGTCGCCCATTACTTCGGTCCAACAACTTACTATTTCACCGTTCTTGTCGGTGCAACGGAGGTTGAAATCACCACAGACGACTCTTCCATTCAGATTGACCTAGTTAAGGAGTAAAATGCCCGCCGTAATCGCCCTGATTGTCATTCTCACCGCAACCCTCACCGCTTGCGGCATTATCTTGGTGCGAAACCTCATTCAGGCAGCGTATCAAAGAGGTTTTAACGCCGGAGAGTTGCAGGTAGAGTCCGCTTGGGACAACGGAGCGCAGGCTACACAGGACTGGATCGACTCTGGTCGTGATCCTCGCTACTTCCCAAACAATCCTCATCGAGCCACCACCCGCATTTGACACTACTCCTCAACTGTGGTATACTAAAGACCTAACGACGGAGAGGAAATATGAAGACACATATCCCGCAAGACCTTATTGACGAACTTAATTTCACGCGCGATGACAAGGATCGGACTAAGTTCCTCTCCCTTGTCCGTGGTGCCAAAGAAGCAGGCTACACCTACGCCGAGATTGCAGAACCTCTTAACGTTTCTCGCTCTGCGGCGAACCAGTGGTACAAGTCCGCCCTAGAGGCAGATGTGCCTCCCACTCCCATCGACCCGCGCCCACAGACTCCCAAGGACCCTAAAGGAACTCCAAGAAAGATTCGCCCCGACGTTCCACCCGCTGAGCGAGAGCATATACGGCTTACTGCTGAGACCGCTAGAGGTAACACCCGCTGGTCCAGGGAGGATTCCGAGGAGCGCAGGGCGGTATATGAACTAGAAAACCTCATCCGGACACATATTATCCAGCGCAAGGTGCCCGTTGCAGTCTTTGCACGCCATGCAGGAGTCACCCGACGCGCAATCATGCAGCGAGTTGAAAGGCTACAGTCCTGATGGGTTACGCATATTACGAACTGCCCGATGGTCGGGAGGCTGGATACGCAGTGGAGGATGTCTGCAACTTCCCCGGATGCACGGAAGAAATCGACCGAGGACTCGGATACCTTTGCGGAGAGTGGCCGAAGGGTCTTGCGCCTCAGTACGACCAAGGTCTTTTCGGGTGCGGAGACTACTTCTGCGAAATTCATCTCGACACCCGAACTCACAACTGCTCTCGACCTATCTGTGGTCTTTACTCCGAGGATGGATCTTTGTATTGCTTCCTCACGAAGGATCACGAAGGGGAGCACTTCGACTGGCAACAATATAAGACTTTTACAGAGGTAGAACCAGAGTTCCTCTACTTTGACGCCGACGAGGAAAATTCCTGATACAATAGTTGCCATGGACACGAAATTTGCAGTTATTTGGTTTGAAGGCACGGACAATTATACCTTGGTTGACCGTAAGGGCAGGCTTGTCAAGATGAGTGAGAAGGAAGCGATTGCCGCCCCTTCTATCACCGGCTTACTCCGAACACAGGCTGATGTGGAAGAAGCGCAGGACGAACTTCGCTACGCTATCTCTCTTGAACTACTTGAAACCTTATTCGGGTGTGACGTAGATTGATTGACCAGTCCGCACTCCCACCCACAACCAGGGTCCGCCTTGAATTCTTTCCGGCACAGGTGTCCATTCCGGAAGTCCAGATGCCTCAAGGCGATTTGAAGGTTGTTCTAACGGACGATCACATGCTTGTCCTAGCCAACTCCCCTTCCGGTCCTTACGTAGCCTTCCAGGCCCCTCTAGAGGACTACAGCGGGTACAACAGAACCTCCCGAGCCTGGGAAGCCACGCTAGAGGGCGATATTCCCGCACAGATTACCCGAGCCACCTCATGTGGTTGCGGATCAGCGCTGAGAGGTGTTAGGCTGTACCCAACAGCACCCCGCACAGCATAGATGGAAAGAAGACGAAATGACGAAATCAATTATTCCTGAAGTACATTGGTCCAAGGTCCACGAAGAAGTGGTCAAGCAATATACCATGTGCGTGTTTTGCGGACCTAACCAAATTCCGGACAAGGTGTTTTTCATCAAGGGGACCTCTTATTGTTCTACCCATGCCCACGAAATATACAACAAGTACGGAGCCGTCTAATGGAACGCACACTTCTTGCAGCACTAGCCACATACCGCCTGACCAAACTAGTTCTTGATGATGAGATTGTCGCTGAACTTCGTCAGGCAGCGTACGATAAGATTGATCAACTGCCCGAAGGGACTTTGAGGAACAAGTTGAACTACTTCCTTGGGTGCCCTTGGTGTGTTTCAATTTGGGCAGCGGCCTCGCTATTCATTCTTTCTCGTACATCACCTAACCTCTATAATTTCTACGCAACAACTCTTGGATTGTCTGCTGTTACTGGTATTATGTACGAACGTATTGGGTGACCAGTCGCGTAAACTGTGGTATACTGGTCCGAGTAATCACTAGAAAGGGCAGTATTCCGCATGGGAATCTTTACCAAGCCTGTCGAGAGAGACGACGAAGATAGGGTTCTACCCGCGTCATACAATGCTCCTCGCGCAATTACCGCAGCCGCAGCAAAGATTAATATTGGTGACAAGGACGAGTTTGAGGCTCTCAACAAGAGACGCTCAAACTCTGAGTGGCAGTCCCATTGCTGGGAGTACTACGACCTAATCGGAGAGATTAAGTACGCAGTTCGCCTCATCGGCGCTGTGATTAGTCGCATCCGAATCTACGGAGCCTACGTCACAGACGACAACATGGCACCCTCTCCCGTATCTTCGGTGGACAGCGTTGAAGATGACTTGAAGGCAGACGTTTCTCGCGCTGTTAAGTTGCTCGCCACAGGTCCAGGAGGAATGGGCGGGCTACTTTCTGCTGCCGCTAAAAACCTATTCGTCGCTGGTGAATGCTACTTAGTACAGCAGCCTGCACGCGCTGGCTCAGCATTCTCCCGAGACACCTGGCAGATTCGATCTGTTGATGAACTCGTTGCAGTGAAGGATGGGCGTACCGAGG
>Ga0079224_100012182_pt1 | contig 11889 bp, 8 predicted proteins | sample Stecom2015_FD_80414 | JGI IMG/M metagenome (GOLD analysis project Ga0079224, IMG submission 80414) | Agricultural soil microbial communities from Utah to study Nitrogen management - Steer compost 2015 | ecosystem: Environmental > Terrestrial > Soil > Agricultural land | place: USA: Utah... | reverse complement strand
GGCGATTGATGGATCAGATGGAACAACCCGGTCATAGTCCTCGTTCTTTGGATCGATTGAATTCAGATATGGTCCATCGAGAAATCCAGGGATTGGTCGCTTTCCGGATGAAGGTCAATAAAATTGAAGCTGCGAAGAAATTGTCTCAAAACCGGGATGAAAAAAATTATAACAGCATAATCCGGGAACTTGAGGCATTGGAGTATGACCAGGCATTAAAAATGGCTGAGGAAATGCGTAAAAATCACCCATTTTAACAAACACTTTACCAAATGCTTTAATATATAAGGCATTTTCGGCAAGATCTTTGTTTCAACTCCTATGGCTAATTGACGTGCAATTATACTCTGCAATCTATGCGGAATTCTTAATACGCTTTTCCCCCAAAGGACAAACGGTTAAACAAAATGTATGATGGGGAAAACTTTATTCTCATTATTGCTGGTTACGTATGTGTGTCTGATTCCCGGATATGCCCAGATTATCCAAATTCGTGGAATTGTGGAAGATAGGGAGTCCGGCGAAAAAATGATGGCCGTGCATATACAGGATATGCGCACCGGCAGCGGGACCACAACCAACGAAAATGGATATTACAGTTTGTCCTTACCTGCCGGAACAGGAAAGCTGGTCGTGAGTTTTGTGGGTTACAAAACTGATACTATAGCCTGGTCCACACAGAAGGATACCATTATCCATCATAAGATGTCAGGCACGATAGAACTGACCACGGTAACCGTCATTTCAGATGGAAGTGAAAAAATCGAAGAATCCGAACAGACCAGTGTGATTGATCTAAGAAGGGAGGAAATTGAACGATTACCTTCCATTTTTGGCGAAACAGATATATTGAAAACATTACAGCTCATGCCGGGTGTTCAGAGCGGACCCGATGGGACCACTGGAATTTTTGTCCGGGGTGGCAGCATCGATCAAAATCTGATATTGGTCGATGGCATTCCCATTTACAATCCACATCATGTGCTTGGTATATTCAGTACGTTCAACTCTGATATAATAGATAACGTGCGTTTGACCAAAGGTGGTTTTCCGGCCCGTTTCGGGGGTCGCCTATCCTCCGTTATAGAAGTAGATCTCAAAGAAGGTCATCTTCAGGAATTTCATGGGTCCGGTCAGGTAGGTCTCATTGCATCCAAGTTTATGGTGGAAGGACCGATCGTTCCCGATAAAACTTCCTTTTTGCTTGCGGCCCGGAAATCCTACACCGATCTCATTGCAAGGCCCATCATTCAGAATATAGAATTATCGGACGATGCCTCGATGTTACCTACGTCTTCCTTCCACGATTTTAATCTTAAAATAAGGCACCGGTTCAACGACAAAAACAATCTGGTATTCAGCGGGTATCTTGGAGCAGATCATTATGGGGTCACTCAGGAAAACACCATAGAAACTACCGATGCCTTTATCAACTGGGGTAATTACCTGGCCTCTATGAAATGGAACCACCATATGTCCTCCAACTTGTTTACGCATTTGTCAATGACCTATTCCCGGTATCATTTGGAAAATGACATCGAATACACCTTCTCTAAGAACGAGATCAGGGATTATTTTAATTCATTGTACCAATCCGGAATTGAAGATCTGGGTCTGAAATATACGATGCATTTTGTAGCTGGAAGCCATCACGATGTGAGGCTGGGTATGGAATGGACCCATCACAGATATACACCCGGAGCTTTGACCTATGGTTACGAACTGGAAGAGGAAAAAACGGAAGTTCGCTTTCACCAGGAAGGGCTGAAATCGGAGGAAAGAACTTTTTACCTGGAAGATATTATGGAGTATGGTCCACTCAGGCTCAATGCCGGTGTCCATTTTTCTCAATTCTATACCGATGGAAAACTCTTTCACTCCATGCAGCCCCGGATAAGTCTCCGGCTGCTGATCTTGCGTAAATGGGCACTCAGGCTATCGTACGCCCAAATGGAACAATACATCCATATGTTGGCGAGTGAAGCGCTGAGTTTGCCTACTGACCTGTGGGTTCCAAGTACGCGAAAAATCAGGCCGCAGGCCAGTTGGCAGGCTGTGGCTGGCATTGCACGAACCATATGGGAAAATTTGGAGGTTTCTGCAGAGGGCTATTACAAAGAAATGGACCACGTACTTTCGTATCAACCCGGCGTAAGTTTTATCCTTGATGTAGCCTCCACCAGCGATTGGCAGGACAAAATTTCTCAAGGGACAGGCTGGGCTTATGGAGGAGAATTTCATCTTCGTAAGAAATCAGGTAAAACAACGGGTTGGGCATCCTATACCCTATCATGGAATAATCGTCAGTTTGCCGATATCAACCGGGGAGAAATCTTTCCATTTAAGTATGACAGAAGACACGATGTAAGCATAGCGCTTACCCAAGAACTATCACCCAAATGGACAGTTTCCGGGATCTGGATATATGGCACCGGCCATGCTTTTTCCCTTCCCGACACATACCTTCCAGTTCCCAAATCTTACTTTGGATTTCCGGCCGGATATGCTGTATATGAGAAAAAAAACAATTACCGCATGTCCGACACACACCGGTTGGATCCTTCCCTCAAACGCGAAAGCGAAAAAAAATGGGGTTCGACCAGCTGGGTAGTAGGGGTATACAATGCCTATTTTCATAAAAATCCCTTTTATGTCACGCAGGATCAGACCGGAGAAGTCAGGGAAGTCTCCGTATTACCTATCATCCCTTATGTCAGTTGGGGTTTTAAATTTTAACAGCATGAAAACCATTCTCATAACAGCATTTGTAGGATTCATCACTCTGTTGATGTGGTCGTGTAAAGAAATATTTTCAAGTCCTGTAGACATCGAACCCTCCCATCTGTCCAACAAAGGAGTGATCTTTGGTCTGTTAGCTAATTCTGATCCACGGGACTCCTTGTTTCGTGAGCAGATATTTACCCGTGAAAAAAGCATTCCTGGAATGGGTCGTCGAATATTCTCCTCCTATTCAACACACTCAAATAAAGGTCAGCAAAAATTTCACAAAGCGAAAATATCTGTCCGTTCAGAGGAAAAGGATTTACCCTTGAAATATTTTGACGCATCAATGCTGCCTGGTTCTCTCGACCCGTTTTATGGAATCATGGAGGAGTTTACACCGGGCAGGGAATACCGACTTAGCGCCTCCTGCGATACAACCGATTCCAGTAATGGCAAAAAATATTGGGCACCGGTTAGTGCATTAGATACAGTGCCCAGGTCCGTCTCAGTCATCATCGAGGAAGCAGGAATCAAATATCCTGACTTAAAAAAGTACATTGCAGAAGGATTTATGAATATTAGGATAGAGGACGAACCATATATACGCAATACTTACCAGTTGGAAATTGCGGTAGTTCAAAGCCATGTGGATGCTCTGGGACGAAAGTATGATGTGGTTATTCCGGTCATTGTGGATGGTGGAGATGACCGGGTAAGTTCTGAAGTTTTTGGAGACTACCATCACAACCTTATTCATGAGGCAGAATTCAATCGGGATGGTCAAAAGAAAGTAAATTTTACATTCCATACCAACCATGGTCTTTTCAATAAAGAAAAACCAGTTACGCTGGTTATCCGATTCAGCAATTTATCCAGACATTATGCCGAATTTCTAAATAGTTCACGCCGGTATTTCGCTATGGGAGAAAATCCCTTTGCCGAGCCTGCCGAGATATACTCCAATATTCAGAATGGGTACGGAATATTCGCCTTTGCTGCACGAAGCTATGATAGCTATGAAGTAAGGTAAAGGTTTGAAATAGAATTTAGAGGATACATGTGTGGGCTGGGGGTTTGGGATTGGGTTGGGATTTGACAAAATTAACCACGTAGAGGTGCCCTGAAGTGCGTCTTTGAAGGTTGGTGGACGTAGAGGGTCGTGCGATTGGAGGCCATTTCCGGAAATAAAAAATGGGCCACATCCCATAACCTTATCTAAGGGTCGCCGCCTCCCGATCCAGACACACAAAAATGAATTTGGAGGATCATCTGTTTCTTAAACTCCAGATTCAATGTAGTAATATTTGCATAAACATCCTATATAATATTCACAATCACAAAGTTACATATTATGGATTATTAAATTTTATTTAATAACTTGAAATACCTATCTTTTCATTCTATCTATCACAACCCGTTATGATCTATGAAGGTAAAATTTTACCTAATTATCCTCAGCTTCTGCTGCACCGTGCTACACGCCCAGACATCCGGTGACAATGAGATCCGGTATGTGGTCGATACGATTGCAGCTCCCAACTGTTACCAAAGTGGTGATGGAGCTATTTTATTGGATGAAGTTTGGATCCCGGGTACCATCGATCGATATGAATGGAGTGATGGATCTACGATGGAGGATTTGATCTATGTCAATGGTGGGACCTACCAGCTAACGATTTATAATACCGACGGGGTTGCCTTCACTACCGAGGAGTTTTTTATTCCCGAACCGGACAGCTTGTATATAAGTGCGTTTGTTTCCGCGCCTACCGCGAATGACAAGGACGACGGGTTCCTCGATTTAACATTTCAAGGCGGAACGGCTCCCTATGAATTGACCATGATTTTTAATCAGGACACTTCAATCATCACCTCGGATTCTGTTTACACCGTAGAGCAGGTCGATACTGGGATGTATGTCTTCTATGTGATGGATGCGCGGGGCTGTACCGATACAGCCATGTACACGCTTTCAGCACGTAGCTGTGCTTTGTTGGTGACGGCGATTATAGAACCAGCAGAATGTAGTGGTGTCCCCTCAGGCCGAATCGAATTGCTGGTTGAAAATGCAGTAGAACCTTATAAAATTGAATGGGAAAACAGACAGGGTAATCAACCCGTACAAGCTAACCTGGATGCAGGTAAATACAAATTTAAAGTCTCCGACAGACGAAGATGTATGGTGGAGGATTCCATTGAAATTATATACGAGGACCGGATTCCACCACGTGCGGTATTACGCAATAACCTACTGTTGTATCTGGATGAGGAAGGGAAGGCGGAGATTACACCCAACCACATCCTCATAGGTGCCCGGGATGATTGCCACAACAATCTGACCTTCCAATTTGATAAAAACACTTTCACCTGCCATGATGTCGGAACCTCTGAAGTGAACTTTTATGTGATTGATGGGGTAGGAAATGCAGCGTTGTATCCTGTGCAGGTTGAGATTCGAGATACCGCTTCGGTCGAACTCATTTACCAGGATACGGTTTATACCGCACTTTGCAATGGTATTGCACAATACGAACAACCGAAGGTAAGAGGGAGTTGCTCATTCCTGAGTTCAGGCGGTGTCATAAAAGCCACCACCCGTGAAATCACCGCTCCGGGGGTATATGAAGATCGGTACTATTATGTTGAAAATTCCGGAGATACCCTATGGGCCAAAGTGACCATTTTTGTGTCTGATGCACGCGTCCGTTCATTTCTTATAGTAACTGAACCGCAATGCAACAAAGGCGATGATGGTTCTATAGCAGTAGCCCTGCGCAATGCTTCAGAACCAGTTTCCTATCGATGGGATAACGGTTCGACGGATGATTATGTATTCGGAATATTCAGTCAAAAAGAATACTCGGTTGAAGTCACCGAAGGGCATGGTTGTGTATTTCAGTTGTCCGCTTTTATTGAGGGTCCCGATAGTATCTCCGTCACATTGCAGCAAATTATTGAAAATGAGGAAGAGGGTACCATCGATATCATTCCCAACATCACAGGAGGGTCCTTACCTCTGTCATATGCCTGGATTTTGGACGGGCAAGTGATTAGCGAATCCAGAAACCTGCACAATGTGGCCGATGGGAAACGCTATGTTCTTAGGGTAACGGATGCCCAGGGATGCATAGGTTCCCCCCTGGTGGTGGATCGGTTGATGACATCGTCCTCCGAAGAGCCTGATGCTCAGGAAGTAAAGGTCTTTCCCAACCCACTCACCGGGGACATTCTTCACCTCAGCCTGGGTTCCGGTTTTTTCAATTACAATAAAGCACAACTCATTAATTCGAAATCCCAAATCGTGAGGAATGAAAAGATTGCGAATGAAATGATCCAAATTCAAATGCAACAGTTACCGGCAGGAATGTACATTCTTCGGATTTATCACACAGACGGCCGGATTATAAATAGGAAGATAATTAAACTATGAAACGAAGGAAATTTGTTCAACAAAGTAGTCTGGCTCTAGCCAGTATGGGGTTGTATTCCAGAGTCCCCTGGTCAGACATTTTGAAACGAAAAAAGAAAATTTCTCCCAACAACCGGATTAATGTGGGATTAATCGGTTGTAAAGGCATGGGATTTGCCGACCTGGCATCCCTGCTCAAGATACCAGAAGTCCATTGTGTGGCATTATGTGACATTGACACCTCTGTACTAAACGAACGCGCAGGAAATCTTCAGGAAAGGGGCCTTCCACAACCTACCTTATATGGGGATTACAGAAAGCTGCTGGAAAATCAGGATATCGATGTTGTTGTGATCGGCACACCGGACCATTGGCATTGTCTGCAATTGGTGGATGCCCTGGATGCCGGCAAGGATATCTATTGTGAAAAACCTATTGCCAATTCTATTGAGGAATGCGATATAATGCTCAAGAAGGTTCATAATTCGGATCGCATAGTTCAGATAGGTCAATGGCAACGGAGCCAGAAACATTTCAACGATGCTGTTCAGTATGTGCGATCCGGACAGTTGGGAAAAATCAGAGAAGTCAAAGTATGGTCATTTCAGGGATGGATGAAACCCGTGCCCGTCAAACCAGATAGTCCAGTACCCGCGGGTGTGGATTATGATATGTGGTTGGGGCCTGCTCCCAAAAGACCTTTCAATGAAAACAGATTTCATTTCAATTTTCGCTGGTTTTGGGATTATGCCGGGGGACTTATGACCGATTGGGGTGTACATCTTATGGATTACGGAATCTATGGTATGGATGTCGTCTATCCCAAAAGCGTAATGGCAATTGGAGGAAAATATGGTTATCCTGATTCGGCTGAAGAAACCCCTGATACAATGCAAGCCGTTTATGATTATGGCGATTTCTCCCTTCTGTGGGAACATGGTACTGGTATCGATGCAGGTAATTTTGGTATGAATCATGGAATTGGTTTTGTAGGTAATAATGGGACGCTGGCTCTCAACCGGGGTGGATGGAAAGTACTACCAGAAAAGGAAAACGGAAAGGATAAGATCGAAGCCATAGAATGGAATCCATCGGTGGATAATGGTCTGGATTTGAATACCCAAAATTTTATCGATGCAGTAAAATCCAGAGATGCTTCTTCCCTCAATACACCCATTCAAGTAGGATATGATGCAGCCGTAGTATGTATAATGGGCAATATGGCTCTCAAAGCCAATGAAAAAATACACTGGGATCCTGCCAGGCACAAATTTGAGGAAAAGTCAGCGAACAAACTTATGAAAGCCAGCTATAACAACGGTTGGAAAATCCCCAAATAGATCGAGGTACCGAGCACCCTGACGGGTCAATGTGTAGTATCGTATTATTTCTGTCCCGGGTGGTAGAATGGTCGGCTAATCCGGGTATTGACATTCCTGTACCCAGTCACACGCCCCACGCCATATTATTTTTTCCTAAAACCTGACATTATTGCCCACACCGGAATCTGGGGGGTTCCCAGGTAATCCAGGCCAAATGTCACAATTTGGGGTTAACCTCAGAAAAACAGTGTTAATAAGTCAATACAGGCAGTGCCAGATTCAAAACAGGACACACTGTCACCGCTTATTTCCTCTATTGTTTATATCTTTAGGAAAAAAATGATTGGATTTCTGACTTTGCTGATTTCACTGGTGCATTTCTCTGGTATAGAGATGGATCAGCCAATACGGCTGGGTATAGCGGGGTTGAGCCATGACCATGTCAACTGGGTATTCAATGAAGCCCATCAAAAAGACATTACCATTGTCGGCATTGCTGAGGAAGATACGGTCCTGATCAGAAAATATCTGGATCGCTACGGGTTTGCAGAGGATCTGGTCTATCATGACCTGGACGAAATGCTCGACGCGGTAAATCCTCAGGCTGTAGCATCCTTTGGTTCCATTCATAGCCATTTGGATGTAGTCAGGTCCTGTGCTCCCAGGGGAATACACGTGATGGTTGAAAAACCCCTGGCGGTAGGTCTGGATCATGCTCGTGAAATAGAGCAACTGGCACAGACACATGGTATTCATGTGCTTACGAACTATGAAACTACCTGGTATCCAAGCAATCATCATGTATACCAGGTTGTCAAAGAACAGAGGGAACTTGGACATATGCGCAAAATTGTCATCCACGATGGTCATCAGGGACCGGTGGAAATTGGATGTAGCGAAGAATTTCTAAGCTGGCTTACAGATCCGGAACTCAATGGTGGTGGTGCGGTCGTGGACTTTGGATGCTACGGTGCCAATCTGGCAACCTGGCTGATGAACAATGAAAAGCCCACAGCAGTGTGGGGTATTCTGCAACAGCAAAAACCTGATATATATCCCCTGGTTGATGATGAGGCAACCATCATTTTGGAATATCCCGGTAGCCAGGTGATCATCCAGGCTTCCTGGAACTGGCCATTTAGTCGGAAAGATTTAAAAGTATATGGGGAAAAGGGAAGCATTATGGCCGTAAATGCAAACCACGTGGAGAAAAGAATTGCCGGACAACGATCCCCGAGAAATATCAAGTTGCCTCCCCACCCTTCTATACATCAAAACCCATTCAGCTATCTGGCTGCTGTAGTGCGAGGAAATATCGAAGTCAAACCAACAGACTTGTCTTCATTGGAAAACAATATGATCGTAGTGGAAATTCTAGATGCAGCCCGCTATAGTGCCCAAACCGGTAGAAAAGTAGTTATAAAGTAAGAACGGATTACAACAGCAACCATTCATCCCATTGTCCCGTGACCTGTCCCTTCATGGTCAAATAAGCCAAACGGGGACCTGCAAATCCATGGGTTAGAGAAGTGATTGGCACCGTATCCCACGGCCTGTCATGCAGGCGATCCGTAACAGAATGTTTCCATTGCTGTTCCATAAGCTGCACCCATTGGTTACTCAATTGCTCGAATCCCATCCTGGGAATCTCAGATCCTAAACGATGGAAAATATACGCAATAAGGGATATTCCTGAAATGATCGAAAGATTTATCAATTCTCCGTGGGGTAGTTCCCTACAGCTTTCCAAAGTATGAAGCCCTTCCTTTATATAATTCGGATTTTGTAAAACCAGTCCTATCTTTATTAATGTATAACCCTTGGACAAATGATCAAAAAATTCACCTAAACTTACCAGGCGATTAGAGTTCCCAATTTGCCGGGATTGATCGACCTCAAAATCAATGAGGAATGGTACCATTTTTTGCAAAATCTTTCGAGCCTCTGTCGAGGGTTTATATTTATACATCCTGGCCAATATCAAAGCATTTTCAGTGATTCCATCAAATATCCCATTCGAGGGATAGGAATCATCATATTGATCCCGGGGAGCATAGCCCTCCAAGTCCTGATCCATCATGTCATCCGACGCTTCCACATACTCCTGGTACAAACCCGGTCTTAAAGCATCCATTGACAAAAGGTACATAAGCAGTCCATGCGCCCCAGTCAGAAGACCGAAATTGCCTTGTTCGAGCATATTCATGCATTCATCCTCGATCAAAGGAAGTAAAGAATCTTTCAGAATGATCTTATCATAAATATCCCTATCGGGAATTATACATTTCATGGTCCAAAGGAATCCGACCAGGCCATATCCCAAATTATAGGAGAAATCGGAGGAATCATTGAACAGTCGGGTCATTTTATTCATTTTCTTCCTGAGCAGATCATAGATTAAATCCGAAGACCCGTTTTTGAATTTATAATTCTCCAAAAGCCATAGTCCATAAGGTCCGTTCACTAAGCCGGAAGGTAGTGTTGTAGTCTGGATCCTGGTGTCCAACAAAAAGTCATCCCAAGCTATCATAGTCAGCGATTTTATTTTCACAGTTGCTGATCCACCGACAATTTCTCTGCACTCCTGAATAGCGATTCTCAACTCCGAGGTGGTAGGGGTTCTGCTCAATTTACCAAAGTTCACTGCCATAAAATGTCAGTGAGTCCAATTTTTTGAAGATTTATAACCATATTTTTTTTAAAAATGAATGTTTCCCACCGACGTCAGGTTGGTGATGGTTCTTCTGAAACTTACCAGGAGAAGACGGAGAATGGAAATCAAGGTTCAAAAGGCATTCAAACTACAGGTAATTATCCGATATATTTTCCCCAACTTACTTTTTTTGAACTTATATTTGGGGCATCCTCCCTGGAAGTCAATGGAATCGATTTCTATGGATTTACTTAAACGTTTTAAATCAAAACAATGGACAACACACGAAGGAAGTTTATAAAATCTAGTGCGGTGGGTGCAGGAGCTATTCTGATTGCACCAAAGTTATGGGGTCAATCCCGTCCCATCAGCGCAGCAGACACCATTCATGTTGGGGTGATCGGGATCAACAGTCGGGGTAAATATCTGGCAGATACATTCGCCAAACTTCCCGGATTCCAGGTGAATTATTTATGTGACGTGGATTCCAGAGCGCTTCAAAAAAGCAAGGAATCTGTAATGAAAATCCAGCCTCACCAGCCCCAAACTATTGAGGATTTCAGAGAACTTTTGGAGAAAAAAGATATCGATGCCGTCGTCATTGCTACACCCGACCATATGCATGCCCCAATAGGAATCATGGCTTGTGCTGCCGGAAAACATGTGTATGTTGAAAAACCAGCTAGCCACACTCCCTGGGAAGGGGAACAGTTCATCAAGGCTGCCCAGAAATATGATCGGGTGGTCCAGATGGGGAACCAGCAACGGTCCTCAATAAAAAATATTGAAGGTATTCAAATGATCCGTGAAGGACAAATTGGAGAGGTGTTTCACGCCTATACCTGGTACGCGAACAACCGGAAATCCATAGGTAATGGAAAGACCACCGCTGTACCAGCCTGGCTCAACTGGGATTTGTGGCAAGGTTGCGCTGTAAGGGAACCGTATTTTGACAATTATGTGCATTACAATTGGCATTGGTTTTGGAAATATGGAACCGGGGAGACGGGGAATAACGCAACCCATGAAATCGATGTGGCCCGGTGGGCACTTGATTTGAACCATCCCGTGGAGGTGATTTCTACAGGTACCAAAGGTAGGTTTAAGGACTCTGATTGGGAAATGTACGATACGATTCATGTGACCTGGAAATATGAGAATGGAACAACGATCATATGGGATGGAGATTCCAGAAGTGGGATAGAAAAAATGGGTTCAGGTAGAGGTGTTATGGTATACGGAGACAAAGGTTCGATGATGCTGACCCGGTCCGGCTATGTATTATTTGATCCTGATGGCAAACAAATAGAGGAGGGACGGGAAGAGGAAGTTCATGCATCTACCCAGACTCAGAACCTGGTCGGAGGCGACAGTCTTACCGAAAAACATATCATGAACTTCGGTGATGCTGTTCGAGACCGATCAATCAAACTCAATTCACCCATTACAGAAGGTTCCATAAGTACCAATATGACTCATTATGCCAATATGGCGTACCGTGAAGGTGAACCACTGAAGATCAACTCCAAAGATGGAACCCTGACTTCGAAAGTCGGCAAGAAATATTGGAAAGGGGAATACGAGAAAGGTTGGGAACCGAAGGTGTAGGTTGAGGTAGAGGTAGAGAGGCTATTTGTGCCTGACTATGTGGTGTTCAGCGATTCGTGAGCCCCCCTTGTGCGATTCGTGAGCGCGGAAGTCGAAATAAAAACTGCCGAATGGCAGATTTTTATTCGACGTAGCCACCAATCCCTATTGGTGGCGGTAGCGATCTGGAAGCG
>Ga0079224_100012181_pt1 | contig 11889 bp, 11 predicted proteins | sample Stecom2015_FD_80414 | JGI IMG/M metagenome (GOLD analysis project Ga0079224, IMG submission 80414) | Agricultural soil microbial communities from Utah to study Nitrogen management - Steer compost 2015 | ecosystem: Environmental > Terrestrial > Soil > Agricultural land | place: USA: Utah... | reverse complement strand
GGATCTCCCCTTTCCCTTCCCTCACCCGAACCAGATTGAGACAGGCAGGATGAATGTAAGGGAGATCCCAGAGCCGCTCCAGCGGACGTCCCTCGAAGCGGGCCATGCAAATTTTCAGGACGACGGTATGGGTGATGATCAGAACCCGCCCCCCGGATGGTCGCGAAGGATTGCTTCCATCACCGAAATCGCCCGCTTTTGGACATCGGTGTAGGCTTCACCCCGCTTGCTGCGAAAACGGTCCAAAACCGGGCAAAATCCGCCGGAAACCGGGCTTCGATCTCCTCGGACCGCATTCCCTCCCAGTCCCCCAGCCCCATCTCCCGAAGATCCGGATGCTCCCGGATTTCGATTTCCCGACCGTCGCGAAGGATTTCCGCTGTCTGGAGGGCTCGTCCCGCCGGGCTGGAATAGATCGCGTCGAAGGAAATCCCCCGCAGCCGCTTTGCCAGATCCTTCGCCTGTCGGATGCCCTTTTCCGTCAGGGGCGAATCGCTCCAGCCCTGGAATCGGTTCTCCACATTCCACTCGGTTTGACCGTGCCGCGTCAGATATAGCCAGGTCACCCTTTCCCCTCCCCCTGCAAAACGTTTCCACGGCATGACAAAGGTATCAAAATTATCGCGAAAAATCGATTCCGGATGCAACCTTTTTTTCTGCCGGAACGTCTTCCCTCAAAAATCCCGGAGAAAGGCGGGAGCACCGATGAAAAAAACCTTCCTGCCGCTGTTCGCGGCGCTTCTTTTGGCCGGCTGCGGATCGGCGCCGGCGGCACCGAAGGCAGAAGAATGCGGAAGCTCCGGAGGAAAAACCGATATCCGGGGATCGATCACCGCCCTCTCCGAAATCCCTCCCGGCGACGACGGCGAACCGAAGCGGACGGGAATCCTCCTCATCGAAGGGGAGAAGGCAGAGGACACGGAACTCGACCGGGCGCAGGTGGCGGTCACGGAGGAAACGCGCCTGTGCAGGCGAAGGGGGACCAAAACCGTTCCCGCCGACGTTCAGGCGCTGAAAAAAGGAATGCGGGTGGAAGCCGGGTTTACGGGACCCCTGTTGGAATCGGATCCCCCGAGGGCGACGGCCGAAGGGGTGTTGATCCTCGAGGAGTAACCCCGCAGCCCCGACAAAGAACCCCCCAGGGCGGAAACCACGGGGGGTTCTCACTTTGATCAACCAAGCAGCGTCCAAAGCAGCGCCTTCTGGGCGTGAAGGCGGTTTTCCGCCTGGTCGAACACCACCGACCGGGGGCCGTCGATCACCGCTTCCGACACCTCCAGTCCGCGGTACGCGGGAAGGCAGTGGAGGAAAAGGGCGTCCCCTTTGGCACAGGACATCAGCTTGGAATCGACCTGGAAACCCTGAAAGTCCCGGATCCTCCGCTCTTTCTCTTCCTCCTGGCCCATGCTGGCCCACACGTCGGTGTACACGGCGTCCGCACCGCGGACCGCCGCCTCCGGATCGTGGAAAAAGCGGAGTTCGGCGCCGGTGGACCGGGCCATGCTTTCCGCTTCGGCGACCACCTCCGGATCCGGTTCATAGCCGGGGGGCGTGGCGACCATCAGGTGCATCCCCGTCACCGCCGCGGCGTAGAGGAGGGAGTGCAGCACATTGTTGCCATCGCCCACATAGGCCACTCGGAGCCCCGCAAGCCGACCCTTTTTCTCCCGCAGGGTCAGCAGGTCGGCCAAGGCCTGGCAAGGATGGAATCGGTCGGTAAGGCCGTTGATCACCGGAACGGTGGCGTAGCGGGCCAGCTCGACGACGGTGGCGTGGGAATGGGTGCGGATGAGGATGCCGTCCACATAGCGGGACAGAGTGCGCGCCGTGTCCGCCAGAGTTTCCCCTCTCCCCAACTGCAGCTCGTTTCGGTTGAGGGAGAGGGCGTGCCCTCCCAGTTGGCTCATCCCCGCTTCAAAGGAGACCCGGGTACGGGTGGAGGGTTTGTCGAAAATCATCGCCAGGATTTTCCCGGCGAGGGGCGCCGACGTGCCGCCCTTCGCCGCCCCGTTCTTCAGCCCCTCAGCCAAGTCGAGGAGCCCCTCCACTTCCTCCGGGGATACGTCCCCCAACGACAGCAGATCCCGCCCCCGAAGGTGATTCAACCACGGTTTGGGCTTTACCGCGCTCATCGCATCATCCGCTCCTTTCGATTGATGGCCTGCAGCGGCCGGGGCGGGGATGGGCGGCCCCGATCCGCTTCCTGGGTTCGGATCACCCAGCGGAAGGTGTCCATGGAAGTCAAACAGGGAACCTGCCAGCTGAGACATGCCTGGCGCAGGTGATACCCCTTTCGCCGGACATCCCCTTCCCGACCGGGGATGTTCACCACCATCTTTTCCCCCGCTTCCTTGAGCCACGCCGTCCACTGCTCCGGCTTCAACGCCTCGACGACGGGACCCCAACGCTCCCGAATCCAGCGGGCCGTCCCGGGAGTGGCATACAGGGTGACCTTTAACCGGAGCAAATCCGGAACGACGTTCTCCAGCTCCGGCTTCGCCTTGTCGGCGACGGAAAGCCCCACCGACACCTCCGGACCGAGACGGGGCAGAGGGCTTCCGATCATGGACGGCAACACCTTGGCCACCGCCTCCTCCGGCGACTCACCCAGCCCGAGCACTTCACCGGTCGACTTCATGGACGGCCCCAGGGCCGGGTCGACACCGGGCAATTTGGAAGAAGAAAACACGGGACCCTTGGCCGCAAAGAGGTCCGGCGGCGACAGCAAACCCGTCGGTGCGAAGGAACGGAGCGATTCACCCAGCTGCACCCGGGTCGCCCAGCGGATCATCGGCACGCCCGTTACCTTGCTGACGACGGGAACGGTGCGCGAGGCCCGGGGATTCACCTCCAGACAGTACACGCGGTCGTCCCGGACGATGAACTGGATATTGAGCAATCCCCGGTGGGGAAGCGCCCGGGCGATTCGAAACGTGTAATCGACGATCGCTCTCCGCTGCCCTTCCGTCAGGTCCCAGGCCGGGAGGAGAGAAAGGCTGTCGCCGGAATGAATCCCCGCCCGCTCCACGTGTTGGATCAGCACGGGAATCACCACATCCCGACCGTCGGTGACGGCGTCCACCTCCACCTCCGTCCCCTCCAGGAAGCGGTCCAGCAGGAGGGGAAACGCCTCTTCGGGGAGGGAATAGGCATCGAAGGTGTCCATCACCTTTTCCAGCTCCTCCCGGCTGTGCACCACCTGCATCCCCTGCCCCCCGATCACGAAGGAGGGGCGGAGGAGCAGAGGGTAGCCCAACCGGTCGGCCAGGGGCAACACCTCGTCGCGGGACGAGGCGGTCGAGCCCGGGATGTGCGGGATGCCCAGACGCAGGAGCAGCTCCGTAAACCGCCGCCTGTCTTCCACCGCGGCGGCCACGTCGGCGGAGGTCCCGAGGACGGGAAGTCCGGCCTCCTCCAATCCCTTGATCAGCTGGACCGCCGTCTGCCCCCCATATTGGACCAGAATTCCCTCCACCCGCTCCTTTTTGGCCACATGGTACACATCCTCCACGGTGAGGGGATCGAAATAGAGCCGATCCGCGGTGGCATAATCGGTGCTGACGGTTTCCGGGTTGTTGTTGATGACGATGGAGCAAATCCCCATCGCCTTGAGGGATTTGGCGGCGTGGACCGAACAGTAGTCAAACTCGATCCCCTGGCCGATGCGGATGGGACCCGAGCCCAGGACGAGGACGCGGCGGTCGGCTTCGGCGGGTTCCACCTCGTCCTCCCCCTTCCAGGTGGAGTAAAAGTACGGCGTCTTGGCGACAAATTCGCCGGCGCAGGAATCCACCCATTTGTAGGCCGGTCCGCGCTGGAGCCGATCCCAGCGCCTCCGCACCCGCTCCTCCGTCACGCGATAGAGGCGAGCCAGGTGGGCATCGGCCATCCCCCATTCCTTGGCCCGCATCAGAAGGGACGCGGGCACCGTCTCCCAGGTGTATGCCGCCAGCGCCTCCTCCAGGCGAACCATGGAGCGGATCTTGTGCAGGAAAAAGGGGGCGATCCCGGTCAGCCCGTGCACATCCTCCAGCTCCCAACCCCGCCGGAAGCTCTCCGCCAACAGGAACAGCCGCTCATCGTCGGGGCGCTCCAGGCGCTCCGCCAGCCGATCATCGGAAAGCTCCCGGGTAAAGGGCTGAAGCAGGGAAAACCGCCCCATGTCCAGGGAGCGGACCGCCTTGTAAAGGGCCGACTCCAGATTGCGCCCCAGGGCCATCACTTCCCCGGTGGCCTTCATCTGGGTCCCGAGCCGCCGATCGCCCCGGGGAAAGCGGTCGAAGGGCCAACGGGGCAGTTTGACGACCACATAATCGAGGGCGGGTTCAAAGCTGGCGAAGGTATGACCGGTCACCGGGTTGAGGCACTCGTCCAGGCGATACCCGATCGCCAGCTTGGCTGCCAGACGGGCGATGGGGTATCCCGTCGCCTTGGAGGCCAGGGCACTGGAACGGCTCACACGGGGGTTCACTTCGATGATGGCGTATTCGCCGGTCTCCGGATGCACGGCGAACTGGATGTTGCAGCCTCCAACCACCTGCAGCGCCCGGATCACTCGGCAGGAAACGGAGCGGAGGCGCTGGACCACCCGGTCGGAAAGGGTTTGTGCCGGAGCCACCACCATGCTGTCCCCGGTGTGAACGCCGACGGGATCGATATTCTCCATGCTGCAGACAATGATGCAGGTGTCGGCGGAATCCCGCATCACCTCGAACTCGATCTCTTTCCAGCCGAGGATGCTTCGCTCCACCAGCACCTGTCGGATGGGACTGGCGGCCAATCCCCGGCGGGTGATCTCCCGCAGGGCATCCTCGTCCTCGGCAATGCCTCCCCCGAAACCGCCCAAGGTGTAAGCCGGCCGTACCACCACGGGATAGCCGTTGTCCTCGGCAAACGCCACCGCCTCTTCCACGGTGCTTACGGTGGTGCTTTCCGGCACCGGTTCGCCGATCGCCTCCATCATCCGCTTGAAGGCTTCCCGGTCCTCTCCGTGCTGAATCGTCTCCACAGGGGTCCCCAGCAGCTTCACGCCGTAGGCATCCAGGACCCCCCGCTCCTTCAATTCCACGGCCAGGTTTAATCCGGTCTGTCCCCCCATGGTGGCCAGCAATCCCTCGGGCCGCTCGCGCTCGATAATCCGGGTCAGCACGTCGGCGGTGAGGGGTTCCAGGTAAACGGCGTCGGCGACCTCCTCATCGGTCATGATGGTGGCCGGATTGTTGTTCACCAGGATCACCCGAATCCCTTCCTCGCGCAATGCGAGGCAGGCCTGGGTGCCGGAATAATCGAATTCGGCGGCCTGGCCGATCACGATCGGACCCGAACCGATCACCAACACGCTCTTCAGTCCCGGGTTGGGATCACCCGACGATTCACTTGGGGAAATGGCGGAGTCAACCACGTACCTGCACCTTCTTCCTAGCCCAGACTTGCGAAACAAAACGGTCAAAGAAAGCGGTATCCGTCGGACCGGAATGAATCCGATGGAACTGCACTCCCGACACGGGATAAAGCCGGTGGGCGATCCCCTCCACGGTCCCGTCGTTGACGTGCCGGTACGTCACCTCCCATTCTTCCGGATCCAGCGATTCTTCCCGCACGGCATAACCGTGGTTTTGCGCCGTAATCCAGACACGCCCCGTCGCGCACTCCCGCACCGGGTGGTTGCTCCCGCGGTGACCGTGGAGGAGCCTTTCCGTATCCCCGCCCAGGGCGAGGGCCAACAGCTGGTGTCCCAGACAGATGCCCAGAGTGGGGATCTGCCGGAAGAGCGGTGCCCATTCCGGAAAAAAGGGTGCCAGCGCCTTGGGATCCCCCGGTCCGTTGGAGAGGAGCAGCCCGTCCGGTTCCATCTCCCGAATTTTTGCCGGTTCCCAGTGATAGGGAACCACCGTCACGGAAAATCCCCTTCGACGCAGGGCGCGGAGAAGGGAAGCCCTGGCCCCCAGATCGATCATCACGATGTGGGGAGCCCCCTCCCGGCCGGGATAATGGCGGGGCTCTTCCGCCGCCGCCCGGCTCACCCACTCCAGGGATCGCGGATCGGGCCAATCCCCGAGGGACGGACGGGGAGAGGAGGAGATCACCCCCCGCACCAGCCTCTTGTCCCGGACCCGCTTCACCACAGCCCGGGTATCGACCCCCACGATCCCCGGCACTCCCTGCTCAGCCAGCCATTCGGCCAGGGAGCCCCCCGGGCCGTCATACACCTCGCTCATCACCACGCCGGCACAAAGCGGGCGCGCACCTTCGCACTCCTCCGGATTCACACCGCAATTGCCGACCAACGGATAGGTAAAGGTGACCACTTGACCCGCGTAGGAGGGATCGGTCAGGGCTTCCTGGTATCCGGTCATGCCGGTGGTGAAGACCAGCTCACCCTTGGTCTCGACCGGCCGACCCAGCCACCGGCCCGGGAACACCTCCCCCGTATCCAAGACCAGATACGCCCTCATCCCCCCGTCACCTCCCGATCCGATACCGCATCGACCAAAATGCTCACGGCCCGGTCGACCATCTCTCCCGTCACGATCAGCGGGGGCAGGAGGCGGACGACCCGGGGTCCGGCCGGCAGTACCAGCAATCCCCGCTCCCGGGCGCGCTGGATCACCGGCGTCGCATCGATCGTCAATTCGATTCCGACCATCAATCCCAGGCCCCGGACCCCTTTCACCCAAGGAAGGTTCCCCAGTCCCTCGCGCAGGGAGACAAGCAGACGCTCCCCTTGCTCCCGGACATTTTTCAGCAGCTCCGGACGGCGGATCTCCTCCAATACGGACCGGGCGGCGGCCATCGCCAGCGGATTCCCGCCGAAGGTGCTGGCATGGCTGCCGGGTCCGAACACCGAAATGAGCTCCCGCCGGGCCATCATGGCGCCGACGGGGATGCCGTTGCCCAGTCCCTTGGCCAGGGTGACCACGTCCGGCACCACGCCGTATTGTTCAAAAGCGAACAGCGAACCGGTCCGCCCCATCCCCGTCTGCACCTCGTCCACCAGGAGCAGGATCCCCCGCTCCCGGCAAAGGCGGGACAGCGCAGCGACAAAGGCGGGATCAGCCGGGCGGACGCCCCCCTCGCCCTGCACCAGCTCCAGCATCACCGCGGCGGTATGCTCATCCGCCGCCCGTTTCACCGCCTCCAGATCTCCGAAGGGAACGGTGACAAACCCCGCCGGCAAAGGTGCAAATCCCGTCTTCACCTTCTCTTGCCCGGTGGCGGTCAGGGTGGCCAGCGTCCGACCGTGGAAGGAGCCCTGGAAAGTGATGATCTTCGGTTTCTCGATTCCCCGTCGTTCCCGGGCCGCCTTGCGGGCCAGTTTGATCGCCGCCTCGTTGGCCTCCGCTCCGCTGTTGCAGAAAAAAGCGGCACCGAGACCACTCGCTTCGGTCAGAATCCCGGCCACTTCCTCCTGAAGCGTGATGTGAAACAGGTTGGAGGCGTGCCACAAGGTCTCCAGCTGCTTTTGGACCGCCGCCGTCACCCGGGGGTGGCAATGGCCCAAATTGCATACGGCCAGTCCCGAGGTGAAATCGAGCCAGCGATTGCCCCGCTCATCCCAGAGCCAGGCCCCTTCGCCCTTGGCCGCCCGGACATCATACCGTTGGTATGTGGGAAACAGCATGATCGGCTCCCTCCTCCTGAACAATGCGCGTACCGCTCCACCCTTCATCCTCCGCTCCATCCAGGGAAAAGGCTTTTCCCCCGTCCACGATGTACACTTCCCGGACCGGTCCCCGGAGGCAGTCCAGGGCGGCCGTCACTTTGGGAATCATCCCCCCGCGGATCCGACCGCTTTGGATCAGGGCCCGGATCCGGTCCGGCGTGACGGTGCGCAGCACATCCCCCTTTTTCTCCGGGGAAGCATAGATGCCGGGAACATCGGTCACCATCACCATCCGGGATGCGCCCAGCGCCCGGGCGATGGCTCCGGCCGCGGTGTCGGCGTTGACATTGTATATCCGGCCCTCATCGTCGACCCCCAGGGAAGCCACCACCGGCATCCATCCCTTTTCCAACAGGGCGTTCAGGAGGGCTGTCCCGACGCCGATCACTTCCCCCACGTAGCCGAGGGACGGGTCCTTCTGCCGGACCCGCAGCAAGCCCCGGTCAATCCCCGAAACCCCGACGGCAGCTCCGCCGGCCGCCTCCAGCCGTGCCACCAGATCCTTGTTCACCAAGCCGGCCAAGGCCATCTGCACCCATTTCAAGGTCTCCGCATCCGTGACCCGGAGCCCCCGGACGAAGGTCGGTCGAATCCCCGACTGCTCCAGCATCCGGTTGATCACGGGACCGCCGCCGTGGATCACCGTCACCGGCACGCCCCGTTTCTGCAGATCGGCACACGCTCGATAGAAATCAGGATGCAACCGGTCCAGCACACTGCCTCCGATCTTCACGACCACACTCGGCAGATCCGCCATCGGTCTCCCCTCTCCCAACCCGTTTTTCAACTGACTCTTCATGTCCGGTAACAGGCGTTGATCCGAACATATTCGTACGTGAGATCGCATCCCCAGGCCACCGCCTCCCGGTCGCCCTGATGGAGGTCGATGCGGAGGTTCACCGTCTCCTCTTTCATATGGGCCTGCACCTGCTCCTCGTCGAAGGAGACGGGCCGGCTCTCCCGGACCACCGGCGTCTCCCCGATGTACAGGTCGACGGCCTCGGTTCGCACACCCGGGTCGGCGTAACCGATGGCGCAAAAAACCCTTCCCCAGTTGGCGTCTGCCCCGTAAACCGCCGACTTGACCAGGTTGGAACCGGCTACGCCCTTGGCCACCCGCCGGGCCATGTCGAGGGAGGCGGCCCCCGTCACCCGCACCTCCACCAGCCGGGTCGCCCCTTCCCCGTCCCGGGCGATCATCTTGGCCAATTCCCGGGACACGTGGGCAAAGGCCGCCCGGAACGCCGGCCAGTCGGGGTGCTCCGGATGGAGGGGGTGGTGGCCCGCCTGCCCGCTGGCCAGGGCGAGCACCATGTCGTTGGTGCTGCAATCCCCGTCCACCGTGATCATGTTGAAGGTTTCATCGGTCACCTCCCGGAGCAGCTGCTCCAGGTGCCGGGGATCGATCGCCGCATCGGTGGTGAGAAAGGCCAGCATCGTAGCCATTCGGGGATGGATCATTCCAGAACCCTTCGCCGCTCCGGCAATGCGCACCGGACGCCCTTCCACCGTCACCGCCACTTCCGCCGCCTTGGTACAGGTGTCGGAGGTCAAAATCGATCGGCAAAAGGGGCCGTGTCCCTCTTTTCCCACCTCTTTCACCAATCGGTCCAATCCCTCGGCCATCCGGTCCATCGGCAGGAACTCTCCGATCACCCCGGTGGAAGCCACGGCCACATGGTATTCGGAAGCTCCGATCAATCCGGCCGCTTTGCGTCGCGTCTCCAGGGCGTCTTCCAATCCCCTCTGCCCCGTACAGGCATTGGCATAACCGCTGTTGACAACGACGGCCCGCAATTTCCCCTCCACCGCCAAGCTGCTCTGCGTCACCTTCAGGGGGGCGGCCTGAAACGCATTGGTGGTGTAAACCGCCGCGGCAGAAGCGGGTACTTCGCAGACGATCATGCCCAGATCCAGCTTTCTTTTCTTAAAGCCCGCATGTACTCCCCCGGCGACAAACCCGGAAGGAGAAGTGATGGACGGTTCCGCCACAACCTCATACCCCGCTCCCGGGGCCATTGCCTGTGTCCCCTGCGCGCTCATGCTCCTCTCCCTCTCTTTTTTTTTTTTGAATTCCACTGGATTCGGTTACGGGTAAAGGGGAAGCCCCTCCAGGCCCGCCGTCTCCGGCCACCCCATGCGCAGATTGAGGTTTTGGACGGCCTGGCCGGCAGCTCCCTTGACCAGATTGTCGATGACCGACAGGACAATGATCCGGCCGGTCCGTTCATCCAGATGGACAGCCAAATCACAGTAGTTGCTCCCCTGGACTTGCTTCGTCCCCGGCCAATCCTTTTCGGGACGGAGGCGGACAAAGGGCGCCGATTCGTACATCCCGCGGTACATCTCCTCCAGCCGGCGGCGGGTCCATCCCTCGGCCGCCCGGGCGGTCAAGGTGATGAGAATGCCCCGATTCATCGGGACCAGGTGGGGGATGAAGGTGACGCGAACCGGACTTCCCCAGGCTTCTCCGGCATACCGTTCGATCTCCGGCGTGTGTTGATGGGCATCCACCCGGTAAGGGCGCAAATTTTCGTTGACTTCACAAAAGAGGGTGTTCTGCTTCAGCCCCCTTCCCGCACCGGACACACCCGACTTGGCATCGATCACAATCGTGTCCGGATCGACGGCTCGCTCCTGCAACAGCGGGAGGAGCGCCAACAGGGCCGCGGTGGGATAACAACCGGGGTTGGAAATCAGGGCGGCGGTCCGAATGGGATCCGCATACCATTCCGGCAAACCGTATACCGCCCGGTCCAGCCATTCCGCAGGGGCCGGCTCCCGCCCGTACCACTGTCTGTACGCCTCGCCGGTCAAGCGAAAATCGCCGGACAAGTCGATGCATACCTTCCCCCTCTCCGCAAAGCGGGGCGCCCAGCGGCTGCTGACGCCGGGCGGGGTGGCGAAGAAAATCACCTCCCCGGCCTCGCACAGGCGCTCCAGGTCCAGATCCTCCAAAGTCTCCTCCATATGGGACAGGTGGGGATAGACCGCCCTCAGCGGTTCATGGGGATGTGAAGAAGAAACCAGTGCGCCAATACGGGCATAGGGATGGTTTTCAAGGAGGCGGATCAGCTCCACGCCGCCATAACCCGTCGATCCGATCACCACGGTATTCACTTTCCACACTCCTTCGGAGATCGGTTTGTATCATTATACATATTGTATTATATTTATTCAATCCCCATTTTCACCGGTATTCAAAAGAGTTTAGATGCTGAACGCCCCCACCGTCGGGATGCGGTGGGGTCGGCATCCTCACCCTTGATTTGTCGGCGGACCGCTTGGAACTGTGTCGGAAAACAAGATGGGCACCGATCCGGGGAGACCCTGTCACATTGATCGCGATCCCACCGAGAGGAGGAAGTCGGCAGGTCGATCCCTTCCCGGGGCGAAGGGATCCTGGGCATAAAAAAACTGCCAACATGCAGTCGGCAGTCTGAAGGAATGAATCCGGGACCGAAATCGGTCCCAATGGATCCCATCCTCGATCATTTCTGTTCCGCCAGCCATGCGGACAAGGTTTCCCGCTCGGCGTCGGAGAGCTGGGTTTGCGCCGGCATCTGTCCTACGCCGTTCTTGATGATTTCATCGATCTCCTCTTTGGAGAACTTCGATCCGGCATTGGTCAACGCCGGCCCAAAGCTCCCCTCCAGGTTGGCGCCGTGACAGGAGGCACAGTTGTTGTCATAAAGCGCCTGAACCTCGGCATCCTCCGCCGCCCCGCCGCCGGCATCGGGAGCTTCTTCCTCCTGCCCGGGCGTTTCTCCCTGTTCAGGGGGTTGCGTTTCCTGATCCGTGCCGCCGCCGCAGCCCGTCAAAACCCACAGCAGGGCACATCCGACCAACAGACGCGTCCACCAACGATTTCCCATGGTGCACCTCCTCAGTCTCATTGTCCCCGGAGGTGATCCGGCCTTTTCGGATAGCTGGAACCGGGGGCGGTTTTTTCCCGCGGCTTTTCCATCAATTGCTGTCGATCCTTCGTCTCTTCCGCTTTGCGCCTTTCCTTTTGTTCAGCCATTTTACCCCTCCCATCGGAAACCCGTCCCTCACCCTTATACCCGAAATATCCGGGCGCTTAGCAACGCCTGACGGGTGTCGATGGTTAGCGTAAACCAAAAGGGCGGGGGTTATGCATCCCCGCCCTTTTCCTCCTCGGATTCGCCCTGGTTTTCCGGTTCCGCCTTCGCCTCGGCAGGGGCAGAGGCCTCACCGGATTCCCG
>Ga0079224_100012180_pt1 | contig 11889 bp, 8 predicted proteins | sample Stecom2015_FD_80414 | JGI IMG/M metagenome (GOLD analysis project Ga0079224, IMG submission 80414) | Agricultural soil microbial communities from Utah to study Nitrogen management - Steer compost 2015 | ecosystem: Environmental > Terrestrial > Soil > Agricultural land | place: USA: Utah... | reverse complement strand
TAGACTCTTGCCCCTTTTATAATCATTCACAGACATACTACCATTATCAATTACTCCAAATATTTCAGTATCATTTTTTCCATAATAGTCTCTTATATTATGAATATTGTCACTGTCAATTAATGTACTCAATTGGTTATTCAGATATTCACTTCCACTATTCTCTATCATTTTAAAGGTAGAATGTACCAAATGAATACCTACACCGTATCGATCCCCTATCTTTGATATATCTAATCTGTTCTTTCCATTATAAAAATCACCGTTCCTATATTCGAGATTCACATATTTTTCTTCTTCATTATCATAGGTTGTGAGAATGATACGCTTACCATCGGGGTCTTTTAAATTGATGGGATCATTAGCTACATAGCTGTAAGGAGACAGGTTTAAATACTTCTCAGCCAGCGGATCCACCACATTCCATCGGCCTATCTCAGCGTCATAGAACCTCGCCCCGTAGTCCAGCTGATCAAGTCCCAACTCAACCTGTTTTTCCTTGCCGTTGTACTTATAGTGGTTCGATGCCGTGTTCAGTCCTGATCCCGTATTCATCTCCATACCGAAGGCATAGTAATCCTGTATCTGTTTTACTGCTCCCGTATGGTCTACGATCGCCCGCGTATTGCCCAGATGGTCCCTCAGAAAGTATTCGTAAACAAAAGAACTGCCATTGGGAAGGATTCTCCCCTCCTCCGTCTGGATGAACTCCAATACACCGTTCTTGTACTGGATGCCATCCACGTAGTCCGTAACCGCGCTGCCCAGCGTCTTCCTTAGCTTCCTGCCCGTAGCATCGTAGGTGTAGACCAGCTGCTGGGGGCCCTTCACGAACTTCTTTGGTAAATTTAGGTAATTGTATTCAATATCCGTAATTCCAAGACGGTCATTTTTCGTTGCATTGCCGTTGGCATCATAGATAAAACTGTTGTCCCGGTTGGCCGTACCGATGTCCGAGACACTGTTCAGCTTATTGCCCGTGTAGCTGTACTTGAAATGGTTGTACCAGCCTGTACCGCCGTTGGTCCGCCGTAGCGTATCGATATTCCCCATCACATCGTAGGCCAGCTCTTCATTGTAGTGCCCGGCCTTATTCGCAGCTCCGCTGTATGCAGCCTTCTTAAGACGGTTCAGCCGGTCATAGGTGTACGTATAGGTCTGCAGTGGGGTCTGGGTCTGCGAACTGGATACCTTGGTATTCCACTGCACCGAACCGATGTTCCCGTTGTAGGCCTGCGGGTTGTTGGCATAGTGCAGGTTCATCCCGAAGCGGCGCTTGTCGGTTACGCTCGAGGGATTGTTGATCGATGTCGTCCAGCCGCGCTCGTTGTAGCTGTAGGCAACTTCCTGCACGGCACTGCTGCCGCTCCCATGCAGCTTCTTCTCCATCAGCTGCCCGATCTCGTTGTGCGCCAGCTGGCTCTGGATGATCTCCGCATGGCTGTCAACCCTTTTCTTTGTCTCTGTCAGACGGCCAACGTGATCGTATTTATTGGTGGTCAGGATGGTCATCGGCTGCAGAGTGGTAAGGCTTTTCCAGTGTTCACGCTTGCTTGTTTCCACTTCGCCACTGAAAAGGTAGGTGTTCGTTACGATGTCCCTGCCCCCCAGATGGTTCCGCGAAGCGGTCTGGACGATACGACCACGCTCATCGTAATAATAAACCGTTAAAAGCGAATCCGTACCGCTGTCGGTATAAACCCGGCTGCCCGTCAGCAGGGAATGGACCCTTGGGCTCCTGCTGACGGCACGCGGTGCCAGTTGTACCGTGTCCACACTGCCCATGAACTTATTGTAGTTGTCGTAGTAGCTGACCGTCAGTCTGGTCAGGTTATCTTTCGGAAAGGAAACGTTGCTGTACTGCGAAGCGTTCACGCCACGGCTCTCCCAGTGCTTATTGCTTGCCGTGGCATGGTTGTCCGCTGCTGCCTGCGCTGCTGCCTGCGTGGCATGTGCGGCCGTCAGTGTGCCCGTCTGCACTACCCGGCCGAAGGCGTCATATTTCGTATAGCTCCATTCCTTGGGGTTCTTTGTGCGCTGGAGCGCATCCTGACTCATGATCGGCAGGTCGTTCCTGTTGTATACCGTCCACTCCCAGCCCTTGCCCGGCATTTTCTTTTCCTTCAGCCGCCGGCGGCTATCGTAGCGGTAGGCGTAGATATAGTTCGTGAAGTCTGCCGCAAATTCCGTAAAGCTGCCTGCCGTCACCGCCGGGGGGATGACATAGCACAGGTCGCCGAAGTCGTCATAAACATAGTAGGTCTCCAGCTTTTTACTCTCCGTTTCCCAGATACGTTTCAGGACCACACGGTCGTCGAAGTCTTTGTATTCCTCCACTGTACCAGCTCTGCCCGAAGTCCAGTTCTCGTCCTTCACCACGGTTTTGTAAAGCCTCCCGGCCGTATAGCTTGTCGTACCCGTAGCTCCCGTCGGGGTGCCCGAGGCACTATAGTCTACCTTCCATAGCTTGACCGCTTCTGCCGATGGGGTGGTCACGTTCGTTCCGTAGTCCGTAACAACCGTGCGGCCCGTACTCGTCGTGCGGTTGGCGGCAGGCTGCCATATGGTGCCTGGGGCACCCTGTTCCTTCACCCGGTTCAACGGGCTGTTCTCGAATACGGTAACCGCATAGGGCCTGTCCGTCTTCTTTACGTGGGCATCCCAGCTGCCGCTGGTGGCATAATACCCTGCCTGCTGCGTCTTGGCGTCCGGTTTAAAGCTTCCGTTATTGCTGGTCTGCTCGGTATAGGGAAGGTACTTTACCCCCTCCCGTCCGAATCCGTCGTACTCGATGTGCTGCACGATGTCCTTATACTTCGGGCTGGCCATCAGCTCCACCGTCTGCATAGGTCGCCCCAGGCCGTCAAAATACTGCACCGTCTGGTTCTCCTCCCCGATATTCCGTGCCTGGCCGAGCTGGCTCACCTTCACCTCCCGACGGAATGTACGGGTCAGGATGTAGTTCTGGTTGCCGCTGGGAGAACCGGCTATGTTCGGGTACTGCTGGATCGACAGCAGCACATTCTTGCCCAGAGGGATGTGGAATCCGGGTTTCAGGACGATACTGTTCAATGCCTGGATGGCTGTCTGGTTATTATAGCTATCCAGCTCTACATGGCCTGGTTGGGCATGGCCTACAACGGCAAGCAGTAGAAAATATAGGATGGTCAGTTGGCGTTTCATCTCCATGGCACTAGGGTCTATAATGGTATTGGTAGTTCTGCAATAGGTTCTTATCGAAGTCCAACACGTCCTTTAGGCGCTGGAAGCCGTCATACTGGTAGTATTCCGTGATGCCACGCGGATCGGTCATGCTCGTCATCCCAACCAGTGGTTTGTACGTATAGCTGGTAACCTGTGCATTGGCCATTTTCGGGTCATTACGAAGCCGGGCCATTGCATCCGTAATCGTCGCATCGGATACGTTTGTGGCGTTAAAGCTGTTGATTGTAGCCGATCCGAGGATATTTTCAACTTCCACATATGTCGCATTCTCTATCTTTGCTACCGGGTACTGGCCGTTGTAGCCCCAGAGATAGGTCACCACGACTCCCCCTATTTTTTTAAATTCTCGAATTTTACCAAACAAATCGTAACTTAATACCTCCTCTTTTTTATCCCAGGTTACGCCGGAATTTAGTCTCGTTTCATCCAAAACTGCTTTATACATAATTGACGGTAATAGTCGTTGAGAAAAACTCTTAAATTCAAACTTTTTACCATCGACTAAATTGTTATTTATCAGCTTTTTAACTTCAATTGGAACTTCCACCATATTTCTCGAAGTCATTATAACACTAATGTTGTCATTGCTATTGAAAGGATAGCGAAATATCTGTCTTACCTCATCGCCCTGACTATCAACAAATTCTTCTTCTGTTTTAATGAAATAGTTATTGTCATACTTATACGTATAATATTGTTCGGTTTTACCACCGGTATATGTCGTTTTTCTTAAACTATATAATCTCCAAACATCCAATTGTTGGTGATATGGAAGTACCTGGTAGTCCGACACCCGATAATAATCTTCGGTAGGCTTAAATCGTTGAATTTTATGTAATGCTGGAAATAACACAGATGCTTTGGCTTCGTAATCATAGTCTTCTTCATAAAGCAACACCTTTCGGCTATCATAGACCTCTTTTGACTTCAACAATCCATTTCTAGTGTCCGAAATGATAGGAACAGTTACGTAGTGACCTCCTTCGTATTCTTCATCGGGAACGTTATGAAATTGATAGTATGTATACCCATTATTAACTGTCTCATCGCCTTCATACTCTATTACCGAATCATAGCCCACTAAACTTCCTTTAGCCGAATACGTAAACGGAACAAAAGAATGTGAACTTGCTTCAAAAAAATGTACTGTTTGTTCTATATCGTATAATGAATTTCTTGTATAGGTTTTAGTGCTTGGATTATATGTCCATCCGTATTGTATCTCTTTAAGCTCAGTAACATTTCGGTAATACTTCGGATGTACCATTAAGTGAGGACTAAAATATTTGTATGTCTTTTTTGTGAGCTTTCCCCCGTCACTACTCTCAATACTTTTTACTCTCAAACCTGGTCCTACTAGATTTATTGTCGAAGTATTTGTTGACGACTCCCTTGTTAATAATTGAACACTCAAATCGTAATAATTTGAATATTGATTACCTTTTATTACCACTAAACGATAATCTCCCTGAGGTAGACTCGCCGTAACAAACTCCATCTGTTTTCTTTGAGTTCCAATAGCTGTGAGGGTCTGTATCTGACTATAGTACTCCCCCCCGCTATTAATTGCAGGATAATTCTGATATACACCACCGTCATCTTTTTTCTGTATTTTAATTATAAAATAAGTGGCTTTATCCGCGTTTCTTGAGTTCCAAGATAAATCCTTACTAACGAAGTATTTAAGAATTCCAGGCCCAGACCCAACAGGAATTACGAAATCTTCCATAATTATATCATCGTCTCTATCGGGATTAGGACTAGGATCATCTAAATCAGCATCGTCAAATAATAAGGCAATACCCGTCTTATTTCCCAATGAAGTGCTCGGAGTAGAAATCGTTGTAGATACATTATGTGGTTCAAATAAAAACTCGGACTTAGCCCCTGTTGGATACTGTATGGATTTTAGACTTCCATATTTCATGTACGTAAATACACCATCTTTATTCCTCCCTGAAAATACTTGCCGACGACCATTATACTCGGTCTCAAAACCAGGAACGCTATAAAAATCATGGCCACGTTGCATAGTATGTGGCCCGTTATAATAACCCCAGTGGTCTGTATCTAAAGAGTGTTTAGGTGGTAATTCAGAGCGGACATAATCGAAAGAATAACTCTCTTCACTATTTATTACTATTGATTCTAGCATTAACCTGCAGGTGTAATTTGAGATAGTGTCTCCCATATAGCTATGAAGAAGCTGGGCTTTTTTTATTAAACTGTTCGATAAATCTCTTACTTCTATTTTCTGCAACCTTTTAGGAGGAACAGTGGACGTGGACTGGAGATCTTTTCTATCTGTACTGAAAAAATTTATCCTTCCATTCGGAAATCTGATTTCGTACAATATTTTCTGTTTGATTCTACTCGCATGAAAAATGAGGCTATTTCGAGGAAACAAACTATTAAGAGGTGGATTAAACCCAGATTCATCATTAGTCTGATCATAATAAAAATCCCGGTAAGTTTCAGACAATGTAGATATTCCTTGTATAGTTTCATCTCTATATTCGAACTCAACTCGATTTCCTAGGGGGGATACAATGGAATCAAGCATCCAAGCGGAAGTTGTTTCAATAAACTTAGGACTGTAACTAATGCCATTGTATTTCGGCGGAAAAGAGTTAATAAATCTTGTTTGCAAAGAATCGAAATTAACATACATAGGCACACTTTGTGTCGCAGTTGTAAGTTCCTTAGATCCAAAATAATATTTAAAACCTTTCCCGTCGATTGCAGTCCAACTACCGGTAAAAAAATCATACTTCATATCTAAATAGTGGTCTAAAGTGTTCACCGTCGCTTCCATATTATGTCCAAGTTCTTGGAAATTACTTAACAACATTTTACCAGTATATCCTGCCATGTTAAAATAGAAGATATCGGGTTCACCATCTTGAAATTGCAGAAATTCTTTCGATTTATGGTATAAAGGATCTGAATTCAATAAATGCGCTGATCTCGTAAAGAAGTATTGAAAATTATCTACCCAAGGATATCCCATATAAGCGGTGGAAGGGGGTTGGGATGAAATATCCGGCAAACCTTGAACAGATCGAGTAATAATGCCACCTGCATTTAAAGACCATCCCAACCCCACCCAGCTAGATTCTTGACTTACACGAATTCCAGAAGCGTTATAGTTAAGAGTCAACGGCAGCGTCAATCCATCTAATTCAATTTGAAACAATGGAATGGTTATTTCGGGGACCCCCGTATAATGATTTGTCGGGATAATCCCAGGCACACTCAAAGACGAGGCGTTGGGCGATAATGGCACTAAGTCTCTGGGTAAAAGAGATTCTTGACAAAGAGCATTATACTGCAAAAAGCAGAGAAATAGGATGAAAATATACCTCATAAAAAGAACATTTTTTTGATATTCTGGTTAAAAATTACACCTAGCATAGTCGAACATACACAATTCAACCCAACATGAAAACAGTTGCAAAAATAAAAACCATAAACAAATAAAAATCAATGAAATAATTTTATAAACTATTAAGAAAGTTGTCAAAACTACCATTTCTGATTGATTCAGATTGCGTATGCCCTCCAAAAACATACCCCTTATTATTTTCCCAACATCTTTCCACACATCTCCCAATTTTCCCTATATTTACTCCATAACTAATGCTATTATGAAGATTATCGCTATTGGTGCATTTATTAGCCTTGTTTGTTGTTCATGCGCTGACTTTATAGAATATCCGCTGGAGAAGGAGCACGTGGAGCTTCTGGCACCTGTCAACGGTATCGTAACCACCGATACGGTCCTCACCTTTTGGTGGGAAACACACGAAGACGCCAAATATTATCGCTTACAGCTCGTAAGCCCAAATTTTGAGCAAACCGAAAAATTGATAGCAGACTCTGTTGTAGGGGCCAACCAACTAACGCTCGAACTGAAAACGGGTGACTATGCCTGGCGTGTGCGGCCTGAGAATGATGGCAGCGTAGGGTTGTTTAAAGAAACGCGAACGTTAAGGATCGACAAAGATGAAGAACAATAAGGGGATGACGTATGTTCTTCTGGCACTTGTCGTCGGCATTTGGGGCTATGTGATATACACCGTATTGGCAAAAGTAAGCGGAGACGACAGCAATATGCCAACCATCGCCGTACGACAGGTACCGGAAAGTGACCTTTCGTACTACAGCTGGAAAGATTCATTAGCATACGATACCGTGTATCATTCGCCTTTCTCGGCAGAAGACCAGCTACTGGAATTGGTTGCGGAAGAACCATCCGAAGGTGAATATCTAGTGCACGAAGAGCCCTACGATCCGCTAGCTTATGCTCCGGCTATGGACGTGCAATACCTTGGTTATATCGAAAACGAGAGTCAGAAACAGCGTATAGCCTTGATACAGATTAACGGTCGGCAGTATTATATGCATCCAAAAGAACAGGTTGACGGGGTGACGCTCGTAAACGTTAACCCCACCGACATTAAGATAAAGACAGATTACCAAACCCTTACGATAGCCAAACAATGAAAGCGTGTATCCCGTATAGTCTACTCCTATCCTATTTTCTGCTAACGCTCCAAGCCGGCTATGCCCAATCGGAAATGGATCTGTTGGAACAGGTACAAAACCGCATCACCATCAATCATGACAACGGTGAAAAAGAGGTATTTACCGTAACATCGAAAACGACCAACGTAAAATCGCAACGTCTCTATCACTGGTATCAGTCGCAACGCGTACAGCAGACACAAGGGGGTTATGCAGGTAAATTACTGCACGGAAACTATAACCGTTATGCAGCCAATAAACAGATCGTGTTGCAGGGCACCTATAAGAAAGGACTGGCAGACGGCAATTGGAAAGAGTGGCGCCCGAACCATCGGTTAGCAAAGGAAGAGCGTTGGAGCAAAGGCCAACAACGTGGAAAAGCAAGGCATTACGATGAGCAGGGCAACTTGCTGCTGGAAGGAAAAATGACGGATGGTAAATGGCAGGGCAAGGTATGGGCACGGAACGCTGCAGACAGCAGCTACCATTGGACTTATTATACAAAGGGAACACCGATCAGTCGGGAGGAATACATCGACGCCAATATCTTCCGACGCACAGGACGTTTTTTTGAAAGGACATGGGATCGTATCTTCCGCAGGAAAACGGAAAATGGAGATATACTTGAATAAATAATGGTCAAAGCTTCTGCCCTACACCTCGTCCTGGTCATCACACTCGTTATCACCATCGTGTTAGGAAGTCTTATTTATCTGCATTATTTTTACCGGGAGCAGGAGCAAAAGATCGACCGTTGGGATGCCTTGGAACAGGATTTGAAAGCAGGTACGTCACTAGCGCTTTCTACTTATTTTCCGTACACCGAAAGCGGCGATAGCCTATTGCTTTCGCCCATTACGCTGCGGGATAGCCTTCGTATCGGAAAGAAGCAATGGGGATTTCTGGACGTCGTTACCGTGTATAGCTGGCGGGGTAAAGACACCTTGCGCCGCAGTTTTTTAGCGGGCATACAGCCAAAGGATTCGACTGTATTGTACATCGTAGACGAAGACCGTCCGCTCTCCATCAGTGGTAAAACCGTTATACAGGGGACCGCTTTTTTACCGCAATCGGGCATGCGTCCAGCATTTGTCGACGGAGAATATTATGAGGGCATAGAAGAAATGGTGGATGGACAAATTAAGGAAAGTAACCAATCCCTCCCCAACTATGAATCAGACCGCTTGAATGCTATTCAAGCACTATACCAGCATACGCTTTCAGAAAATTCAAATCTAGATTTACAGGATATAGCGTCGACTCGATCTGTTCGGCATTCTTTTTTTGAGGCGACGAAGTATTACCATCTACCACGGGCGGCTCCGTTGCTTGTGGATTCCATAGCGGGCAATTTGGTCATTTTGGCCGATTCCACCGTCCATATTTCGGCACAGACGATATGGGAAGATGCCATTGTTATCGCGCCGCACATCAAACTGGAGGATAATTTTTCTGGTAATGGTCAGTTTTTTGCCTTGGATTCCCTGACCGTAGGCAAGAACGTTGCCTTAGGCTACCCCTCCATTTTAGCACTCTTGGCGGCGGACAGCTTGAACGGGCCATTAAAGGTGACAATCGGGGAAAACACCCGGGTACAGGGGATGGTACTGCTTCACCGCGCAGACGTTCCGGACCAGATGGATCTACTCGAACTGCAAAAAAATGTAACGGTGGAAGGTGAGCTGATCAGTTTTGGACTCCTGAAGTATACAGATCCTTTGACGGTAAAGGGAGGGCTATATGCCCACCGCTTGATTACGCAGCGCCCGAGTTCCTTATATGAAAATTACTTGATCAACTTGAACCTGGAACGTAGCAAGCTGCATCCGTATTATATCGCTCCGTTCTTTTGGACGACCGATAAACCTGCACCTCAAAACATCGTAAAATGGCTAGATTGATTACCTATCGTATCCCATCCTTACGTGCTTCTACTCTGGTGGAGGTATTGATCGCGCTGATTATATTGCTTTCCGTATTCGGAGCAGGGATGCTACTGTTTACACAATTGGTCAATGCATCGACCAGCAAGCGCCAGACAATAGTACGATTCGAATTAAAACAGCTAAGCAGCGCTTACCTTGCTGGAGACTTCGAGATGCAGGAAACAAAAACGACTAAAGCGGCTGCTTACATCGCTGAAACGGAAACGCTAGCACTCTACACGGATCGTAAAAGGGTTCGATTTTACGCATACGATATCGAGAACAACAATTTGCTGGACAGCTTAATTTTAATTCTACCACACGACGATGATCAGGACACGCTATAAAGCTTTTACGCTATTGGAAATGACTATTGCCATGTTGATCGCCGCGATCTGTATGGGAATAGCTTTTTATGTCCTAAGCACCTTCTCGCAAATGAGTGAGGCGCAGCAACGGGAGAAACAGACTGCATTTCAGCTACAACTTTTCCATCATCGTATGCAAAAGGAATTTCTGGAGGCGGATGAGATCCGATTCTTTGGCAATGCGCTTATACTGGATCGAAAAAATGGGCAGGTGCAATATACATTTTTGGATGCTGCCTTGACACGCAGCCAACAGGGCATAGCAACCGATACGCTTTATGGACATCCGGCAACGCTGCTGGTGGAATATGTTCAAAATTTGCCGCAGGAGGTGGTGGAGGTTTGTCAATTTGAGCTGCAGATGGAAAATGGACACTATCCTTTTGTATTAAGAAAGGAATATAGTGCTGAAAATTTAATAAATTTACCTATGCAATAGTAACTAACACGACCATGCCAAAAATTGATATTTCATCTTATAAGAGAACCAAGGCTAATTCGATTCCGAAAACGGGAACGGAAAACCGTGCGGATGTTGATATCATGAGCTGGCTAAACCGGGATATTTCATTTGGCAACGGACAGCTTGCGGATCGAAAGAAAGAGGAGTTCTATCTGGAATTCAGCACCCTGCTGTTATCGGGCATCGATATCCGAACCGCATTTGATCTGATACTTGTCGATCAGAAGAAAGGTAAGGATGCTGACACATTTACCAGTATCCGGAACGAGGTGGTGAAGGGAGCCACATTATCGACTGCTATCGAGCAAAGTGGGAAGTTTAGCAACTATGAGTTCCAGAGCGTCCGGATCGGAGAGGAAACTGGAAAACTTGGGGAGGTGCTCCGCGAACTGGCTTTATACTATAAGAGCAAGATAGCACAACGACGCAAGATCATATCGGCGTTGACTTATCCAATCATTGTACTCTGTACGTCGCTTGGAGCAGTATTTTTCATGTTGAAGTTCGTCGTGCCGATGTTTGCCGATGTTTTTACCCGTTTTGGGGGCGAGCTGCCCTGGATCACGGCTTTTATTTTACGGGTTTCCAATTTTATAGACAGCACTTTTCTATGGGGTATGCTCCTGCTTACTGCGCTTATTATATTCTTGTACGTGAACCGTAAAAAGCTGTGGTACCGAAAGTGGTCTTCGGTCATTATTCTGAAAATACCGATTGCGGGCGAGATTGTCCGCAAGATACACCTTGCTCGGTTTGCCAATACCATGCGACTTTTGGTAGGCACCAACACACCCCTCTTATACGCGATACAGCTTGTAGAGCAGATGACGGATTTCTACCCGATCCAACAAGCTATGCTGCAAACGGAGCAGGCCATTGTGCGCGGAAAATCGCTCCACGAGAGCCTCGCAGGTTTCGACTTCTACCCGCCCAAGATCATTCAGCTGATACGTGTAGGCGAAGAGGTAAATCGTCTTGAGTTTTTCTTCGAAAAGATTGCTCATCAGCTCACCGAGGAGGTGGAATACAAAACATCCACGATTTCCACCGTTCTGGAACCGCTTATTATTATTTTCCTAGGATTGGTAGTAGGTTTGATTTTAATTGCCATGTATCTGCCGATGTTCCAGATGAGTAATAGTTTTTAAAAGAAGGCTTGTCGATACATAAAAAAGCCGCAGTCTATTTAAAGAACTGCGGCTTTTATTATTTACTTACTTAAATTTATGATGCTTGATTTGCACGGATAATATTCAACGCTCCACCAGCTTTAAACCATTCGATCTGCTGTGCATTGTAGGTATGGTTAACCAAAATACTATCTTGTGTACCATCTGCATGATGCAAGACAATAGTCAATGGCTTTCCTGGAGCAAACTCC
>Ga0079224_100012178_pt1 | contig 11889 bp, 9 predicted proteins | sample Stecom2015_FD_80414 | JGI IMG/M metagenome (GOLD analysis project Ga0079224, IMG submission 80414) | Agricultural soil microbial communities from Utah to study Nitrogen management - Steer compost 2015 | ecosystem: Environmental > Terrestrial > Soil > Agricultural land | place: USA: Utah... | reverse complement strand
CCTCTCGCTTTACGACTTTGCAAATCAACGCCTTTGCGGCTTATAGCCATCTGCCATCTGCCATTAGCTATTAGAAGATCGATTGCTTCGTCGTCGTCTCTCCTGACGTCTGGTTTCCCGACGGGCTTTTCGGCACGCCCGCGGGCAGCGTGACCGTAAATATCGACTCCTGGTTCGGATTGCTGGTGGCCGTAATCGTTCCTCCGTTCCGCCTGACCAGCTCGCTGCACAACAAAAGACCTACACCTGATCCGCGTTCTCCGTCCGTACCGAACATGGGGCTTTGAAGGTGCAGAAACAACTGCGTGGCTTTTTCCTGTTCCATGCCCGTCCCAAAGTCAATGACCTGAAAATGTACCTGCTGCCCTTTCGGTTTGGCCGTCAGGCATATGGATGCGTTCGGGAAGCTGAATTTAATAGCATTACTGACCAGATTGCGTAGAATGATTCCCAGCTGGTCGTAGTCGGCGAAGACGAAGAGGCCTTCCGGTATATTGATGGTAAACGTAATGGCCTTTTGCTCGGCCAGGGGTTCGAAGAAGTAGCAGGTTTCTTTGACCGCGTTACGTATATTAATGTAGCTCGGGTGGGTCTCTATGCCGTCCAGGTTTTTGCTGCTCCAATGGAGGAGATTTTCGAGGGTTATATTGAGCTGCGCAACGCGTTTGTTCATCAGGTTGATGGAATGTTGTGCATTTTCTGCCGACAGCAGGTTCGCCTTGAAAAGCGAGAGCATGTTTTGCAGGGACGCCAGCGGGCTTTTGATATCGTGGGAGACAATGGAAAACAGGTTCTGCATATTGTCGTTTACGTCCTTCAGCCTCTTGTGCTGCTCTTCGATCTTGGCCTGATAATCATATTGGATATGTTTAAAGAAAGCGATAATAAAAGCGATGAAGAAGAGCGCACCTACGGTATTCATCATTTTCCTGCCCATGGAAAGCTGATCAGCCTCTATGGCGGGGTTGGGGTAAAACGTCAGCCAGACGATAATCGCGATAATGCTTCCTGCAAAGAGGGTTTGTAGCCATTTGCTGTCGTATACCAAGATACTGACAATTAAAATGCTAAGTAAAAAATATATCGATCCGTTCTGATAAAAATAATTACCAAGCGTGAAGAAGATGAAATTAAAGCCCAACAGCATGATCCGCGCGGTACCATAACGGCCGACGCGATGAAGCGCAAAGACGGATGCGGAAACGAGGCAGTTTGATAGATTAATGGCCGAAAGCAGATAGCGGGACTCGGAGATATTTAAAACAAAAAAAAGAGGGTCAGCGGAGCACACATAGCGGCAATAAGATTGAGCATCTGTGTACGCTTATTTTCCAAATAGGACCTCCCCGGATTTACTCCCGTGTTTATGAGTCTTTTATAGATAAATAAGACATCTCCCATTTCAGGTAAAGCGATTCCTTTCAGTCGTTGGTAAGTCGTAAAGTTACGAATAAAAAAGTTCGTGGCAAGCGTTGGCCCGCTCTTGTGGGGCAGATATGGCCATTGCGGCGTTGCCGATACGATTTTTTACGGAGTGTAAACCCGTAGAGAACCATTCTGCATTTTTTCTGTTATAACTTAGGTGAATAATTTGTTGTTAAAGTAAAAAAAGGAGATTAATAATGGTTAAAAGAAGGGTAACAGACCGCAGGTTCCGTTTTCTGGCAGCTATAGGCGTTCTAATTTTTGCCGCGTCGTGCGGTAATACGAAGCGGGATTCACACCGGATTAAAAATGGAGGAACCGATTCGCTGGCGCACGATACAGAATATGGATTGCAGATCGTCCCACAGGAGCCATTGGCCACACCGTCAAAAAATAAGTTTGCCAAAATTTTAGGGTGGAAAGAAGGCCGGCATCCGGAGGCGGCCAAGGGCTTTAAGGTGGCCCGCTTTGCGGATGGGCTGAATAGCCCACGGAATATATATGTAGCGCCGGACGGAAATGTTTTCGTGGCACAGGCCCGTACGGAAAAACCGGGCGATAAAGATGAGAAAGTAGATTCGAGGAACCAGTTTAGAAGTGCGAGCCCGAATGAGGTGTGGCGGTTCCGCGACACGGACGGCGACGGGATAGCCAACGAGAAGGAGATGGTGCTGTCAGGCTTGTCCCAACCCTATGGGATGCTCGTGCATGGAGACTGGTTTTACGTTGCCAATACGGATGCGCTGCTAAGGTTCCCCTACAGGGATGGCAAGCCATCGGGAACCGGAGAGAAGCTGGTCGATCTGCCGGCGGGTGGGTATAACAACCATTGGACACGCAATATTGTGCTGAATGCCGACAGCTCCAAGATATTTATATCCGTAGGATCCGGAAGTAACGTGGGCGAAAACGGCATGGAACATGAGGAGCGGAGGGCGGCCATATTGGAGGTCGATCTCGATGGAAAGAATGAGCGTCAGTTCGCTACGGGTATCCGCAACCCTGTAGGTATGGCGATCGAACCCCGTACGTCGACTTTGTGGGCGGCCGTGAACGAGCGGGATGAATTAGGCGATGAACTGGTGCCCGATTACATTACCTCCGTCAAGGAAGGCGGTTTCTACGGCTGGCCGTATGCGTACTGGGGAACTCACCCCGACCCGCGGTGGGAAAACCGTCAGCCCAAGACCTTGGTTGCGCAATCGATCGTGCCGGACTACGCCTTGGGCGCGCACACAGCGTCCCTGGGACTCGCTTTTAATCAGGCGCCGGGCTTTCCCGAGGGAGCCTATGTGGGGCAGCACGGCTCGTGGAACCGGTCTACCTTCTCGGGATATAAGGTGTTGTTCATACCGTTCGATAAAGGGAGGCCGAAGGGAGAACCTCAGGACTTCTTAACAGGTTTTATTGCGAACGAACAGACCAATGAAGTTTATGGCAGGCCCGTCGCGGTGGCGTTTACAAAATCCTATATGCTGGTGACAGACGACGCAGCGAATGTGGTTTGGAGTGTGCTGGTGGAAGACTTTAAGAGTAACGAGGAGCGCACAGGACAGTAAGCGTCCTTCGGACAGTTTTGGTCTGCCGAAGGACGTATAAGCGGCTGCCCATACATAGCGGTCGAAAAAATACGTATGGGTATGTCTTTCTCTAGTAATAGGCTGCCTGCAGTAGCGGACGACCTTGTTCGTCTTTTTCGAAGGCGGCGAGAAAAGCTACCTGATGCCCTTCTAATTTCAGGAATCTGGAGATAAAATCTTCGTTCCGCTGTGTGGATTCTACCCGTAGTATGAAATCTTCGTCATCTAAATCGATGGTGGCAAACTTTACATCTTTTGATACTTGGTAAAGTTTGCTGATCAGATGCGAGCGCTCTAAAATAGTTCGAATAGAAGTTTTGAAAATCAATACATACTTTTTCATGGTTGTACTATTTGTTTAGATTGTACCGGTCTGTATGTCACAATGGACACAGAACAAATATGCAAGGATTGCACCTTATCCGAAATAGAAATTCGGGCGAAACGGACAAAATTTCGGTTGAACTGCCCATTCCTTCGGCGAATGGTTGGTCAGCGGCCGTGAACTTATCCCTCTAACCACTGTATGAATGTGTGGTATTTTTCTTTGCTTACGGAAATTTTGATCGGATGCTCCACGTGAAGGGTCAGCACCAGCTTGCGGGAGAGCGTCATGTTAGCGAAAGCGATGGTATCCCGTTTCAGGATGTGCTGCCTGTTGACCCGAAAAAAATCGGCCCCCAGTAAATGCTCCATTTCTTCGAGCGACTTGTTGACGATATATTCTTTTCCTGTGTGTGTCTTCACGAAAACATTTTCATACTCTATGTAGCAGAGTGCAATATCCTGCAGCTGAATGGGGATAATTTTATCGCCGTGGATGACAATCAGGGATTTTTTCCGACCATCCGGTAGCTTCGCCGGCTGATCTACCGCATTTACCATGTCTAACGCCGACTTGTTAAATGTTTGGCGGAGCATACGGTATTTGTCTAACGTCCGGTGGATGCTTTCGTCCGAAAACGGCTTTAGAATATAATCCAGCCCGAAATGCTTGAAGGCTTCGAGCATGTATTGGTTGTAAGCTGTGCAGAATACAATCGGGGCCTGCGGCTGAACGGCTTTGAAAATATCGAATGACTCACCATCGCCCAGCTGTATATCGCTGAAAATGATATCTATTTCAGGCGGGTTTTCGAAATAGGCAATAGCCTCCTTGACGCTCGACAGCCGCGCGCATAGGTGGGTAGCTGGTTCCAGTCGTTTTAAAGTAAGCGCTAGGTCTTCGGCCGTTAAGTCTTCGTCTTCAATGATGATGGTTCTCATGCCTGAATAATTTTGACGTGTACTTCGAAAGCAGGACCGTCTTCGCGTATGATCACGCTATCTTTAAGGTAGTAACTAAAACGTTCCTTCAAATTGTTTAAACCATAGTTGTTGTTGTCTTCGACAGATGTTTTGCGGGGGCATACGTTGTTGCGGACAATGATCCAGCCGTCCTTCTCCAGAATGGTGATATGCAAGGGCTGTTCGGTGGTGTATAGGTTGTGCTTTAAAGCGTTGTCCACTAGAGGCTGTAGCGAAAAAATTGGAAGCAGGTCCTTGTACACGGCTTCCGACACCTGTATATGATACTGTATAGCTTCCTTAAATCTGATCTTCTGCATAGAGAGATAGCCCTCGCATAGGTTCAGCTCCTGCTTTACGGTGGCCAGCCCATCTTCGGACGTCATAAAGCTGCCCCGCAGGTAGTCTGAAAGCTGTAGCAGGTACGACTCGGCCATGGCACTGTCCTTTTTGATCAGTGATTTCAGGCTCGAGAGCGCGTTAAACAGAAAGTGGGGCTGTACCTGTTGTCTAAGCATCTGGTTTACGGCGCGCTCCTTCAGCTTATCCAGTTTTGACCTTTCCAGTTCGAGCTGATTCTTAAAATAGTCGGTCATCAGGAAATAGAGCCAAAGTAGGACAATAAAATTTAAGATTGCGGCGCGGAAACCCGAGAGCAGAAAGAAATTCAGCGTTGAACCTTCGATCATCAGGCATTCTTCATGTGTCAACATCCCGAGATGATCCGAAAAGGCTAACATCGACAGACAGACGGTAAATGTGAGCAGGAAGCTCAGCAATTTAACTTTAAGGGGCGACTTGATTGGGTCTTTGACGTCGAAATGTATGTGGAGTACGAGATTGCATAGTATTATGCTAAAAAAGCCGATGAAGCCTACGCCTGTGTTTAACCAGAAACGGGACTGATCCTTATAAAGGGAGTCGATGACGAGGATAGCAACGATGCACAGCGAGAAGCCCGCGCTACGTTTAATCCAGTATTTAAGAGGATAATCACATCTGTTACGGAGAAATCCCATGTTTGTCTTTTGGGTACAAAGATAACCGAATCTTTGATATTCACCTCCGTTCGACAATTCTTTATGACGTCAGAAATTTCATAGCAAGGGCAGGAAGGCGCTTTCATGCAGGCTTTTCGGGATAAGTCAGGGGAAGGAAATGCAGCTTGAAGCGGCTATTGAATTAGCTTCGTTGTCGCTCCGCTTGAAATCACCATTTTTCTGAAGCCCGTCGAAACAGTCCGTATGACTTGTCTTTTTCAGTTGCAACGCAGTTATTACCTTGACCAGACGGCGTACTAATCTGCGGCGAAATCGTTAGGCCGTCCGGCCTTGCCTTTTCCAGATGGATTTTCGACGTTTCCTGTCGCTTCCGACGAGGTAGCCGAACGGCTGAAGGCTCGGGATGCTGTCGCATGTTATCTTGACAATTCCCGTCACAGGTATCGCGAGGATCATTCCCGGTACGCCCCAGATGGCTTCGGCCGCCACGAGACTGATAATCGTGAATAAGGGGTTGATGTTTACCTCGTTGCCAACGATAAGTGGCTCTAAAAGGTAGGTCTGTACAAACTGCACAAGGGCGTAGATGATAATGACGCCAACGACCATATCGCCCTTCCCGCCCTGAGCCAGAACGCCGAGGATGGTTATGGAAGTCCCGGTCAGGTTGCCGATAAACGGAACAAGTTCCAGAACACCACAAAGCACGGCGAAGAAAATTGCGTTCTCGACCCCGACGACGCTAAACCCTATGCCGTATAAAATCCAGAGCACAACAATCATTTTTACGAGCCCGCCCACATAGTCTGTAGCTACTTTGGCCGACGAATGGGCGATGTTCAATGCTCTTTCCTGATCGTTTGGCGCCGAGATCCGGATAAGAAAACTCTTTATCCGGCTGCGGTAAAATAAGAAGAGGTAGGTGTATACGAATACCAGAACCATATCAACCAGCAGCCCGACTAGTTTGCCGGCAAAGTTGCCGGCCATTCCGTTGGTGGGGGTAGGCGTCACCTGTTCTTTAGCGATATCTTTTTGTTGTTCCTGATCAATCCCGAACTGGTTATGTATCCAGTCCTGAACCCTGGACAGCAATTTTAACATATTCGCCTTCATGGAGTCAACATTTTCTGCGAAACTTTGCACCTGCCAGCTGAGGATGAAGAACAGAGCGGCTACCGCAAGGAGTAGGATGAATACGGAGAGAAGAGCCGTAAGCCATCGGGGCAGGTTCCTTTTTTCCAGCTTCGCCGAGAGATTGACGAAAAGCATCGAAAGGATAGCTGCAATAGCTATCGGGGCGAGTACGCTTTTCGCGTACACCAGGATGATGACCGTCAACGTAAAAATTAATAGAAGCTTTAAAATGCTTGTGGTATGTTTTGCGTTCATTTTCGAGTTGATAACACAGATAGAACAAACTATCCTGCGTTTCGTTGTGTCCTCGTACATACCCCCAGCCGATGTTGTAAATCGGTTTTTTACAACATGACGTTATTTTAACAAAAAAGTCTACTAGATTAATAGGATTAGTGTATTTTTGCGCTTCGGAATTATGTTATTTTAAAACTATGTCGCTTGTTACTTGTAAACGAATGTGTATAGGAGATAATTGAGGAAAGAATTATCTCCGATAAAGGTCCGCAGTGACGCATCAAACATTTCTATTTGAGCAGTAGCTCATCACCTTAACCATTTACTTTTGAATGAATACGTTGAACTTTTTTAGTTTAGTGGGGACCGTTTTTGCTCTTGGAACGGGACAGCTCTACGCACAGACCACGATACGGGGAAAGGTTATTGACCAGCATAACCAGCCTATCCAGGGAGCAAGCATTACGGATAACAATACGAAGGTACAGACACAAACAGATACCAATGGCGAGTTCAGCCTGCAGGTGAAAGCGGAGCAGCCTTCCGTCACGGTTAGATTCGTGGGGTTTGAAGAGGTTACGATCACCGATCTGAATACCGATTTTCTGACCATAAAACTTAACCCGACGAGCTCCGAACTGACGGAGGTTGTGGTCACGGCGCTTGGCATATCGAGAGAGAAAAAAGCGCTGGGATATGCTGTTCAGGAAGTAAAGGGCGTGGAACTCCAGACCAGGCCGACAAACGCGTTGAGCGCCCTGTCAGGTAAGGTTGCGGGATTGCAGGTTGTGACATCGGGAGGAAATATGGGGGGCTCTTCGCGTGTGACCCTTCGGGGCATAAATTCCATTTCGGGCAATAACCAGCCGCTGTATGTCGTTGATGGCAGCCCGATAGATAACACCGATCTGAACTCTTCATCTACGATCAATGGAAGCGCGGGGAAGGATGTTGGTAACCTTATTCAGGATCTAAATCCGGATGATATCGAAAATATCTCGGTTCTGAAGGGGCCTTCGGCAGCGGCACTGTACGGTGCACGTGCAGCCAACGGCGTCATCCTGATCACCACCAAGAAGGCCGTCAGCGGCCAGCGCACACAGATCTCCGTGAATACGGGGTTAGACCTTGAGCATGTTGTCCGCCTTCCAAAACGGCAAAAGCTTTATGGACAGGGATACTCCACGACGTTCCAGACCGTAAATATCGGCGGGAACGACTATAAAATAGTGGACTATGCTTCTGACGAGAGCTGGGGACCACGGCTGGATGGTACGGAAGTGCTGCAGTGGTACAGCTTAAATCCCGAAGATGAGGCGGACTACCTGAAGCCGACGCCCTGGCTTTACCCTAAGCACGACGTCAACTACTTTTTTAGGACGGGACTCGCCAATACCAACAATATCGCTATTGCGGGAACTTCAGACAATACCGCGTACCGTCTTTCTTATACCAACAAAAATGTCGGGGGTACGACGCCGAACTCGACCTTGTCGCGTAACGGGCTGAACTTTTCAGGTAGTACGCAACTGGGGCGGCTAAAGATATCTTCCACGTTGAACTATATCCGGAATGCTTCGGTCGGAAAACCGTGGACCGGAGCTTCGAACCGTAATATTATGTTGGAGGCCTTCCAATGGGGCGCCGTACAGGTAGACTATAAAAGGTTGAGGAACTATAAAAGGGAAGACGGCACGCCGCTGGCCTGGAATAGAACAAGCTGGGAGAACACGCCGGCGGCCGAGGCAACGCGGTTCATCGATAACCCTTACTGGTCGGCGTACGAAAGCTATCTGGAAGAGCGGCGCGACCGCTTTTACGGTAACGTGGGGGCGCAATACCAAGCGTTGGACTGGCTCACGCTCGACGTCAAGGCGCATGGCGATATTTACAATTTTCAGGCCGAAGACCGTATAGCTGTGTACTCAAGGAGCCAGTCGCAATATGAGGAGTCGGGCAATGCGCTAAACGAATATAATTACGAGTTCTTAGCCACAGCCAACAAAAGATGGGACAACCTTTCTTTAGTAGCCAATGTAGGAGCCAACCTACGGGATCAGCAACGGAAGGTCAATTACGCTGTTACGCAGGGAGGGCTCACCATTCCGAATTATTACAACCTGAGAAATGCGTCGGCAGTGACAATTGAAAACTATAAATACCATAAGCGCATCGCATCGGTATACGGAAGTCTTTCTTTGGGTTATAGAGACCTGTTCTATCTGGATGGAACAGTGCGGAATGACTGGGCGTCGACGCTGCCTGTAGATAACTATTCGTTTATTTATCCTTCAGTCACGGGGAGTTTCGTTGTCAGTGAATTACAGGGGCTTAAAGATTTAGGCTGGCTTTCTTTCGCAAAAGTACGATTGGGTTGGGCGCAAGTGGGGAATGATACCGACCCCTATCAGTTGCTAAAGGTCTATGAAGCCGATCAAGCATTCTCGGGAATTCCGTCGTACAGTCTGCCCAGCATATTAAACAATGCTGCACTGAAGCCCGAGATAACCAGCTCGTGGGAGACCGGAATGAACCTACAATTGTTTGGCAACCGTGTGGGATTTGATGTGACTTATTACAACAATAGCTCGCGTAACCAGATTCTTCCGGTGCCGGTGTCCTCTGCCTTTGGCTATGACGCAAAGGTGCTGAACGCTGGAGAGATTACAAACAAGGGGGTAGAGGTCATACTAAGTGGTACGCCTATCAGGAGGGAGAACGTCCGGTGGCATACCGCGGTCAACTGGTCCCGCAATGAGAATAAGGTTGTTAAGCTGGATGAGCTCGTGAACACGCTTACGCTGAGCAATACACTTGTAACTCTTGCGGCCCGTGAGGGAGAGTCTTATGGACAGTTGCTGGGATACGACTTTGTTTATGCGGCCGATGGAAGGAGAGTGGTGCAGGCAGACGGAACATATATGCGCACATCCCAGCTCGTTCCTTTAGGGTCGATATTGCCCAAGTTCCTATTTGGATTTCAAAATACGATAACGTACAAGAACTTCGATCTGGGATTTCTCATTGATGGACGGGTAGGAGGTAAGTTCTTCTCCCAGACCTATAAGGTTGGGATGTATGCCGGAATATTGGATAAGACAGCCGCTAATAATGTTCGGGAAACAGGTGTTGTTCTGGACGGTGTAAAGGGGGATGTGGCTTTTCATGCCGACGGAACCTATACCGTTAGTAATACTAGGGAAAATGACACGCGTATCACGGCTCAGCAGTGGGCCAGGAATGAGTACAACGGGCCGACAGCCTTTTCTATCTTCGACGCCACGTTTGTGAAGCTCCGCGAAGTCACACTGGGATATACCTTTAGACTAAACAGCGACAAAGCAGTAAGGGGCTTGGGTGTGGCTGTCTACGGCCGTAACCTGTGGAACATCTACACGAAGAGTAAATATATCGATCCCGAATTTACCTCGAGCGGGGGAAATGTTCAGGGGATCGAGGGTGGCAACATGCCTACTCCACTTACCTACGGCTTTAACATCAACGTAAAATTTTAGCATCATGAAAATATCGAAATTATATAAAATTGTTCTTTTGGGATTGATACTCGTGGCGGGGAGCAGCTGTTCCAAGGATCTTTTTGAGGAGATCAATACGGATCCTAACCATCCCTCCTCGGTGTCTACCCCTTATATTCTGGTGAGTGCGGAAAAAAAGCTGGTTGACGCATTGCGTAGCGAAGAGATCGGGCTGCGGGGAGCACAGTTATATGCGCAGTATTTCAGCCAGCATATTTATACGGATCAGTCGCGTTATGTGATCAATACTTCATATGCCGATAATTACTGGTCAGGGATGTATAAAGCGCTCAACAACTTAGACGAAATTATCAAACTCAATACGGACGAAAAGACCAAAGCGCTTGCTGCCGCTGGCACGGCGGGCCGTAATGTGAACCAGATCGCCATCGCCCGCGTGTTAAAGGCGTTTGCATTTCACTCCTTGAGCGACGTGTTTGGTGATATTCCATATCAATCATACGGATCGGACGATCCAGACTTTCAGGCTCTACAACAAAATCCGGACAACCTGACGCCGGCGTACGCAACACAGGAAAAGATTTATAAGGACATCCTTCAGGAGCTGCGACAGGCAGGAGATACGTTGATAAAATACCGTTCCGAAGCGACCTTCGGCCAGGCCGACGTTATCTATCGCGGCGATAATGCAAAATGGGCCAAGTTTGCCAACTCGTTACGCTTAAGGTTGGCCAACCGTATCGCTAACAAGGAGGCACAGTTTGCAAGGGACCATATCGAAGATGCGCTGGCCAAGGGCGTCTTTTCGTCGAATGCCGACAACGCTGTGTTTCGCTATTCGGAGACGTCACCAAACGAGGCGCCGCTGTTTCGGGCAACGGTGACGGCAAACCGGAAAGACTTCGCAGTATCGCACGTTGTTGTGGAAGCGCTTCAAGGGAAGCGGGGTCCCTTTACGGCGCAGGATCCGCGGTTGCCTAAGTATGCGAAGACCAACGCCGCGGGTGCGTACGTGGGGCATCCCTATGGACTGCCGCTGGATGCGGCCAACGTGTTTCCGGTAACTGCGATTTCCCTGCCCGGCGACATTATCAATGCGGCCGATTATGCGGAGGTATTGCAGGAATATGCGGAGGTGGAGTTTTTGATAGCGGAGTACAAGTCCTGGGACCAGTCTGCATACGAAAATGGTGTACGGGCTTCTCTGGAAAAATGGGGAGTAGCCGACGAAGACGCCAACTCGTACCTCGACCAGCTGCCGGCCGCATCGAAAGAAACGGTGTTGACACAGAAATATTTAGCGCTTTTTAACCAAGGTATAGAGGCGTGGTCGGAAATCCGCCGGACAGGTTATCCTTTATTTCTGGTGAAGAAGGATGATATCGTCTGGTCCGGCGTAGTGGAAGGGCAAACGCGAACCTACCGTTTTTCGCCTGAGGTCGGCGACGCCATTCCGTCACGCTTTGTTTATCCGTTAAAAGAACAAAGTGTGAATCGGGAGAACTACAGACGGGCGTTGGCTGGACAGGGCGACGACGTGCTGTGGACTAAGGTCTGGTGGAACAAATAACTGTAAACGAATGATTGGAAAGCCAGTGGAAGCTGCTGTCTGTTAACGATAGGCAGCAGGGCCACTGGCTTTACTGTGCATAATCGTCACAGATTCTACCTTAAGTGTGACTTTACAGGGAAATTAGAGCGTGTTAATAGGGATAGCATCTCTAT
>Ga0079224_100012177_pt1 | contig 11889 bp, 6 predicted proteins | sample Stecom2015_FD_80414 | JGI IMG/M metagenome (GOLD analysis project Ga0079224, IMG submission 80414) | Agricultural soil microbial communities from Utah to study Nitrogen management - Steer compost 2015 | ecosystem: Environmental > Terrestrial > Soil > Agricultural land | place: USA: Utah... | reverse complement strand
GTGCTCCCCGCGCACGCGGGGATGGTCCCGCTCCGTCGGCGGTGGCCGAGATACTGGGCGGCATGGACAGAACCGACCGGGAATCCGTGTTCGTCGGCCGGGAGGCGGAGCTGGCGGCCCTTCGGGACGATGCCCGCCGGGCGCTGCGGGACGGTGCCACCGCCGTGCTCGTCGCGGGTGAGGCCGGGGTGGGCAAGTCGCGCCTGGTGCGCGAGTACGCCGCCGGGTCGCCGATGTCGCGGACCGTCGTCGGGGGCTGCCCCGAGCTGGGCGTGGACGGGCTGCCCTTCGCGCCCTTCGCCACCGCGCTGCGGCGGCTGGTGCGGGACGGGGCGGTCGAGCCCGGGTCCGGGACGGGAGAGCTGGCCCGGCTGCTGCCCGAGCTCGGTGCGGCGCCGGAGGCCTCCGGCGGAGGGCGGGCCCGGCTGTTCGAGGAGGTCCTGGTCCTCCTCGAGAGGGCCGCCGAGCCCGGCGGGCTCACCCTGGTCCTGGAGGACCTGCACTGGTCCGACGCCTCCACCCGGGACCTGCTCGTCTTCCTGCTGGGCAACCTGGACGCCGCCCGGGTCCAGCTGGTCGCCACGGTGCGCACCGACGACCTGCACCGCACCCACCCGCTGCGCCGCCTGCTCCCCGAACTGGAGCGGCTGGACCCGGTCACCCGGCTCGACCTGGCCCCGCTCTCCCGGGACGAGGTCGCCGACCAGGCCGCCGCCCTGCGCGGCGGGGCGCTGGCCCCGGGCGATGTGGACCTGGTCTACCAGCGCAGCGGCGGCAACCCGCTGTTCGTCGAGTCCTTCCTGGACCAGCCGGACCTCGCCGGCGCCCCGGTCCCCGCCGGGCCGAGGGAGATGCTGCTCGGCGCGCTGCGCCCGCTGGACCAGACCGCGCTCTCGGTGCTCAAGGCGGCCTCGCTCGCCGGCGACCGGGTCGACCACGTCCTGCTGGAGGCCGTCTGCGAACTGCCCGCGGACCGGTTCGACGCCGCGGTGCGCGCCGCGGTGGACGCCAACGCACTGCACCCGCTGGCCGAGGGGTACCGGTTCCGGCACGCGCTGCTCGCCGAGGCGGTCCAGGAGGACCTGCTCCCCGGCGAGCGCATCCGGCTGCACCGCCGCTACGCCGACGTACTGGCCGCCGGCGTCCCCGGGATCGACGGCGGGAGCGCCGCGGCGATGCTCGCCCACCACGCCTACGCCGCCCACGACCTGCCGCGGGCGCTGGAGAGCGCCTGGCGCGCCGCCGAGGCGGCCGGGCGCGCCGCGGCCGCCCCCGAGCGGCTCGCCCTGCTCGACCGGGTCCTGGAGCTGTGGGAGCAGGTCCCCGACGCCGCGGAGCGGATCGGCCGGTTCCACGCCGAAGTGCTCCGCGCCGCCAGCGAGGCCGCGAAGGCGCTGGACAACCCCAGGCGCGCCTACGACTACGCCGACACCGGATTGCAGGCCTACACCCGGTGGCTGGGCACCGGGATGTGCCCGGTGCGGGCCTCGCGGGAGATCCCGGAGCAGGACGCGGTCGCCATGGGCATGCTGCTGTACGCCCGGGGCCAGGCGGCCCGGGAGATGTCCTGGGACGGCGCGCTGGAGGACTTCGGCGAGGCGCTGACCGTCCTGCCGGACCGGCACCCGATGCGGCCCGCGGTCACCGCGGCGATGGCCGCCACCCTGGCGGTGCGCGGGCACGACGAGGAGGCCGACCGCACGGCCGTGGTCGCGCTGCTGCGCGCCCGGGCCGCCGGCGACGTGCACACCGAGGCCGACGCCCTGATCACCCTGGGCGGGGCCCGCTCCAACGCCGACCGCGAGCTCGCCCTCGACTCACTCCGCCAGGGCACCGAGCTGGCGCGGAGCAGCGGGGACATGCCCACCGAGCTGCGCGGGCTGAACAACACCGCCGCGGCCCTGTCCCATGCGGGCCGCATCGCCGAGGCGGTGCAGCTGAACCGGGCGGCGCTGGAGCGCGCCGCCGAGCTGGGGGTGTCCCGTACCCGGGGCGGCGGCTTCCTCAACGGGCTGGCGCTCGTCCTGCTCAACTCCGGAAAGGTCGGCGAGGCGGCGACACTGCTGCGCAACGCGCCCCCGGCGGCCAACCCGCGCACCCAGGGGCGCCGGCACGACCTGCTGGCCCAGATCGAGCAGGTGCGCGGATCGGTCTCCGGGACCGCCCGCGAACTGGACGCCGTCTACCGGTGCTACCCCGCCGAGTCGGTGGCCGAGATCGAGTTCGTCGGGGTGCGGCTGCTCCGGGCGTGGGTCGACGCGGAGCAGGGGAAGCGGGCCCGGGCGGCCGAGGCGGTCACCGCGCTGATGCGGCAGGAGCGGCCCTGGATGCGCGGGTTCCGGCTGGCGATGTGGCTGTTCCACGCGGCCGAGGTCTGGCAGCTGCTCGACGATGCGGGGCGGGGGAGCGCCGGGCCCGACGAGGCGGTGGACCGGCTCCGCGAGGTGCTGCGGGAGCGCGCCGCATCGCTGGGCGACGGCAGCGGCATGGGGATGTTCGGCGGGATCTCGCTGGGGCTTGCGCAGGGGATCATCGGCGGCCGCACCGGGGAGGACGATGCGCAGCGGCGCCGCACCATCGGCCGGCTCCGCTCCTCGGAGCTGAGGCTGTGGCTGCTGCCCGCGCTGCTCTGCCGGGCCCGCAGCCTGCTCCCGGCCGGCGCGCGGGAGCAGGCCGAACCCCTGGTCCTGGAGGCGCACGCGCTCGCCGCGGAGATGGGCGCCGGCCGGTACCTGCGCGACGCCGTGCGGCTGATGGAGGAGTACGGGATCGCCCTCCCCGCGCCGCCCGGACCGGAGGCGCCGGGCGTCTCCGAGCAGGGCGGTGCGGAGTCCGGCGCCGGGCCGCTCGCCGTGCTCACCCCGCGCGAGCTGGACGTCCTGCGGCTGGTGGCGCGCGGCCGAACCAACCGGGAGATCGCCGCGGAACTGGTCATATCCGCCAAAACGGTGAGCGTCCACGTTTCGAACGTGCTGGCCAAGCTCGGTGTTTCGAATCGGAATGCGGCCGCCCTGAAAGCGCGCGATTCCGGACTGGAGTGAACGGGGAAGCCAATTGTCCCTTTCAAAGGGGCGCCGAGTGTAAGTTACCGAGCCGTTTCCGGGGTAAGGTATAGCGCTCCGGGAGGTCTCCGGATTTCCCAGCTCCCAGCGGTGAAGAGTGCCGGTCCGAGCCCCCTGTGACTCACGCGCCGAATGCAATAGGCTGTTCTGGCGACGGCAGCAGGGTTCGATTTCCTTGACCCGGGACGACTTGCGCCAGGAAGGAATTCCGCAGTGAGTGGGCACCCCCCCGACATAACCGAGGTGCCGGTTCCCCGACCGGCCGATCATGGCGGTGCCGCGGAGCGCGGCGGGCCCATCCGCACCATGCTCGTCGACGACCACGCCTTCTTCCGGCGCGGGCTGGCCTCCGTCCTGGAGGAGGAGCCCGATATCGACGTCGTCGGGGAATGCGGCGGCGGGGAGGAGGCCGTCGGCCGGGCCGCCGCGCTCGCCCCCGACGTGGTGCTGATGGACGTGTGGATGCCGCGCGGCAACGGGATCGAGGCGTGTGCGGCCATCCGGCAGAGCCTGCCCAGAGCCAAGATCACCATGCTCACCATGAGCGACGAGGAGGACGACCTGTTCCAGGCGCTGAAGGCCGGCGCCGACGGCTACCTGCTCAAGGAGATCTCCGTGGACGAACTGCCCGACGCGGTCCGCGCCATCGCCGACGGCCAGTCGTTCATCAACGCCTCCATGGCCACCAAGCTCATCGGCGAGTTCACCCAGCTGGCCAAGCGGGACGCCGCCGCGGCCCGCCCCGCGGCCCCGCAGCTCACCGCCCGGGAGACCGAGGTGCTCCGCCTGGTGGCCAGGTGCCTGAACAACCGCGAGATCGCCGACGAGCTGTTCATCTCCGAGAACACGGTGAAGAACCACATCCGCAACATCCTGGAGAAGCTCCAGCTGCACTCGCGCACCGAGGCCGCGGTCTACGCGGTCCGGGAGAAGGTCGTCGAAGTGGAGTGAGGGGAGCGGGCCGGAACCCCGCTCGAAGGGGTTCCGGCCCGCTCCCCACCCCGGTGCTCAACCCGGTGTCCGGCGCGGCGCCGTCACAGCGTCGGCAGGTAGCGCTGGAGCTCGTAGGGCGTCACCTGGCGGCGGTAGGACTCCCACTCGGCCCGCTTGTTGCGCAGGAAGAAGTCGAAGACGTGCTCGCCGAGCGTCTCGGCGACCAGCTCGCTGCTCTCCATCGCGCGGATCGCCTCGTCCAGGCTCTGCGGCAGCGGGGCGATGCCCATCGCCCGGCGCTCGGCGTCGGTCAGCGCCCACACGTCGTCCTCGGCGCCCGGGGGAAGCTCGTACCCCTCCTCGATGCCCTTCAGCCCGGCGGCCAGGATCACCGCGTAGGCCAGGTAGGGGTTGCACGCGGTGTCCAGCGAGCGGAACTCGATCCGGCTGGAGTTGCTCTTGGTGGGCTTGTACATCGGCACCCGCACCAGCGCGGAGCGGTTGTTGTGCCCCCAGCAGATGTAGGCGGGCGCCTCGCCGCCGGCGCCGGCCGACGCGGCGGCGTTGTCCCACAGCCGCTTGTAGGAGTTGACCCACTGGTTGCACACCGCGGTGATCTCCGCGGCGTGCCGCAGCAGGCCCGCGATGAAGCTCCGCCCCACCTTGGAGAGCCGGTACTCCGCCCCCGGCTCGTGGAAGGCGTTCCGCTCGCCCTCGAACAGCGACATGTGGGTGTGCATGCCCGAACCGGGGAACTCGGTGAACGGCTTGGGCATGAACGTGGCGTAGACGCCCTGCTCCAGCGCGACCTCCTTCATCACCAGCCGGAACGTCATGATGTTGTCCGCGGTGGTGAGCGCGTCGGCGTAGCGCAGGTCGATCTCCTGCTGGCCCGGGCCGCCCTCGTGGTGGCTGAACTCCACCGAGATGCCCATGGCCTCCAGCATGTTGATGGCGTTGCGCCGGAAGTCGTGCGCGCTGTTGTGCGGGGTGTGGTCGAAGTAGCCGCCGGAGTCGTTCGGCTCGGGCAGCTCGCCCGGGCCGGGCATCTTCTTCAGCAGGTAGAACTCGATCTCGGGATGGGTGTAGAAGCTGAACCCGAGGTCGGATGCCTTGCTCAGCTGGCGCTTGAGGACGTGCCGCGGGTCGGCGTAGCTCGGCGATCCGTCCGGCATCAGGATGTCGCAGTACATCCGCGCGGTGCCGTGCGGCTCGTTCCGCCAGGGCAGCACCTGGAACGTGGTCGGGTCCGGCTGGGCCAGCATGTCGGCCTCGTAGACGCGGGCGAAGCCCTCGATCGCCGATCCGTCGAAGCCGATCCCCTCGGTGAACGCGGCCTCCAGCTCAGCGGGGGCGACCGCCACCGACTTGAGGTAACCGAGCACGTCGGTGAACCACAGGCGGACGAACCGGATATCGCGCTCCTCCAGCGTCCGGAGCACGAATTCCTGCTGTCGATTCACGGTTCACCTTCCTCTGTCGATCGTCGGTGCCGGGCCGCACGGCCCCCGGGCCGGGCCCCGGCGGGACGGCACCCCCTCCAGTCTGCCGGGTATACGTTTCCGGCGCATTAACGCAGGTGGGCAATGTCGAAAGGGGGTCCGTCGGCATTATCACAGGCCTCACCGGAAACGTGCGACAGTGCGGCCGGTCCGCCGGGCCCGCGCCGGGTAGGCTCAGTGCGTGGCTCAGTTGAGAATCGCATTGGCGCAGGTCAACCCGGTGGTGGGCGACCTGGAGGGTAATTGCCGGCTGGTGGTGGAGACCGCGCACGAGGCGGCCGTCGCAGGCGCGCACCTGGCCGTCTTCCCCGAGATGGTGGTCACCGGCTACCCGGTGGAGGACCTGGCGCTGCGCAACTCGTTCGTGTCCGCCTCGGTGAAGGCGGTGCACGCCCTGGCCGCGCGCCTCGCCGAGGAGGGCCTGGGCGAGCTGCCGGTGGTGGTCGGGTTCCTCAACCGCAGGGAGGGCGTGGGCGCCCGGTTCGGCCAGCCCGCCGGCGCCCCGCAGAACTCCGCCGCGCTGCTGCACGGCGGCGAGGTGCGGCTCACCTCGGCCAAGCACCACCTGCCCAACTACGGGGTCTTCGACGAGTTCCGCAACTTCGTGCCCGGCGACACCCTGCCGGTGGTGCGGGTGCGCGGCGCGGACATCGCCTTCGCCATCTGCGAGGACCTCTGGCAGGAGGGCGGCCCGGTCACCGCGGTGCGCGCGGCGCGGGCCGGCATGCTCATCACGCTCAACGGCTCGCCTTACGAGCGGGCCAAGGACGACGTCCGGCTGGAGCTGTGCCAGCGCCGGGCCCGGGAGACCGGCGCCGCGGTGGGGTACGTGAACATGACCGGCGGCCAGGACGAGCTGGTCTTCGAGGGCGACTCGCTCATCGTCGACGCCGACGGCGAGCTGGTGGCGCGCGCCCCGCAGTTCACCGATGCGCTGCTCGTCACCGACCTGCGGCTGCCCGACGCCCCCGACCCCGCCCCGGAGGCGGCCGAGGCGGACGGCATCCGCATCGTCCGGCACACCGTCTCCGCGCGCCCGGTCGCCCCCTACGACCCGGAGCCGCCGCTGGTCGCGCCCCGCCCCGACCCGCTCTCCGACACCGGCGAGGTCTACCGGGCGCTCGTCACCGGCCTCCGCGACTACGTGCGCAAGAACGGCTTCCGCAGCGTCCTGGTCGCGCTCTCCGGCGGCATCGACTCGGCGCTCACCGCGACCATCGCCGTCGACGCGCTGGGCGCCGAGAACGTGCACGGGCTGCTGCTGCCCAGCAAGTACTCCAGCGACCACTCGATCACCGACGCCGAGGAGCTGGCCGCCCGGCAGGGCGTGCGCACCCGCACCCTGGCCGTGCAGCCCGTCGTGGACGCGTTCGGCGACGCGGTCGCCCTGGACGGCCTGGCCGCGGAGAACCTCCAGGCCCGGGTGCGCGGCACGCTGCTGATGTCGCTCTCCAACCAGGAGGGCCACCTGGTGCTGGCCACCGGCAACAAGAGCGAGCTGGCCACCGGGTACTCCACCCTCTACGGCGACTCGGTCGGCGGGTACGCGCCGATCAAGGACTGCTGGAAGACCCTGGTGTGGGAGCTGTCGGAGTGGCGCAACGCGCAGGCGCGCGCCGAGGGCGCCGCCCCGCCGATCCCGGAGAACTCCATCACCAAGCCGCCCAGCGCCGAACTCCGCCCCGACCAGCTGGACACCGACTCGCTGCCCGACTACGACCTGCTCGACACGCTGCTGGACGCCTACATCGGCACCGACAAGGGGCTGCGCGAGCTGGTCCACGACGGGTTCGACCCGGCGCTGGTCGAGCGGGTGATCCGACTGGTCGACCGGGCCGAGTACAAGCGCCGCCAGTACCCGCCCGGCCCCAAGATCAGCTCCCGCAACCTCGGCCGGGACCGCCGGCTGCCGATCACCAACCGCTGGACCCCCTAGCGGCCTGAGCAGTTGCTTCGATGGCGGTGCCGCCCCCAGGGAGAGGTTGCGGTCCCCGGACCCCCATCGGAACAGCGACCCAGGGCACTGGAGAGCGCTGGCCCGTCCCCGGGCGATGATCTTGACCTTGCGGATCTACCGGCGCGCCCTGGACAGGGCCGCGATGCCAGGGGCATCCGGGGGAGCGTGCGGAGGCGGACGCCGAGCACGGCGCCGGTGGCCGCAGGGCCCCCTCGACCGGCCCGGGTCTGCCGGAGGACCCGGCCATCCGGCCCATCGCGTGGCCCCGGCCCGGCGCCGAAGCCCGCCGAGCGCCATGCTGAAGTGCCGGAACACCTCATCGGCCGGGGTCTGCGCCGCCGGGGGCGGTGTCCGTGAGAGGTGAGACGGCTTCGGGCGGCGGACCCCATCCGGGCGGCGTCCCCCGGCGGTGCCAGACTTCCCGGTATGACCGCCGTCGCGCAGCGCTACCGGGCCCGCGCCGACGCCTTCCGGCGGAGGACCGAGGCGACCGGGGACGGGCAGCGGAGCCGGCCGTCCCCGTGCGAGGGGCGGGCGGCGCGGGACGTCGTCGGCCACGTCGCCGCCATGCGCGAGGCCACGCTGCGGCCGCTCGGGCGCCGGCCCGGCCCCGCGCCGGACGCGGCCGGCGATCCGCTCGGCGCGTTCCTGACCGCCCGCGCCGGCGTCGAGGCCGTGCTCGGCGCCCCCGCACTCGCCGAGGCGCCCTGCGAGACGCCCGCCGGCACGGTCACGGCGGAGCGGCACATCGACGAGGTGCTCAGCGACGACCTCGTCCTGCACGGCCAGGACGCCGCCATCGACGCCGGGGACGCGGCCGCGCCGCGGGCAACGCGGTCCCCGACGACATGATGGCCCGGCTGCGCACGCCGGGCGCCTTCGGCGCGGGCGCCGTCGTCTACGGCCCCGAGGTGCCGGTCCCCGAGAACGCGCCGGTGCAGGACCGGCCCCTAGGCGCGATCGGCAGGCACCCGGCACGGTCGCCGGCCCCCGGCCGCTAGCGCCGTGAGCCGCCGGGGGACCTCCGCCCCGCGGCCGGGCCCGGCCCGCACTGACCTGCGCGGCACCGAGGGGCGACCGCCATGACCTCTCGGCCTTCTCCGCCGGACGGACCGGCGCCGGCTCAGCCCGGGGTGGTCTGGGCCTCGGCCAGCCCCAGCTCGCGGGCGCGGGCCCCCGCGGCGGACCGGTTGGCCACGTCGAGCTTGGCGAGGATGTTGGACACGTGCACGCTGGCCGTCTTGGCGCTGATGAACAGGGCCGCGCCGATCTCGGCGTTGGTGCTGCCGCGGGCCAGCAGCCGCAGTACCTCGACCTCGCGGGGGGTGAGCCCGGACGGGCGGGCCGGAAGCGCCCCGGAGGAGGCGTCCAGCGGCAGGCCGAGGCGCCGGGCCAGGTCTTCGGCGCGGTTGCGCAGCACCAGCGCCCCGCAGTCCTTGGCCAGTTCCGCGGCCTCGCGCACCTCCTCGGCGCTGCGCTCCCGGTCGCCGTCGGCGGCGGCCCGGGCCTCGGCGGACCGGAGCAGGGCGTCGGCCAGCCGCAGCCGCAGCGGCAGCGGGCGCCACAGCTCGGCGGCCTGCCGCCACAGCCGGGCCGACTCGGCCGGGGAGGCGCCGGACACCTCGGCCAGCCGCGCCGCCACGGTTGCCTGCCGGGCCTTGGCCACCGGGCCGCGGAGCGGCATCACCGCGCTGATCCGGTCGATCAGCCCGCGCAGCCCCGCGGCGCCGTCCGCGGGGACCCTGCGGTCGGTGGCGGAGGCGGCCAGCACCTCGGAGAACAGGTCGAGCATCTCCCAGCCGTAGCCGGGCGAGGAGGTGAAGTCGCCGCTGGAGAACGCGGTCCTGGCCAGGTCCACCGCGCCGGCGGCGTCCCCCTCGGCGAGCAGCAGCTCCGCCCGGGCGGTCACCGAGAGCTGGACGGCCTGTATGTGCGGCTGGCTCAGGGGGTTCAGGTCCTGCAGCAGGACGCCCGCCCGGCGCGCCGTCGCCAGGTCGCCCCGGGCCAGGGCCGAGCGGACCCGGGAGGTGGCCAGGTAGATGCGGATCTTCGGGGGCGGGGAGAGGGCCTCGCCGTTGCGCACCCACTGCTCGCATTCGGCCAGGGCGCCGGTCTCCCAGTAGGTCTCGGCCAGGTTGGAGGCGGCGAACGGGGCGCCGCTGTTGGACTGCCCCATCCGGTGCAGCCGGTCCAGCGTCTCCAGCAGCACCTCCACCGCCTCGCCGTGCCGGCCGAACTCGCGCAGGTAGTGCGCGAGCACCGAGTGGTTGCTGGTCTCCACCGTCGACTCGCCCAGCTCCCGGGCGAGCAAGGCGCCGCGCTCCATCGCGCTCCGCCCGGCCTCGAAGTCGCTCTCGTTGAACAGCGCCGAGCCGATCGAGCTGAGCGCGTCGGCCTCGGCGCAGCGGTCCCCGGTGCGCCGTGCGGCGTCCAGCGCGGCCTGCGCCAGGGCGTGCTGGGACAGCCGCAGCCGCCGGTTCCCCGCGGGGTCGGCGGCGCCGTCCTGCTCGGGGACGTCGAGCAGGCGCCGCAGCACCGGGTGCTCGGTGGGGTCGACGTCGGGCGCGCGCATGCATCCGCGGGCCAGCAGCGACAGCAGCATCGCGTAGCCGGGGGCGTCCGGCGGGAAGATCTCCAGCGAGGTGAACAGGTCGTCCATCGCCCGGCGGTCGGCGGCGTCGTAGCGGGCCTGGGCGCGGCGGCGCAGCAGCAGACCGCGCTTGGCCTGGACCTCGGTGCCGCCCTCGGCGGGCAGCTCGCGCAGGCCCTCGTCGCACAGCTCGATGGCGCGCAGCGGGTCGCCCTTCTCCAGGGCGGCGTCGGCGGCCCGGTTGAGCACCGCGAACCGGTCGTCGCCCTCGGTGCGCTCGGTGGCGTCGGGGACCCGGTCCCACAGCTCCAGCACCCGCTCCAGCATTCGGAGCTCCTCGGCGTGGGCCAGCTTGCGCCCGGCGTAGACCGCGGCCCACCAGGAGGCGCTGAGCGCGCGCGGCAGTTCGTGCGCGGCGTGGTAGTGGTGTGCCTGCTCGGCGGCGAGCCGGTGCGCCGGGACCACGTGCGGCAGGGCGTCCAGCGCCTCGGCGAAGGCGAGGTGCAGCCGGGTGTGCCGGCCGGGGAGCAGGTCGTTGTGGATGGCCTCGCGCAGCAGGGCGTGCCGGAACCGGAAGCCGGTCTCGGTGGGGTGCAGCACGTTGGCGTCGACCGCGCCGCGCAGCGCCGCGTCCAGTTCGCCGTGCGGCATCCCGCAGACGTGCGCGAGCAGCTCGTGTTCGACGTGCCCGCCGCTGACCGCGCCCACGCTGGCGGTGCGGACCACGTCGGCGGTGCGCTCGTCCAGCCGGCGCAGCGCGGCCAGCAGCAGCTCGCGCGGGCGCTCCGGGACGGGGGAGTCGAGCAGCAGCGACTGCTCGGCCAGCGACTCCACGAACAGCGCGTTGCCCTGGGAGCGGGAGTAGAGCGCCTCGGCCTCGGCGTCGCTCAGCGGTGCGCCGCGGATCGCTCCGGCCAGTTCGGCGGCCTCCTCCGGACTGAGCGGGGCCAGGTCCAGCCGCTCGACCTCGGGCAGCCGCTCCAGCTCGGGCAGGAGCGGGCGGAGCGGGTGGTCGCGGTGGAGCTCGTCGCTGCGGTAGGTGGCCACGATCTGCACCGGGGCGGTGTCCAGGCTGCGCACCAGGAAGACCAGCAGGTCGCGGGTGGCGCTGTCGGCCCAGTGCAGGTCCTCCAGCACGACGGTGAGCCCTTCGGTGCCGGCGGCCGCGGTGAGCATCAGCAGGATCTGCTGGAAGAGCAGGCCACGGGCGTCGCGCCGGTCGTCGGGGACCGCGCCGAGCTCGGGGAGGAGGCGGGGGAGTTCGCCGCCGCCGCCCGCGGCGGCGGTGAGTTCGGGGCCGTGCATCCGGAGCAGCTGCCGCAGCACGGTGACGAAGGGGGCGAACGGGAGGCCGTCGACGCCCAGTTCCAGGCAGCCGCCGGCGACCAGCCGGCCCTCCGGGACGTGCTGGGCGAACTCGGTGAGCAGGCGGGATTTGCCCATCCCCGCCTCGCCTCCGACGATGATCGTCGCGGTCTTTCCGGAGCGGGTGCGCTGCGCGTGGTCGAGCAGGGTGTTCAGTTCCGCTTGCCGGCCGACGAGGCCGTGGCGGCTGCCAGGGATGGACATGATGCCCATTATGGCGGTGCTATGTGACGTCGTGCGGGAATTTTCGTCGCGCGGAACGCGGGAGGGGGTCGTGCGGGGCGTCCGGCCCGCCGGCCCGGGGCGGCCGGGCGGACCGTGCAGGCCCGCCCGGCCGGGTGCTCGCGGGGGATCCGGCCGCCGGTGCGGCGGCCGTGCGGCGGGTCACTTCTCCGAGGGGGTGCGCGGAGCCGGTGTCCGGCTCTCTGCGGCGCCTGCGCCGCCGAGGTGGCGGAGCAGGGTTTCCAGGCCGGTGCGGGG
>Ga0079224_100012176_pt1 | contig 11889 bp, 11 predicted proteins | sample Stecom2015_FD_80414 | JGI IMG/M metagenome (GOLD analysis project Ga0079224, IMG submission 80414) | Agricultural soil microbial communities from Utah to study Nitrogen management - Steer compost 2015 | ecosystem: Environmental > Terrestrial > Soil > Agricultural land | place: USA: Utah... | reverse complement strand
TGGAAGCTTGCCGAACATTTGCAAGCCTCCAAGCACGAACAGGACTCAGAAAACTAGACGGGAACACCGGACGCTTACGGATGGTCTAGTTCCGACCCGTGATAATCGTGGTTGCACCTAGCTGACCGTATCAACCTCGGTGCCACATGGAGTTCCTTGCGCTGCGATGACGACTGCCCCGATCACCCACCAGAACCACTACGTGCCCATCTGGTATCAGAAGGGCTTTATTCCGAGCCCGCGCGGGACGTACTACCACCTAAATCTCGACCCGACACGACGCACGCTAGCGGATGGCCGCGTGATCGTTGAAAGGGATCTCTCGTTGCGGGCCCCAAAGAGCTGCTTCTGGGCTGAGGATTTGTACACCACGCGGTTCGGAGACAGGATAAATGACGAGATTGAGCGGTTCCTTTTCGGCGCAATCGACAATGACGGAGCCAATGCCGTTCGGGCCTTCGCGTGCAATGATCTCAGGGCGATGCATCGGCTCTTTCAGCGCTTCTTTGAGTACATGAACGCCCAGAAGTTGCGTACGCCGAAGGGGCTGGACTGGATCAAGAGCGAGTATCCAAGACTTGATCAACTCAACCTCATGCTCGAGATGCAGCATCTGCGCCAGATGCACTGCACGATGTGGTTTGAATGTGTGCGCGAGATAGTTTCGGCGGAGAAATCGGACGTGAAGTTCATCGTTTCGGACCACCCCGTGACCGCATACAACCCCGCGTATCCGCCATCATCTCCAGTCTGCTCGTACCCAGAAGATCCTTCGATTGCGCTCAATGGTACACAGACGCTGTTTGCCCTCGACTCGAACAACTGCCTAATTCTTACGAACTTGGAGTACGCCCAGAGTCCGGAGGGGATTGATTTGCTCGCTCCTCGGCAGAACGCTCGATACTTCGGACAAACCATCGCTAAGACGGACGCGATCATTAGGAAGCGATTCCTGACTCGCGAGGAGGTGGTCGCAATCAACCGCGTGTTGAAAGCGCGCGCGCGCAAATACATCGCGGCATATGAAGAAGCATGGCTATACCCAGAGAAGACAAATCGCGATAGCTGGGAGGCGGTCGCAAAAGTGTTGGTGCCGCGCGATGAGCTATGGCACTTCGGCGGTGAGATTTATATCGGCTATGAGGATGGGTCGACGCACTACCAAGACGCCTTTGGCCGGACATCGAGCGCCCACAACTTCCTGAAGAAGACTAGTGCACCGACAAACCTAGGATCCAACGATCCATGTGGCTGTGCAAGCGGTCGGAGGTTCAAGAAATGCTGCTACGGAATTCCTCCGTACGATCGGCCGCTGTGGGACGTACTCAGTATCCGCGAGCGAAATCAAATTCTTTACCGAGCCGTCGTTGACATCCTTGGGCTGAACAAGGGCAAGAGTTGGGAGGATGTGCGGCAGGAACTAAGTGATGCGCAGGTCAAAAGCATCCACGAAATCATGGAAGTCCTCTGGCCGCCCGAGACGAATATCTCGGAGCTGCTTCCGCGCCCGGACAGGCGCGTATGCCGTGCAGTGTATTTGGGTCTTGTCGATCCTCGAACGATCGCAGTGAGCGTAACTAGTTGGTTGCCCTACTTCGATGAAATCATCATCGTGCATCCGTTTCCGAATCCTAGCTACCTGAGGCCAGAGTTCAGTCCGATCCATTCGCCGACCCAGCACAAGTCGCAGGTTCTCAAGAACGTGAGCCTGCTACTGAGTCTGATGCCACTGATCGACGCCGGTATCATTCACATGGTGCCCGATCCAATGGAATTCAACGCGGACTTCCGCCAGCGCTCGATGGCGATGGCTGAAGCTCGTCGTAGCTCCTTTACGTTGGAAGAACCGGATCTCGAGTTGGCAATGTCGCTGGGACGCGATGATTTCCAACGTAACTTGCTGAGGCAACCTGAAGACGTGCTAAGACGGCAAACCCGAGAGAGCCAACCGGACATTACTCCGGAGCTTCTCGAACGTGCGATTCGGTATATGAAAGAACGCTTGCGAGACGATCCGCTCGCGCTGTTGCAGCCCGTCATACCAGGGGAAGCCGGAGCTCAACTGCAAATTCTTAAAGGGATGAATCTTGAGCTGGCTATGTTTTTTGCGCAGTTGACGGGCTCCATCATCTATACGGATAGCCCGGCGCATTGGAAGCAACTTGTCGGGCACGCGAAGTCCGGCGGTGACGAGAATGGCCCTTCGCCGTGGATATCAGTCGTAGATGCCGTCCGTGCGAGTTCGCTGATCACGGAGGTGAATCCCTTAATCAATCTGGAGCTGCGAGAGGCAGGGCTACTCGGCCATATTCGTCGCGTGCTTCGTAGCACATCGAATGCAGTGGCCACGACACAGGAAAGGGACGTGGGAGCAATTGCGAAGGCATTAGCGCACAGGGTCAAGAGCGCAATTCGCAGAGCGGAGCAAGACTGGGCGAGCTGCACGTCGGAAATTGTGCCGTCCCAGCGTCTGCGGCGACGGATAGATTTGTGCATCCCGCAGAACGGCCTCGCTCTAACGACTGCCCAGCGGTTGTTGGTCACGTTCGGTCGCGCAAACCATCTGAAGACCGTGCCGATAGCCGTGTTTGTCGAGCCAGCAGCGATGCGAGCCTGAGTTCGAACACTCTCTTCTGGAAGAAGAGAACGCAGCTGGCCTCGGCCGCCGCCGACAGACCTGCTTCAAATTCCTGCCACCCGAGCACTCCGTTGCATTTGCTGCAGCCCGTTGCAGTCGACAGCAGGCGCCCTACGCTTAGGAATCGCGCAGCTGTCGACAACCCTCTTCAGCTGACGCTTCCAGCGAACCGCTCCGCCAGCGATCTGCGAATGGGTCCCACAAATCTCCGCATGCACATGGCAACACCTTCATCGGAGCGTGCGAAGCGCCTGAAAACGTAGCACGCCGGGACACGTTCGAGTTCCCGACCTCATGGGTTGCAGGCCATAAGACAGCCAACTCATATCGTTCATCGGCCGTCAGTGGTGACCTGATGAGCATCGGTAATGAGGGTGAGCGTGTGCACATCGCTCCACTGACTATCTCACCGAAGGTGAAACGAGCGCTCAACCGCTGAACGAGCTGTTAGCTCACATGATGTCCCACGCCTTAGGCGACGACCGCGCTGGGTAGTGGGCGGACACAGCGCAGAAACTCGGCAGCACCCTCCCGTGAAGAGAAGGTGCTGCCCACGCGAACCTCACAACTGCTCGAAGCTAGTTTACCGACGGGCTTGGAGGTATGGCTGTACTTGTGAACTGTGTGGGCTCTTCGGACTGTTCGGCGCGCTGTCTGGCTTCGAACAACTTGCCGAGCACTGCGCGCGCGATCGACTCGGGCAGCAGTGCCACCGCTTCGACCGGCAGCACCACGCGATGTCCGCGCGCGAGCACTTCGATCTGCCCGTCGTCTCTTAGTCGATACCAACAGCCGTACGGCTCGCCATCGATGACTTGGGTCCAATATCCCAGGCCGTCGGGCCCAGGCCCATCATTTTCGTTCTGCAAGATGAATGCCCCCAGATTCCCCACACACGTCCCCGAGGTGTCATACGCACTAGGACTAAGAAGGTTCCGGAGTTCCTCAACGGTTTTTCAATCTTGCGCAAACGGAGCAGGCACGTATAGCGCAGGTTTCAGATTTGCAGCGCCAGCGCGATGAACTCTCTGCGCAAGCATCCAACACACGTCCGGTAGACTTGGCCTTGCGGTTAGCCAAGCTTGACTCTGCTCTTCGCCTCGCCCGATGCGCGTTATCCGCATCTCTGAGAAGCCTGCCGGCGGCCGGCGCCATCTCATACCTTCATCGGCCGCGATGGGCTGGACAGCTTCCTTCCTTCTGAGCAAACGGCGTAGAGCATATGCATCAGCCTCCCATCAACCGAAGCTCTAGCTACTTGACGGCGCACGCCTGCCACCGATATTCTTTATTCGTCGAATGACGAATGACTCTTATGGTCGCAACAGCTCGCAAATGTGAACCCGTCAACCGCGCCCGCCCCAAGGCGAAGGTGGACGAAGAGGCGCTCGCACTCATGTGCAAGGCGCTCGCACATCCTGCGCGCGTGAAACTACTCAACTACTTGTCAGCCTACGGCACCTGCTACTTCGGCAAGTTGACCGACATTTTGCCGTTGGCCGCGTCCACGATTTCGCAGCATGTCACGATCCTGAAGGAGGCCGGGTTGATCGAAGGATCCGCTGACAGTCAGCGCACCTGCTATTGCGTCAAGCCCGAACGTCTGCAGCAGCTCAAAGACATGATTGCCGATCTATAGCCCTCTCTTTTTTCTCCAATTGTTCGTTATTCGACGAACGTCGATCAAAGGAGCACATGCCATGAGTGACACCGTTTCAACCCTTCCCATCGCCGTCGTCGGCGCAGGCCCGGTCGGTCTCGCCGCGGCAGCTCACCTGCTCTCGCGCGGGATGACGCCTCTGGTGTTCGAGGCTGGTCCATCGCCGGGCGCGAATCTGCACACCTACGCTCACGTTCAACTGTTCTCACCCTGGCGATACAACGTGGACAAAGCCTCGCGAGCGTTGCTCGAGCAGCAAGGCTGGAAGCATCCCGCGCCCGAAGCGCTACCCACGGCCGGCGAAATCGTCCGTTCGTACCTCGAGCCGCTTGCGAGGCATCCAGCGCTCGCCCCGCACATTCGTTTCGCTCACCGCGTTGTCGCCATCAGTCGCGCGAGCGTCGACAAGGTGAAGACCGCAAAGCGCGAAGCGGCTCCGTTCGCTTTGCGCGTTCACACGCCGGATGGCGAGCGCGAGTTCCGAGCCCAAGCTGTGATCGATGCCAGCGGCACCTGGAATCAGCCGAATCCCATGGGCGCGAATGGGCTGCCGGCGCTGGGCGAGCTGGCGCTCACTAAGCAAATCTCATACGGGATGCCCGACATTCTTGGCAGAGATCGTGCTCGATATGAAGGCCGACGCGTGTTAGTCGTTGGTTCCGGTCATTCGGCAGCGGGCAATCTGATCGCATTGGCCGAGCTCGCGGAGTCTGTGCCGACGACGCAGATCGTATGGGCCATTCGGGGTGACAACTGGACACGCATTTTCGGCGGCGGTGAAGCGGACGGCCTGCCCGCACGGGGTCAACTCGGTCAACGTCTGAAGCAACTGCGTGACAGTGGACGATTGCAGGTCCACACGGGATTCCGCATCCATGAGCTGCGCAGCGACAACGGCCGCATTACTGCGTATGCAGAGGTCGAATCCGGTGAGCGACCGCGAGTCAGCGGCATCGAAGAGATCATCGTATCCACGGGAGCACGGCCGGATTTTTCGACGACACGCGAACTGCGTCTGAAGCTCGACTACTGGCTCGAGAGCACAGAGGCGCTGGCGCCACTGATCGATCCGAACGAGCACAGCTGCGGAACCGTCCGGCCACACGGACATCGCGAGCTTGCACATCCGGAAGTGGGCTACTACGCCGTCGGCGCGAAGAGCTACGGCCGCGCGCCTACGTTCCTGCTGGCGACCGGGTATGAGCAGGTGCGATCTGTCGTTGCCGCGCTGGCAGGCGACCTCGCCGCGGCCGACGACGTTCAACTCGACTTGCCAGAGACGGGAGTTTGCAGCGTGAGCTTCGGACCAGAGAAGGAAACAGCCAGCTGTTGTGGCACGTCTCCACCGGAATTGAGTTCCGTGCCGGCCGCGAGTGCAGCAAGCGAGGGCTGCTGTGGCGGCCCACCGAAGGATGCGGCGAACGCCTGTTGTGTTGCGGATGAGCAAGCGAAGTCGGCAGGCGCCGCGGGATGCGGATGCTCAACAGCCGTTGCTGTATCGGCTGCGGCTCCACAACGCAAGGCTTGCTGTGGCTGATATCGACATGCGTGGAAGCGCATCTGGCGCGGCACCGTTGTGGCGAACCGTCTCGCTGCTCGGTGTCGCGCAGATCATCAGTTGGGGCACGCTCTACTACACGTTGACCGTGTTAGCCGCGCCGATCAGGCAAGAGCTTGGCTTCACTGAGTTGACGATTTTCGGTGCCTTCACGCTGGGTCAACTGCTCTCCGGTATCGCCGCGCCACTCATCGGCCGGCGCATCGATCGCGCAGGCGGGCGCGGTGTCATGACAGCCGGCTCAGTCGTCGCCGCCCTTGCGCTTTTCGTCGTGGCCATCGCACGAGAGCCCGTTGTGTTCACGATCGGATGGATGCTCGCGGGCGTCGCAATGGCCGCTTGCTTGTATGACCCCGCGTTCGCCACGTTGTTTCAAATCGCGCCGGACCGCTACCGCCGCACCGTCACGGGACTGACACTCTTCGGAGGTTTCGCCAGCACGATCTTTTGGCCACTGTCACACACGCTTGCCGAAGCTTGGGGCTGGCGAGCAACGCTTATCGCGTTCGCACTGCTTCACGTGCTCGTGTGCGTACCGATACACCGGCTCGCGATTCCGAAGGTTAAACCTCGCCTATCGATCGATGTGGCAGCAGATGTTGCCCATACATACGAAAGGGACCGCCGGCTCATCTGGCTCGCAGCAAGTTTCGCCGCGGCGACATTCGTTTTCAGCGCCCTCTCCGCCTACATGATCTCAGCACTTGGGACACGCGGTTTCACCGTTGAAGAAGCCGTTTGGATCGGCGCGCTGATCGGTCCGATGCAGGTACTTGCTCGTGTCGTCGAGTGGCTGTTCGCAGGTCGAATCTCTGCAATCGGCGTGGGCTTCGCTGCATGCGCGCTCAGCCTTGTCGGCATGCTGCTGTTGAACGTCATTCCGGCGGCGCCTGCTTTGGGTGTTCTGTTCGCGCTTTGCTACGGCGCCTCGAACGGAATTCTAACGATCGCTCGCGGCACCGTTCCCGCAGAACTGTTCGGTTCTCACCAACAAGGCGCACTGCTCGGTTCACTCGCCCGACCAAGCTTCATCGCGAAAGCGCTCGCCCCTGCCCTCTTCGCCGCAGGCTTGAGCGCGGGTTTCTCGATGCGCACAGGCATTGCGATGTTGGCATTCGTTTCCGCGGTCGCGCTGGTGTGCTTCTGGTTGGCAGCTCGCGGGACTCCTGCGCCAAGACGCATCGTCGCAAGTGCCAGCGATCCCATCTGAGTTCGAGAATCTCGATTGATCCACACGACTTCAAGGTGACACGAATATGAAGGCGCGTAGTGAGAGACGTTTGGATAGAGAGAAGGAACTGGAGTCGGACGTGACCCAGAGATCAGCCAAGAGCATCGGCAGGCGTGCGTTATTGCGTGGCGCTGTTGCGGCAGCCGGTGTTGCTTCGTTGCCAGGGCCAGCGAAAGCGGCTTCCGCACAAGCAGCATCACGCGCGGGCATAGAAATCGAGAGCTGGATGAGGACACCAGGGCGCGGCGTCGGAAGCTCGCCGTACGGGATGCCGTCGCGCTTTGAATCGGACGTCGTACGCCGAGCGACAGAACATGCCCCGACGAGCTTGTCATCGTGGAGCTTTACACCGCTCGATCGGTTGACCGGCATCATCACTCCGAATGGCTTGGTATATGAGCGACACCATGCCGGAATCCCGGACATCGATCCGGACCAACATCGACTCGCGATCCACGGCCTGGTCGAGCGTCCACTCGTCTTGACGATGGACGACATTCTCCGCTTGCCCGCCGTCTCACAAATCCGCTTTCTCGAGTGCGCTGGCAATGGCTACACCGAAGTGCTATCGATGCCACGATCAAAGACTGTCCAGCTCAGCCATGGGCTATTGAGCTGCTGCGAATGGACGGGCGTTCCGCTCAGTACGATTCTGGCGGAAGCCGGCGTGAAGCCCGAAGCGAAGTGGGTGCTTGCCGAGGGCGCCGACGCCGCAGCAATGGCGCGTAGCATTCCTATGGAGAAGGCGCTCGACGATACGTTGGTCGTCTACGCACAAAACGGCGAGATGCTTCGGCCCGAACAAGGCTATCCGCTTCGCCTGCTCGTGCCGGGATCCGAAGGCAATCTCAGCATCAAGTGGCTTCGACGCCTAAAGCTCGGCACGCAGCCCTGGCACACCCGCGATGAAACCTCCAAGTACACCGATCTGATGCCCGACGGCACGGTTCGACAGTTCACGTTCGTGATGGAAGCGAAGTCAGTGATTACGAAGCCCTCGGGAGGTCATGTCCTCGGATCGCACGGCTTTCACGAGATCTCAGGGCTTGCTTGGTCGGGTCGAGGTCGGATTGCGCGTGTGGACGTGTCGACTGACGGTGGTAGGTATTGGGAGCGTGCGCGCCTTGATGAGCCGATCCTTCCGAAAGCACTAACACGGTTCCGGTTTCCCTGGCACTGGCGAGGAGCACCTGCCCTGCTTCAGAGCCGTGCCGTCGACGAAACAGGGTACGTACAGCCGACGCGTGACCAGCTCATCGCGGCGCGCGGCACAAATTCCGAAGATCACTTCAATGCCATTCACACATGGCGCGTGGACCCAAACGGTGAGGTGACAAATGCGCTCATTCGCTAGAACGCTGAGACCAGCACTTGCTGCAATCGTTATCGTCGGAATCCATGGATCATCTGCGAGCGCTGAAGAAGCTCGTCGCTTCCATCTCGGACAAGTCGTGACCGAATCCGAGCTCTCGCCTTGGAACATCGACATCGCCATCGATGGCACTGGCCTCCCAGATGGACGCGGGTCAGTACAGCAGGGCAAGACGCTCTACGAATCAAAGTGCTTGCAGTGTCACGGGGCAAACGGACAGGGACAACCGATGGATCGCCTGGCAGGGGGACAAGGAACGCTTGATTCGAATGCGCCAGTGAAGACAATCGGCAGCTACTGGCCGTACGCAACGACGGTCTTCGACTATGTTCGCCGAGCCATGCCGCTCGACAAGCCGCAGTCGCTATCACCAAATGAGGTGTACGCCCTGACCGCCTACTTGCTGCATCTAAACGGAATTGTTGAAGCAAACGCGGTCATGGATGCACGCACACTACCGAAGGTCCGCATGCCGAATGTGGATGCGTTTCGCCGCGATCCTAGACCGGATGTATCGAACGCCGCGTGCGAGCGTGATTGCCAGTAGCAGAAGGACGCCGGCTAACCGCGCTCGGTCGCATCGTTCGACGTTGCGGCGACTGCAGGTGTGTCCGTTTCGGAGCTTCGTCCGAAGAATCGGCGCTGCAGGTACAAGGCAACGTGTACGAGCGCGATCAGCGCCGGCACTTCGACCAACGGTCCGATCACGGCTGCAAAGGCAACCTTGGAACCGATGCCGAACACGCCGATGGCGACTGCAATCGCCAGCTCAAAATTATTTCCCGCTGCGGTGAACGCGACGGTGGCACTGCGCTCATAGTCAGCACCGAGCATTTAAGCCATGAAGAAACTCAACAGGAACATGACCGCGAAGTAGACGACTAGCGGTAGCGCGATTCTCAGCACGTCCGCGGGGGTTTCGACGATCGTCTCCCCCTGCAACGCGAACATGACGACGATCGTGAACAGCAGCGCGATGAGAGTGATCGGTGAGATGCGCGGCAGAAACACTCGCGTATACCAATCTTCGCCCTTGAGACGAACTAACACTCGCCGACTCAGGAAGCCGGCAGCAAATGGAACGCCCAGATAGATCAGGACGCTCTTGAACACGTCCACCATCTCGACCTCTACGACCGTGCCTTCAAGCCCCAGCCATTGCGGCAGCACCGTCACGAAGATCCAGGCGTACAAGCTGAATGTCAGGACTTGAAAGATGCTGTTGAGCGCAACGAGCGCTGCGCCGTATTCGGCGCTTCCTTTGGCTAGTTGATTCCAGACCAGCACCATCGCGATACAGCGTGCGATGCCGACAAGGATCAAGCCCGCCATGTACTCGGGATACTCGTGCAGAAAGGTGATCGCCAACAGAAACATCAACAGTGGGCCGATCAACCAGTTCTGCAGCAAGGAGAGCCACAGGATTTTCGTATCGGCGAATACGCGACCGAGCAGTTCATAACGAACCTTCGCGAGCGGCGGATACATCATCAATATCAAACCGATCGCGATCGGAACGTTGGTCGTTCCAACATCGAAGCGCTGAATGAGCGCGGGTGCGCCCTCGAACCAGTACCCGATCGCAACGCCGGCGACCATCGCCAGGAAAATCCAGAGCGTCAGGTAGCGATCGAGAAACGAGAGCTTGCGAGTCAGTGCTTCAGTCATGCGAGATCGTCTTCAGCCAGCGCTCAAGGGCCGGCAGGGACAGGAGTCTTTTCATCACTCCGCGGTACCGCGGCCGATCTCATCCACGCGCTCTTTGATCCGCACACGGTCGAGCGACGAAAGCGGCAGACTCGTAAAAATCTTGATTCGACTCTCGAGTTCGCGAAACACCTTCTTGAACAGGGCAAGTTTCGCTTCGTCCGGGCCGTGGATTGCGGTCGGATCCTGCACTCCCCAATGTGCCGTTATCGGCTGACCCGGCCATACCGGGCACATCTCGCCGGCCGCCTGATCACACACTGTGAACACGAAGTCGAGCGGCGGAGCCCCGGGTTGGGCGAACTCGTCCCAGCTTTTGCTGCGCAGACCGTTAACCGGCAGCTGCAGTTCTTGCAGGAATCGAATCGTCAGCAGGTTGACCTCGCCTCTCGGATGACTACCCGCGCTGTAGCCAACAAATTTTCCCGCACCCCAGCGATTCATGAGGACTTCGGCAAGAATGCTCCGGGCGGAATTCCCGGTGCAGAGGAACAGAACGTTGTACGGACGCTGACTCATGGTTTCACCATCAAAACAGCTGTGGACGGACACAGCGCACTGAATTGAGTTGTACGCTGAATCTCGGCGGGAGCTTCCGCTCGGGCGACAATTCGGTATCCGCGTGTACGGAAGAACTCTTCGGCAGTCGTCGTCAATAGATAAATCGACTCCACTTCGGATCGACTCGCCAAGGCTTCGGCCGCTGCGACCAACTTCCCACCGAGCCCTTGGCCGCGCATCTCACGATCGACAACAAGAGAACGCAGCAGCGCTACTCGACCGACAAGTTCGAGTCCTACCGCGGCAACGACACCCTTCTCGTCACGACAAACCAAGAAGCTCTCGACCGCTGAGTCGTCGAGGTCGCTCGAAGGCAGCCCGTCATACTCGAGTAGCCAGCGTATCCCTGCCAGATCCGATCGTCGCGCTGGCTCGATGCGCATGCTCGAGGCTCACGCTCTGACGATCACGCGCGTCGCCGCCGTGCCGCCGGGATCGGAACGCAAGCGCTGTCGCACTCCGTGTCGGAAAGGCTGCAACACTTCTCTGTGAGGAAGCCAATCAAGCCCCGCATGCGCTCGAAGTTCGCGCTGTAGTACAGAAATCGACCTTCGCGCCGTGAGGCGATCAACCCTGCTCGCTGAAGCTCCTTCAGATGGAAGGACAAGGTTGGCGCGGGAATGTCGATCTTCTCGACAAGATCCGTAGGCGAATAACCCTCTGGCCCGCGCTTTACGAGCAGACGGTAGATCGCAAGGCGCGAGTCCTGAGCCAAAGCGCCAAGCGCGACGACGACATCTTCCGATTTCACGATTTCAATCTTATGAAATTCAATTAAAAGACTCCAGAGGCTTTTTCATTCACGAGTTTTTCACTAAAGCGTCATGCGTGCTTCGTACCTTTCGGCGTCCGCCACGTGAACGCATGCTCGATCATGCAGGGTAGGAAGTGTTCATGCGCGCGGCGATTGCAAGCACTCGCCAGCCACAAAACAGAGGTCACAAATGAAAACACCAGCTCCAAGCGTCGAAGAAGAGAAGGAAGTTGCGCAGCCCACGCGTCGCGCTTTTCTACAAGGATCTGGACTTGCCGCGGGTGCCGCGGTTGTCGGTGGAACTACGCTCGCTACTCTAGCCGCGCACAGTGCGCGTGCGAATAGCCCTGGATACGACGGCGATCGCCATGGGTGGTCGTTCGACGGCTATCGCAGTGAGTATGGTGC
>Ga0079224_100012175_pt1 | contig 11889 bp, 6 predicted proteins | sample Stecom2015_FD_80414 | JGI IMG/M metagenome (GOLD analysis project Ga0079224, IMG submission 80414) | Agricultural soil microbial communities from Utah to study Nitrogen management - Steer compost 2015 | ecosystem: Environmental > Terrestrial > Soil > Agricultural land | place: USA: Utah... | reverse complement strand
TGGAGTGATCATTCAGAACAACATTGGAAGGAAAGGTAAACAGCTGTTTATCCTCTTCAGCTTCGCCACCCTTATTTTGGTCATTGCGGTGTTTACAGATATCATCGCCAAGACCTTTATCAGCAATCCGGAAGTGGCGTCTGCTTCAATTTTGTTTATCGGCTTGGCGATTGCTTTTGGCGTCGTCAGTAAATTAACCGCGGGTAAGAAGTATGCTTTTACCATTACATCAATTGTAGGGGCCATCTTGATGTATTACTTCGTGTACCTGGGCACGAAGATACCCCTGTCGTTGGATTTTGACCTTTGGATATGTTTGTTGTTGCTCTACGCTTTCCTGGCCTCGGTCACACCTGTATCTATGCTTTTACAGCCGCGGGATTATCTGAACAGTTTCTTGCTTTATGGGTTGATTATATTCGCTGTCCTAGGAATTTTTATCGCCAATCCGGTGATCGAAATGGATACTTCAGTTATCGTAGCGCCGGAGAATCTAGGCTTCATCTTCCCAGTGTTGTTTGTGACCATTGCTTGCGGCGCTATTAGTGGTTTTCACTCACTGGTTGCTTCCGGCACCACTTCCAAACAAATCGATAAAGAGGAAGACGTCAAAGTCGTAGGTTTTGGGGGAATGTTAATCGAGACCTTTTTAGCGATTATTGCACTCGGGGCTGTAATTGTAATCGGCAGACCCGAGTATCTAGTGAAGCTAGATAGCCAGGGACCAGTTTCATTGTTTGCCGAAGGTCTAGGGGCAATGATCACCTCCCTTGGGATTCCTGAGGGATTTGCTGTCGGTTTTGTGGCATTGACGGTCTCAGCCTTTGCACTTACCACCATGGATACCTGCACCCGGTTAGCAAGGTTTACACTACAGGAGTATTTTGAGGATGTCAAAAGCCCTGTAGGCCGAACCTTATCGACCAATCGATATATCTCGACAGCAGTGGTGGTTATTTTGTCTATTCTCTTACTACAGTCCGGCGGATTTGCCACGTTATGGCCTATTTTCGGCTCTGCTAATCAGCTCTTAGCCGCTCTCGCCTTATTGGCCATTGCGGTTTGGTTGATTAAGAAGAAGGTGGATGCCACATTCGTGACCATTCCAATGTTTTTTATGTTTACCGTGACCCTTACTTCCTTAGGTATTTTTGCCTGGCAGAACTTTCAGGACCAGATCTATGCCCTTTCCTTAATTTCGGCTGTGTTGTTCGTCCTATCAGTCATCCTGATCTTGTTTGCGAGGGAAAGTTTAAAAAAAGATAGAGGATCAGGTTCTCCCCGAAATGAAGGAACTGGCGTCAGCAAGAAGGAAAATAGCGAGATCTTGAACTAAGAAGAAGCCCCTCCTTACGATGGTGGGGCTTCACTTGCAAAAGGCTTTACTTTCTGAATACGTATGCAGCTTTCTTTCTAAAAAGGCATGCATGGCTTCGATACCTTCTATGAGAACATCCGGTAGAATAGGCTGTAAGACTGGGCTCAGTGCATGTTAAACACATCCGCCGCTGGTTTGCCTAATCTCCAGGCAAAACCCACGTTGACGAGATAGTCCGAAAACGCGGCGTCGCCATGTCTACGGGCGGTCGGTGTGCTGTTTTGCTTGTCCAGATAGCTTTGGGTTCTGTTACGTTCCAGCGCAATAGGCACGTTGACATTAAGGGCAAATCTGCTCCAGCTGTAGTTTAGGCCAGGCTCAGCTGAAATAATATAGCCAGGTCTTCTAAAACCGTCGCTTCCGCCAATCAGATCGTGTACCGGCACGCATTCATGCCTTGCTCCCAGATACACGCTTAGCCCTTTAATACCTGTGATGTAAGTTGCGCCCAAACGAGCGGCATACTGGTCGGGTACGGAAAAGACCGTGCCTCCGTTCCGGGCGGATTTTCCGTTGGTTTCTCTGGGATTGACCAAGTAATAGAAGGTCCCGTTCAACATCAGGTTGTGAGAGAGCATGCGGTATGCCTGGAAGTCGAAAGTGAACCCTAAGCCTCCATCGCCTGGTTGAATCGACTGGTCTACCGTCAGTCGCTGGTTTTGATCCCTGTTGGGCCCTTGGTTATAAAACAGACCTTCAGCTCCATAATCACCAGTAGGAAGTTTGACGCCTAACCCTAAGGAGAAGTTGCCCATCATATGTTCATGTGGGTCAAGCATCCAGCGAGCTACTCCCACCCGTATATCGCCTAACCCTTGGGCGTAGGTCTTGTGCCTGTCAGCTAAGCCGTTGGGAGGGTTGCCTCCATGTTCATACATGGAGGAGCGTTCGTGGTACACCACTGGTAAGGTAAAGGTGGCGGATAGACGGTCTGTGATCCCATAGCTCATGGATAAGTCCATAAAATAGGAATCATTGATTACTTCGGATCCTTCCTCTACCCGGTGTTTGTGCTCCTCTTTGCCGCTAAAATGCTTATAGGAGTGGAAATACCTAAAGTTAGCACCTGCCAACCAAGAACCTTTGGAGAGAAAGGCTTCCGCCCCGACTTCTCCGGTGTTGCCGGAGAAGGAGCGGACGGCCACACAGCCCTGCGCATGAATCTCCGTCGCGGCACCGAGAAGGATGCCACATATAGCTAAGTATATCGATTTTTTCATTGTTAATTTAATAGGATAAAAGATGTATAAGGGGTATAGGAGATCATCCCTAATTCCTGAGCCACGTCTGGACGAGAAGTGACTCACTTGCTTTAGTACTGGGGAGATCAAATAGACAGGCTTAGCTGGAGCGAAACGCTGCATAATAACCCTTCCTTTTGGGAGATGGGTAAGCAATGGGGATCAGCTACCAGTTAGGCAAAGGCCCCCTCTGGAGGAGGGTCGGGGAGGTCGATCTGGATATTAGCATAACAGCAAAAGATAAATGTGCCCATCGTAATTTCGTCAGGTAGACGGGGCTTGAAACTGATGAAACTAATAGCCTGTAAATAGTCTTTAATAAAGTTTTTTGGGATAATCTTCCCGTTTGAAGCTTCTTGGTCTATTCCTTCCGTGAGGGCGGTGATCCAGCCCCTGATAGTATGGTCAAGTTTGTTGAGGGCGATGTCAGGTACGTAAACGACTTGCAGGGTGTCCTGGACGTAACGTTGTTTGACGATGCGGTAGGAAGCACCATTTTTTACAAAAGAAGCGTTGCTGGCATAGAAGTCCTCTTGGTCTGTGAGATAAGGAATGTGCACCGGGATTTTGATCATTTGCTCTTCGCTGAACTCACGGTCAGCGTTGTAGGTGCTGGTAGACCAGTCATTCTCAATCTTATATCTGTATGAAAAGTAAAAAAAGTAATACCCGAAATGGTAGAACGAAAAACAGAACAGAAGCAATATGGCAATTTCCCTTTTCAACAGAGTCAAATTTGAAGGGAAATATATTAAAATATTCTAATAAAGGGGTGGTTGGATTGATATTTATTCTTTAACCTCCTCATAGTCGACATATTCTCCTCCAGAAATATGTCCCGGGGAGTTTTTTTTCTGATCTTTGGGGACGTAATCCACATTAATGTCACCATGAGAAGGTTTTCTTTGCTGCCGGTACTGCTCTCTTTGGGCTTCATTGACCTGATCCACAAATTTCTTGAGTTTGCTTCTCAGAAAGTAGCGGACCAAGGCGGACATTACCCAGCCTACTGCAATGAAGAAAATGATGAGTTTTAAAATCATTCGACAATTTTTTTATTATGCAGCTAGGGAACAAGCGTCCCTAGCTGCCTATTCTATTATTTGCTCAAATAAAGGTTCCTTTTAGCATATATATCCAAGAAGTAGTCGTCCATTAAATCATCAATGAAATAAATGGCTTCACCCGTTGATTTCATTTCCGGCCCCAACTCCTTATTGACATTGGGGAATTTGTGGAAGGAGAAAACGGGCTCTTTAATGGCGTAACCCTTTTTGTAAGGAGCGAAGTCAAAATCAGTGACTTTCTTTTCGCCCAACATTACCTTTACGGCGTAGTTAACATAAGGTTCCTTATATGCCTTACAAATAAAAGGAACAGTTCTGGATGCCCGGGGGTTCGCTTCAATGACATAAACTTTGTCATTCTTGATGGCAAACTGCACATTGATCAAGCCTACCGTCTCCAGGGCTAAAGCGATTTTTTTGGTGTACACCTCAATCTGGCGGATGACGAGATCACCTAGATTGTAGGGGGGCAAGACAGCATAGGAATCTCCAGAGTGAATACCGGCAGGCTCTATGTGCTGCATGATGCCGATAATGTAGACGTTCTCCCCGTCACAGATCGCATCCGCTTCAGCCTCAATGGCACCTTCCAGAAAATGGTCTAAAAGGATTTCGTTGCCCGGCATGTCCTTGAAGACTTCCACTACATGCTCTTCCAGTTCCTTTTCGTTGATCACGATCTTCATTCCCTGGCCGCCTAAGACATAAGAGGGTCTGACGAGGAGGGGGAAGCCGATGGTTTTGCTCAGTTCAAGAGCCTCATCGGTGTTGTGGATGGTTCCGAATTCCGGATATGGCACATCATTCTCTTTCAATAATGTGGAGAACTCGCCCCTATCCTCTGCCAAGTCAAGCGCCTTGAAGCTTGTTCCGATGATTTTTATACCATACTTCTCCAGTTTCTCAGCCAGTTTTAAAGCGGTTTGTCCGCCTAATTGGACGATCACGCCCAAAGGCTTTTCATGGAGAATGATCTCGTAGATATGTTCCCAAAATACGGGCTCAAAATATAACTTGTCAGCAATATCGAAATCGGTGGAGACGGTTTCGGGATTACAGTTGATCATGATGGTCTCGTATCCACATTCCTTAGCGGCAAGGATACCGTGCACGCAGGAATAGTCAAACTCGATCCCTTGCCCTACACGGTTAGGACCTGATCCCAGCACAATGACTTTCTTCCTGTCGGATGAAACGGATTCGTTTTCGTCCCCAAAAGTAGAGTAGAAATAGGGGGTTTGTGCCTCAAACTCGGCGGCGCAGGTGTCCACCAATTTAAACACCCGCTTCAACCCCATTTCATTTCTTCTCTTTTCGAAAACTTCACTTTCCAAACAGCCGATCAGGTGGGCGATTTGACGATCAGCATAGCCTTTTCTTTTTGCCTTCTCCATCATTTCTTTTGGGATGGTGGCAAGCGTGTACTTGGCAAGGGTTATGTCCAGGTCCACAAGTTCTTCAATCTGCCTCAAGAACCACTTGTCGATTTTAGTGATTTCCTGAATCGTTCTAAAGGAGATTCCCAGCTTAAAGGCATCGTAAATATGGAAGAGCCTGTTCCAGCTTGGGTTTTTAAGGCTATCCAGCAGCTTGGCCTGGTCCTGCAGCTCTTTTCCGTCAGCTCCCAAACCATTTCGCTTAATTTCTAAAGATTGGCAGGCCTTCTGCAAAGCCTCTTGAAAATTCCGGCCAATTCCCATGACTTCTCCAACGGATTTCATAGAAAGGCCGAGGCGTCGGTCAGACCCTTTGAATTTGTCAAAGTTCCAGCGGGGTATTTTGACGATCACATAATCTAGGGTCGGCTCAAAGAAGGCTGAAGTATGTCCGGTGATCGCATTTTTTAACTCATCCAGGTTATAGCCGATGGCCAGTTTGGCAGCGATTTTTGCGATTGGATATCCGGTAGCTTTGGAGGCTAGTGCTGAAGAACGGGACACGCGAGGGTTGATTTCTATCCCCACAATGGTATCGTCTTCCGGGTTGACCGCGAATTGCACATTACAACCGCCGGCGAACATGCCGATCCCGTTCATCATTTTGATAGCAAGGTTTCTCATTTTCTGGTAAACGGTGTCGGGCAGGGTCATGGCCGGTGCCACGGTGATGGAGTCCCCTGTGTGAATCCCCATCGGATCAAAATTTTCTATCGAGCAGATGATGATGATATTGCCGACGTTGTCTCTCAGCAGTTCCAGCTCGTATTCCTTCCAGCCGAGGATACTCTGCTCCACCAATACTTCATGGATGGGAGATGCCTGTAGGCCTGCGGAGAGCGCCTTTTCAAAATCTTCGGCTTTCTCTACGAAGCCGCCGCCAGTTCCGCCCAAGGTGTAAGAGGGCCGGATTACTAGGGGGAAACCAATTTTTTGTGCGATTTCTTTGCCTTGAAGGAAAGATGTGGCCGTTTCTCCTAAACAAACATTGACGTCAAGTTCCTTCATCAGCAGACGGAATTTCTCACGGTCTTCAGTAGTTTCAATGGCAGCAATGTCCACCCCAATGATCCTGACATGATACTTTTCCCAAATGCCCGCCTTGTCACAATCAATGGCCAGATTGAGCGCAGTTTGTCCGCCCATGGTTGGCAGTACGCAGTCGATATCTGGATGTTCTTTGAGTATCTGGATGATGGACTTCTTCTCAAGGGGGAGAAGGTACACATGATCTGCTGTGACCGGATCGGTCATGATGGTGGCAGGGTTGGAATTGATAAGGGTGACAGTGACTCCCTCTTCTCTCAACGACCGGGCTGCCTGGGATCCCGCATAATCAAATTCACAAGCCTGTCCTATGACTATAGGGCCGCTTCCGATAATGAGTACATGTTTGATGTTATTGTCTTTGGGCATTCTTTGGAGGTTTGTGCAATTAAAATACTTATGGCTAAATTGGGGCAAATTTAGGGAAAAAAATATAAGATGGGCTAAGGTCCAGTAAGTAATAGACGTGAGGGGCCAAAAAAAGTCGAGGGAGTAAAAAGCCTGACTTGCCCCTGCTGCCGTTTTTACTTGGAAATGTAGTATTGAAGCTCTGGTTGGGCGCTTTTTTCATTAACTAAGTGGCCGATTTTTCATCTAGCCAATCCTTCCTATCTTTGTGGTCGTTTATTGTGGCTTTGCTGAATCCAGCAGCCCTCGTTTTTTATCTCATTAAATAGAATTGATCATGATGGAAGTGTTGGACATCCAAGATACAGAAGCCGTACAAAACATCAGCAGATGGACCTACGAGCTTCTAATTCAGTTGGGTGCGCATGAATCGTTGGCGTCTTACATCAACCTGATGGTACTGCTGTGTATAGTGATCGCGTTGGTGTATGGATTGCATTATGTGGCGCGGGCGGCTTTAAGAAAAGGTTTTCAAAAAATAACTTCCACTACAAAACTGAGTTTTTTCGGCTATTTGTTGAAAAACCGTTTCCCCCATTATTTGGCTTTGACGGTTCCTCTTAGTCTGGCTAAGAACGCCATCCCGGTGGTGTTTGCAGATTTCCCTTCTTTTATTAGGTCCTTTGACTATTTGACTGAGATCTACATGGTCTTTATGATTGTTTGGATATTGATGTCCATTGTAAGATCGGGTATGGATGTGCTCAAGGAAAAGGAGCCTTTCCGCGACAAGCCCATGGAAAGCTATTTACAGGTTGTTCAGATTATCTTCTTTTTATTTGGCGCGGTTTACCTTTTTTCTGTCATCACCGGCAAGTCGCCCGCAGTGTTTTTCGGTGCAATGGGAGCCGCGTCGGCCGTGCTGCTGTTAATGTTTAAGGATACCATTATGGGATTTGTAGCCAGTATCCAGGTAACCACCAATGATATGGTTCGAATAGGGGACTGGATTACCATGCCGAAGTACGGTGCAGATGGCGATGTCCTAGAAATTAACCTCACGACCGTAAAAGTTCAGAACTGGGATAAAACCATCACCACGATTCCAACTTATACTTTAATATCTGATTCTTTCCAGAACTGGCGAGGCATGCAGAATTCCGGCGGGAGGAGGATCAAGCGTTCGCTTTTGATCAAGCAGAGCAGGATTCGCTTTATAGCAGATGAGGAGCTTCCACGGTTCAAGAAGATTCAGGGGATCAGCGCTTATATCGATGAGCGGCAGGCTATCATTCAAGCCCATAACCAACAGATTGGAGCTGATAGAAGTATCCCGGTAAACGGTAGGAACATTACCAACTTTGGGCTTTTCCGACGTTATGTAGATTGGTACCTAGTCAACCACCCGGGTACGCATAAAGGCATGTTGATGATGGTGAGGCAGCTGGCTCCTACAGAACACGGAATGCCTCTCGAGTTATATGCTTTCACTAATACTATTAAGTGGGTTGAGTATGAACCCATCATGGCGGATATTTTCGACCACCTGATTGCAACGGTTAAATATTTCGACCTTGAAATATTTGAACTGCCCACTGGAAGTGATGTCCGGGAGGTGGGTTTCCTGACTCCACCGGTGGTTTCGAAAATGGAAAGTTGAAGGGGCTAGTCCTGCAGCAGAACACGCCGACTCTTCGCGGCATGGTATGCTAAGGGCTAAAATTGTATTTAGGATCTCGGCATAACGAAGACGGCTCTGGGAAATCAGAGCCGTCTTTCCTAACCTGATCTAAATGGTGGTTATTCTACTGTGACCGATTTAGCCAAATTTCGGGGCTGATCCACGTTACAGCCTCTCATTACCGCGATATGGTAGGAAAGCTGCTGAAGTGGGATCACCGAAAGCAGGGGTACCAATGCTTCATCAGTAGGGGGGATCTCTATGCTGTAGTCGGCTAGGTTTTTTACCTGGGTGTCACCCTCGTTGACCACGGCGACGATTTTTCCCTTTCTTGCCTTTACTTCCTGGATATTACTCACTACTTTTTCGTAGGAGCTGTCTTTAGTAGCAATAAATACTACAGGCATTTCCTCGTCTATCAAAGCGATCGGACCATGTTTCATTTCTGCGGCAGGGTAGCCCTCGGCGTGGATATAGGAGATTTCCTTAAGTTTTAGCGCACCTTCTAGTGCCACAGGAAAATTGTATCCGCGACCTAAATAGATGAAGTTCCGCGCATCCTTAAATTCGTAGGCGATTTCTCGGATTTGGTCATTTAACAAAAGGGTCTTCTCTACTTTAGAAGGAATGGCTTCTAGTTCCCGCAAGAGCTCCATGTACCTGCTTTCGGTCAAGGTACCTCTTTGATAACCCAACATCATGGCCATCATGGACAACACCGTGATTTGAGCGGTGAAGGCCTTGGTAGAGGCCACACCGATCTCCGGCCCGGCATGGGTATAGGAACCTGCATGAGTAGCTCGGGGAATGGAAGAGCCTACCACGTTACAGACGCCAAAAATTGTGGCCCCCCTTGATCTGGCCAGTTCAATTGCGGCCAGGGTATCAGCTGTCTCACCGGATTGAGAGATGGCAATGACAAAATCTCCTTCCTTTATGACCGGGTTTCTGTATCTAAACTCAGAGGCATATTCCACTTCCACGGGAATCCTTGCAAATTCCTCAAATAAATACTCAGCGACCAAGCCAGCATGCCATGAGGTGCCACAGGCAATGATGACAATGCGGTCAGCATTCTGAAACTGGTTTCGGTATTCCCTCAGGCCGCCGAGCACAAGACGCCCGGCTCGGGCATCCAGCCTTCCACGCATGCAATCGGCGATGGATTTTGCCTGCTCGTTGATTTCTTTCAACATGAAATGTTCATAGCCGCCTTTTTCTATGGCTTCCAGTTCCATTTCAAGTTGGTTGATGTAGGGATTCGTTTCTACATTTTCAATGGTTTTGATTTGTAGTTTGTTATTTCGAATGACGGCGATCTCAAAGTCATCCAAGTACACCACTTGATTGGTATATTCAATTATAGGCGTTGCGTCAGATGCTAAAAAATAGCCATCTTCTGCTACACCGATTACCAAGGGGGAGCCTTTTCTGGCGGCAATTAAGGTGTCCGGTTCCTCCTTATTGATTAACACAATGGCGTAGGCACCTACCACCTTATGAAGCGCCAGGCGGACGGCTTCCTCGAGGCTGCAGTCATTGTTTTTATAGATGTCTTCAATGAAATTGATGAAAACTTCTGAGTCGGTATCGCTTTTAAACTCAACGCCTTTATTGATCAAGTCGGTTTTTAGAACCTCATAGTTCTCGATGATGCCGTTATGCACTATCGCAAAGCTTTCATTGGATGAATAGTGCGGATGGGCATTGGCGTCATTGGGTTCCCCATGAGTGGCCCAGCGAGTATGACCTATACCGATCTTCGACTTCAGGTCCTGGTTGCCAAATAGGGATTCCTCTAATTGGCTTACTTTCCCTTTCTTCTTATACACCGCCAGCCCTTTGCTGTTGAGCAAGGCGATACCCGCACTGTCATAACCCCGGTACTCTAATCTCTTCAGTCCTTTGAGGATAATGGGCAAAGCATCCTGCTGCCCCACGTAAGCTACTATTCCGCACATATTGAAAAATTCTGGTTGGTTGGTTTTACTTCTGCAAAGAAAATGATTTCAAAGGAGAAAAAATAGCCTTATTTACGGTATCTGTCTGAAAAAATAAGGGCTTATTAAATAAATACGCTACCGTAAGAGCAATTAACTAAAAAACGACAAAAGAACCTCCTCTCTTAAATAATGTCAATGAAGCCCCAGCTCTTCTACTAAAAAATACATTTTCGCTTTCTAAAAAAAAAGCGGGTACAAAACCAATGTTGCACCCTCTGATTTTTAGGACAAAAGCCGCGGTCGTCTATTTGACCTTGGAGTAATACACCTTAAGTTTAATGGTGTTTTTGTTGACAACAAATTCCTTTAATGAATGCCTGAACTCATCATCTGTTGTGGCAACTGGTGAAGCCACTGAAGCGTTGGCAGATCTGGGATACAGGATCAAATCCGTTCGGCCCAATCCTTGGCGGAACAAGGCATTGGCGTAAGAATTAAGTTGTTGGCTATAAATGAATTTCTCTGAATTAAAAAGGAGAGAGGTAGGCCGGTCTGCAGCGGGGATTACTTTGCCGTTTGCATCTTTCCCTTCTACTTGGGCTTGTCCTTCTGCCTGAACGGACAACACTTTTCCGTCAGCCCTTTGCAGTCTGCTGTTGTTGTCATCCGTAAAGTACATGACAATGTTTCTGATAGGCTGCTTTGTCTCCGCAAAGTTTTCTAGGGGGCCCATTTCCAATGAAAACTGGTTGAACGTAACATTGTCGAGGGTATCTAGGAAATCGGAGATAGGCTCGGTATCCAGCTTAATGACCAAACCTAAATTAGCCTTACTTCCAATGAGGTTGCCATCCAGTTCGTAAGCGACCCCTGCTTCGTTGATCTTTTCCGTAGGAGTTCCTGCACGGTCATTTTTGATCTGGTTGAAATAGCGTGACTGGATGGTGTTGATGGGATAGACAGTCGCCACCGTGTCATCTTCATAATGGTAATAAAGGGAGATGCCCGTGCCGTTACCCGGTGCAATGGAGGCTGTCACCTGTTGTTCAGGATCGCCAGTAATAGCCACACCTGGAAAATAGTCTCTAAAAGCAAAGATGTTGTCAAACACTGGATCATTGGATTTCAGCTTGTCAAAAAGATCCATCGCCAAGTCCTCGTCCAACGGCATTGAAACCGCATTAATGGTGTCGGCTTTTAAAATAAACGACCCCTCTGCTATGGCCCCCTGCTCAAAAGGCAGAGCGCTGAAATTATAGTAGGTGGTGTCCAGGATCTGCTCCTGTAAGCGGTGCACAGTAAAGGTTTTGCTTTGACTAAATCCGGTGCCGGAAACTGCCGCAATGTTCAGATGAAATTTGGCGGAATCAAAAATAGCCTCTTCCGTGGGCGCCTTCCCTCCTGGATTGAAAGAAAGCCGGCTATAGGCGATAGCTTCGGTGTGACCAAAAAATGGACTCACGTCTCCGCCTACCACCAAATACCCAGGTCTGGTGGTGCTGAAAGAATCCAGCAATACCATAGAAGCAGATAGGGGTATTTCTGCATAGAAAACCCCTATCTGATTATTATCCGGATCTAATATGATTTCTGAAGGATCGGCACATGCACCTGTCAAAGCGCCTATCGTCAACAGTGAAGCGGCTACTTTAGCCGGCAAGCTCTGTATAGATGTTGTAATAGCTTTCAAAAAGTTCTTCGTCTTCTTCACCGTTGATTTCAAACTGTTTATCTTTAGAACACTCATT
>Ga0079224_100012172_pt1 | contig 11891 bp, 13 predicted proteins | sample Stecom2015_FD_80414 | JGI IMG/M metagenome (GOLD analysis project Ga0079224, IMG submission 80414) | Agricultural soil microbial communities from Utah to study Nitrogen management - Steer compost 2015 | ecosystem: Environmental > Terrestrial > Soil > Agricultural land | place: USA: Utah... | reverse complement strand
GCGGCCACGATCGGGTTTGAGCAGGCCGATGATGTGTTTCATGAGCACGCTCTTGCCCGAGCCCGACCTACCGATGATGGCGAGCGTCTCCCCCTCGTGGATGTTGAGCGAGACGTCGTCGAGAACGACCTGGTCCTCGAAGCTTTTGTATATGTGATCGACTATGATCATGGGTCGCGGATGCTCGAGCTAGAGGAGCATCATGGCCAGAACCAAATCAGCAACCAGGATGAACACGCAACTCGTGACGGCTGCCTGCGTGGTGCTCTTGCCGACGCCCTCTGCGCCTCCCGCGGTAAAGTACCCCTTGTAGCACGAGATCGACGTTATCAAGAACCCGAAGACGACGGCCTTGATCAGGCCGAATACGGCGTCAAACGGCCTGAAAAAGTCACGCGCGCCCTGCACAAACTCACCCGTCGTCAAGTAGTTGCCCAGGTTGGCGACCAGCAAGCCGCCGCTGATGCCCACGAAGCAGGCCGCCACGTAGAGCATCGGAAACATGAAAATGCCGGCCAGCACACGGGGCGCGATGAGATAGCTCACCGAATTGAGGCCCATCGCTTCGAGCGCGTCGATCTGCTCGGTCACCCGCATGGTTCCGAGCTCGGCGGCAATGCGCGCGCCGACGCGCCCGGCCAGGATGAAGCCCGTTACCACGGCCCCCAGCTCGAGGATCATCGACGGAGCCACTATGGCGCCTATCACGGTCTTGGGGATGAAGGGAGACACGAGCTGATACGAGGCCTGCACCGTCGTCACCGCGCCGGAGAAGGCCGCGGCGAGCGTTACGATCGGCAGCGACTCGATGCCGATCTTCATCATCTGATCGATCACATTGATCCGGTAGGTACGAAAATCGTCGAGCGATACAAACGCATTGACGAGCAGGAGAATATACCTGCCCAGAATCCCGAACGGCTTGAGGATCCAGGTGATCGGATAGGTCATGAAGGGCCAACTGCGAATGGGAGAGGGGCGATATGAGCAGATGCGCGGAATGGTTCCGCCATGGGCGCGGAGTCAGCGAGCTTGTGAATTCCCCGATGCTCAGGTTATATCGGACGACGGCACGGTGTCATATGGTGTAGCGATCCTTGACGAAAGCCTCGAAAAAATCGCGCTTGCAGGATGTAGATGGCAAAGACCCGAACACGTTTTGTATGTCAGGAGTGCGGACACTTGGCGCACCGGTGGGCGGGGCAGTGCCCACAGTGTGAGTCGTGGAACGCCTTCGTCGAAGAGATTTCGCCGAACGGGGTGAGGGCCCACGTCTCGACGTTGCAGGCCGAGGCGAGCACACGGGTGCACCCGACGCCGCTTCATGAGGTTGAGCTCGGGATGGAAACCCGCATTCGAACAGGCGTGATCGAGCTCGATAGGGTGCTCGGAGGAGGCATTATGCATGGATCACTCGTCCTGATTGCGGGCGATCCGGGCATCGGCAAGAGCACTCTGATGACGGAGATGGGCAAGTACCTGCCAGACCACCGGATCCTGTATGTTACGGGCGAAGAATCCGTGCGCCAGGTGCGGCTAAGAGCGGAGAGGCTCGGGGTGGAATCCGAGCGGTTTCTTCTGCTTGCCGAAACGAATGTGGAAGCGATCATTGCAGCGGCCCAGGAGACGGAGCCGGATGTCATGATTGTCGACTCCATCCAAACGGTATTCCGGCCCGACGTGCAGAGCGCTCCGGGTTCGGTGAGCCAGGTGCGCGAGAGCGCCGCTGCGCTACTCCAGCTCACGAAGCAGATGGATTTTCCGACGTTCCTGGTCGGACATGTCACGAAGCAGGGCTCGATCGCGGGTCCGCGTGTTCTCGAGCACATGGTCGACACGGTGCTGCACTTCGAGGGGGATCGCCACCATGCCTACCGCATCGTTCGCAGTGTCAAGAATCGGTTTGGCGCCGCGAATGAGATCGGAGTGTTCGAGATGAGCGAGAATGGACTCCGGGAAGTGCGCAATCCGAGCGAAATCTTCCTCTCCGAACGCGGCTACGACATCAGCGGGACGACCGTCGTTGGGGCGATGGAGGGCACGCGACCTGTACTGGTCGAAATCCAGGCGCTCGTCACTTCTGCATCCTACGGAACGCCACAGCGCACGACGACCGGCTTTGATTCGAAGCGATTGCAGATGTTGCTCGCCGTCCTCGAGAAACGAGAGGGGATGCCGCTGTCCACACAGGATGTGTTCGTGAACGTCGCCGGAGGTGTCCGTTTGGACGAGCCTGCCGTGGACCTGGGCGTAGCCATCGCTGTCGCCTCTTCGTTTCGTGACCGCGAGATCGACCGGCAGACACTCTTCGTGGGCGAGATCGGGCTCGGAGGCGAGCTACGAGCGATCGGACTCGTAGAACCGCGGATCAAGGAGGCGGCCAAACTCGGATTCCGGCGTATCGTATTGCCGCGGTCCAATGCAAAGAATGCACGCTTCGACGGCGTGGAGATCATAGGAGCCGAGCGGCTACACGATGTTCTCGACTTGATGCTGTGAACTGTAAAGAGCGACTCCAGCTTCGCCTTGATATTCCGAATCAATGAAGCGCGGATCGGAGCTCGCCTCGATGCCGCGAACTAATACCACCGCCGGGCTCTTTTCGAAGTGATGATGCCGGTGTTCATGCCGACCCAGTGCATCGAGCCGTTGTAACGCCCATGCTCCATCTTGATGCACCGGTCCATCACCACCTTGAGTCCGGCTCGCTCGGCAATCTCGGCGGCCTCCAGGCTGACCACTCGCAGCTGCATCCAGAAGACGCGAGCGCCGACATCGACCGCCTGTTCGGCTAGAGCCGGGCATTCAGGTGCCGGTCGAAAGACATCCACCATATCGATCTGCTGCGGAACGCTGGCGAGGTCCGGGTATGACGTTATCCCGTGCCACTCCTGGATCGTCGGGTTGACGGGGATGATTTCGTAGCCGGCGTAGCGCAGGTAGGTGGCCACGAAATGGCTCGCCTTGCTGCGGTCGCGCGACAGGCCAACGATCGCAATCGTGCGCGTTGTGGCGAGGACCTCACGTATTACGGCGGTGTTCTGATACTTCGCTCTGAGCTCCGGCTCCAGGACGGAGTTCAGCGTGAGATCGCATGCAAGGCTCGGTCCAGATCCCATATCAAATCGTCTACAGTCTCGAGTCCGATGGATAGCCGCACCATCTCGGGAAGCACGCCACTCTCCCGAAGCTCCTCATCGGAAAGCTGCTGATGCGTGGTGGATGCAGGGTGGATGACGAGGCTCCGCGCGTCTCCAACGTTGGCCAGGTGAGAGAAGAGCTGGAGGTTTTCGATGAAGGCCTTTCCAGCCGCGCGCGGCCCGTCGATTCCATACTTCAGCCCGAACGAAAAAACAGCGCCCGGCCCGCGAGGCACGTATTTCGTTGCCAGATCATGGTAAGGGCTCTCGGGCAGCCCGGCGTAGTTCACCCATGCGACACGCGGATGGTCCCTCAGGTACTCAGCCACGGTGCGAGCATTCTCGACGTGCCGATCCATTCGCACGGATAACGTCTCAAGGCCCTGAATCAGCAGAAAGGCGTCGAACGGAGATTGGGCTGCGCCGACGTCGCGTAGCGTCTCCGCTCGCACCTTCATCAAGAAGCCGTGGTGGCCGAACGTATCGAAGAAGCGGAGGCCGTGATACGACGGGGACGGACTCGCGATCGTCGCATAGCGACTGAAATCGAAGGTGCCCGCATCGACGATGGCGCCGCCAATCGTCGATCCGTGACCCCCGATGAACTTCGTCGCCGAGTGAACGACGATCTCGGCGCCCCAATCGATGGGGCGGCAGAGATAGGGCGTCGCAAAGGTGTTATCGACGACGAGGGGTATTCGGCGGCTTTCGGCCATCGCCGCGAGACGCTCGATATCCAGGATGCTGCCCTGGGGATTTCCGATGGTCTCTCCATATAGGACCCGCGTTTTCGGGGTGATCGCGGCTTCCCAGGCGTCGAAATCGTTGGGCTCTACGAAGTGCGTCGTAATGCCGAGCTTCCGAAAGCTGTGACCGAACTGCGTCCGAGTGCCTCCGTAGAGGTGAGCGGATGACACGATCTCATCTCCCGGATCGAGGAGCGTCATCATCGTGATGAACTGGGCGGACATCCCGCTCGATGTGGCCACCGCGCCCGTGCCGTTCTCCAGTGACGCCAGCCGCTCCTCGAAGACCGCCGTCGTCGGATTGTTGATGCGGGTGTAGATGTTGCCGTACTGCTTGAGCTCGAAGAGCTGCGCGGCAAAATCCGTGTCGTCAAATACGTACGAGGTGGTCTGGTAGATAGGAACCGCACGCGCGCCCGTAGCTATGTCGGGGATGTGCCCGGCATGCAACATGCGCGTCTCGAAGCCGAATACGCGCTGAGCCTCCGTTTCTGACGAGTCCGGCGCAAAGGCCGAATCATCGAGCGCATGCTGATCCTCCATTGGTCTAGATCGGATTGGCGTGAAAGGAATCGCTCGGTGGGTCGGAAGGGCCGGCGTTTTACCTGAGGTGTATCCAGATGTTCGATGCCACCTCCGACATCCTGGATTGGATGGAGGGTTTTTTGGCGTAAGCGCAATAAACCCGCCTGGAGCGGCGTTAATACCTTGCAACAGGTGAGTTCGCTAGCTCGGATGCATCTAACAGACGAAGCCCTCGCAGCGGCATACATCGAAGAGAATGACCAGCGGGCCTTTAGCCTGCTGATCGAGCGGCATCAGGAACGCGTTTTCGGGTTTCTCTTCGGAATGGTGCGCGATCGCGACGTGGCGAATGATCTCTTCCAGGAAACATTCCTCAGGGTCATCCGCGCGATGCGCGACGAGCGGGGGTCGTACTCGCATCAGGGAAGGTGGCTCGCCTGGGTGATGCGCATAGCCCGAAATGCGGCGCTGGACTACCTCAGGAAGCAGAAGAAGTGGCGTGATGTGGATGATGAGGAGAACTCGTTCTGGGACCGGCTGCCCGATGGAAATCAGCCGGCCGACGATCGCCTCGACCTTAGCGACAGGATGCGCCTGCTCGAATCCTGCCTGCAGGAGCTGCCTGAGGAGCAGCGGGAAGTGCTTCTTCTGCGCCACGATGCAGAGCTGACTTTCCGCGAGATTGCGGAGCTGACCGGCGTCTCCATCAACACGGCACTCGGAAGGATGCGATACGCATTGCTGAACCTCCGCAAACTCATGGAAGCGCGGATGGTGGTCCCGGCTGACCGGGTAAGAACCACGTGATACGTTTGACGGCGTCTACGGATGAGAGAAAAGGGTGAGATGATAGATCGACTGCGGCGTTTGCACGAGCTCTACGAGCCTCAGCACACGAACGGTCGGCATCGTGAGGAAGCGGACAATGCGGACCCCGGTGCCGATCATGAGTTGGCGGCTCTCCAGCAGATGAAGCAGTTGCTGGAGCGGCGACCCGCCCGTCGGCCCGAGGCGGGTACGATCCAGGCCATTCTGGCGGCCGCCCGTGAGGCGCCGGCGCCTGAAGCGCACGGCATGAATTCAGCGGCGGCAGGGACGTCGATGGCCGGGTCCTTCGATGATGCCAGCCGCGAAATCGAGGGTGCTCGGGCCGATAGGCCGCCCAGGCAACGACGACGGTCCATCGTGCTTCGCATCGGATCGGTGTCGGCCCTCGTTGCCGCGCTCGTCGCTGTTGTGACGTTATCCCAACTCGAGCTCATTAGCGTCGACCTCGGGCCCTCGGCCGAAGATGCGGCCATCGAGAGCACGAGCGGAAATGAGAGCGATCTGGCGCAGTCGAAAGGAGAGCCGTCCGCCGGCCAGAAGAGAGAAGGGTTGACCGCCGCGCCCCGCATGGAGGAGCAATACGCAGACGCCGCTCGAACGGGCCCTATCCCGCCCGGCGCCGCCCGTGACGCGTCCCGGGAGGTACAGTCGCCCGTTGATGAAGACATCGAGATCGTTGCCGAGCGCGAGCCCGTCCAACTCCGGGGGATGGGGGCGCCGAGTGTTTCGCAGCCAGAGCGAATCGCGGAGGTAGCCGAAGATCAGCTCGATGAACAGCCCGAATTGACGTGGGATGCTCGAGCAGAGATGATGATGGTTTTCGAACACATCGAAATGGTGGGTGACGGCGTGGCAGCCGAGTGGGGGCCTCCGCCCGTTCCACTGGAGTCGCTGCCTGCTGGAGATGGTGATCCGTTCTACCAGCAGGTGCGCGATGGGCGGCCCTAGACGACGTAACTGACTTTTTCTTGAGAAAAGAGATGAAGCGCCTACGAATCGGATTCACATCGCTCCTGTCCATGCTGCTGCTGGCGATCATGGCAACGCCCACGCAGGGGCAGGACTCGCACTCCATCCGCATTGCCGACGGTGCCGTTTATATCGACGGCCGGCAAGTGCCTGACGACGAGCTCCCCGAAGGGTTGGATGCCGAGGGAATCGAGCTTCAATACGTCTTCTCCGGCGATGTCGCCCCGGTCATCCGCATAGGGCGCGATTACTTCGTCCTGGACGGTGGCGAGCTCAGGGAGGCGACGCCGCAAGAGCGGTCGGATGTCGCGGTGATCTTCAGAAATCGACCTGAAGTTGCCCGGCTCAGAGATGCTCAGGCGATGGAGCGCATGACAGCCGCTATGGCCGCCGAGAATGCGGCACTTGCACATGCGTTGGAGGAGGCGTCCGCGGCAGTGGCCGCGAACTCCAATCATGTCATGTCCGTGTCGCCGGCGCCTCACATCGCCATAATGCAAATGAAGGCGGAAGAGCTTCAGGAGCGAGCCAAAAAGCTTCAAGAGCTTCAGAACCTCGGGGCATCCCTTGACCCCGAACGCATCGACCTGGAGCGGGCCGTACGCGAGCTCACGCTTCAGGCGGAAGAAACGGCCCGTGCTGCCAGAGCCATGCCACAAATGCAGGTGCAGGGGTATCTCAGCACCATACGAGAGCACAACGAGGCGCTGTTCGACAAGTTGATCGACGAGCGCAGCATGGAGCATGAGACCTACAAGCTGGCGTCCGAAATCCGACAGGAGCGGAACGAAGATCTGCGCGCTCAAATGACAGATCGCCTTCGAGCTCGCCTGCATGAGATCTTCGACCTCAAGCAAGACAACCGGCGGCGCGAGATCAACGAGCTCGAGCAGCGGCTCGACGAGCCCCAGGACAACCTGGCCGAGCGCGAGCGACGGCGCGATGACATCGTGGAGCGTCGGCTACGCCAGCTGCTCGGGGAAGACGGCCCGGACAATTGGTAGTGGATATCTGCGTTCGGCAAGCGCGTAGGAAAGAAGACCATGAACACGAATCAGACAAGACACATGTACGGATTACGCCTGGGTCCATCACTGCGAGTCGTTGCGCTGCTCGCTCTCGCATGCATGCTCGTAGCTCGCTCATCGCCTGCTCAAGACACCGATCGGGACGACACCAAGCGCAGGTATCACTTCGAATTTGAGTTCGATGCAGATTCCCTCTCGGGAGCGCTGTCGGATCTTATGATCGATCCGCCTGACCTATCGGCTCTGGAAGACCTGAAGTTCGAATTCAACATCCCGGATTACATGCGGTATCTCGACCGTCCTCGAATCCGGGGGATGGAGAGCAGGAAAATCGCCGGTCTGGAGCGGGAGTCACGACAACTCGCACGGGAAGCGCGTAGGGCAGAGGGCGCAGAGCGGCGCCAGCTAGAAGCCCAGCTCCGGTCCAAACTCGAGGAGATTTTCACCGAGAAGCTGGAGGTTCGCAGGAAGCACATCCAGCGCCTGGAGGAACGCCTTCAGGAGCAACGATCTCAACTTCAGGAGAGAGAACAAAAGCGAAACGAGATCATCGATCGACGCTACCGGCAGCTACTCGGGGAGGATGACGCCCTCGACTGGTAGGCAGCCCTGGCAAGTTGTTACTTAATGCTTTACTTTAAGTCATCCTGTTCGGCCCCCCGCCGGGCGGGACGGCTTTTTGTTTTCGTCGGCCGGCCGATACTCGTGACAGGATCATCCAGCCCGTTCTCCAGGGAAAGGGAGATCCGCGGTATCGGTATGGATCGCGAAGTATGGACGTCGGACAAGAACCAGGGCGGATTAGTCCGTGACGCATGGATCGTAACTTCACCACTCAGGCGAAATACGTCGGCTGCTGCATCGCGATCGCGCTATTTGGGTGCATGACGGTGCAGGCGCGCCCAAGCGTCGAGCGGATCACCATTCACGAGCGATCCGACGGCGACGGATACGTCATTCGCTTCCACATGGATGGCTCAGTGGCCGCGTACTCCGAACCGGAATATCGTGGGGATGAGGTCCGGATGATCCTGTTCAACGCAGGACTGTCCCCATCCTATGCGCGACCCGAGCCGGAGGGGCCCATTTCAGGGGTCCGGGAAGCGGTCTCCGCGGGGCACGTCGTCTTCACGTTTGCGCTCGCTACCGCCCAGCTGCTGGAGGCTTCGGCTTACCGGGACCGTGACTCCAACGACATCCTTCTGGGGCTGTCCTTCGCGGATGGTTTGATGGCAGACGCTGGATCCGACCTCTCCGCGCCGGTGCGCCGCGCGTCGCTGGATGGATCAATGTCGGGGGGCACCGGATCACCGACGGCCTCATCCGCACCCTCCGTAGAAGGGAGCCGATGGCTTCTGGATACGGTCGTCATCGATGCCGGGCATGGCGGGCGTGATCCTGGGGCACAGGCCAACGGAGTTCGAGAGAAGGATGTGACGCTCGCCGTGGCGCTCAAGCTGGGGCGCTATCTCGAAGAGCGGCTCGGCATGAACGTGATCTATACGCGCAAAGATGATCGCTTCATCGAGCTGCGTGACCGAGGTCGCATCGCGAACGAAAACGGCAGCAAACTATTTATCTCCATCCATGCAAATGCGGCTCGAAATCGGACTGCAGAAGGCGCGGAAACGTACTTTCTCGGGCTCCACAAGTCGGATGCCGCCCGCGCCACGATGGAGCGGGAGAATTCCGTGGTCAAGCTCGAGGACTCGCAGCACGTCTACGAAGCGATGACAGAAGAGGCGCTCATCCGCATGGAGCTCACTCAGAGCGCCTATATGCGCAAGAGCCAGGAACTGTCCGAGCTCATCCAACGCCAGTTCGAGGAGCGGGCGCAGCGCACGAATCGTGGCGTCAAGCAGGCGGGATTCTACGTACTCTGGGGCGCCTCGATGCCCGCTGTGCTCGTAGAACTGGGCTTCATCACGAATCCTCGAGAGGCGGCGTACATGAGGAGCGAACAAGGACAGGACTACCTGGCCAGCGCGATCTACCGCGCGGTGCGGGAGTTCAAGGAGCGATACGAGCGCGGCCTGGCCAGCTCCGTAGTCGACTAGTCACCCAACCTACAGCTCATTTCGCCTTGTCAGCAGACCACTTCGTCGAGCGGCTGCGCGCCGCCGTCCGGAGCATCCCGGATTTTCCCTCACCCGGCATCGTATTTAAAGATATCACCCCGATACTCAGCGACAAGGATCTGCTTGCTGAGACGATCGACGCCCTCGCCACTCCGTTCGAAGGACTCGGTATCACGAAAGTGGCGGGAATCGAGGCGCGGGGCTTCATCCTGGGTACGGCGCTCGCACACCGCCTCGGCGCCGGATTTGTGCCGATTCGGAAAAAAGGGAAGCTGCCCTATGAAACGCACGCAGTGGATTACGAACTTGAGTATGGTACCGACAGCGTCGAGATGCACGTCGATGCCGTGACGGAAGGTGATATCGTGCTGATTCACGACGATGTCATCGCGACGGGCGGGACTGCATCGGCCACGGGTCGGCTCATTCGCCTGGCCGGCGGCCGAGTGCTCGGCTATTCTTTTCTGGTTGAACTGGCGTTTCTGTCGGGGCGTGAGCATCTCGATCGGGACGTCCAGATCCATTCGCTACTGACCTACTGACGCTTGTTACGGCTCGACCATGCGATTGCAACGACTCGCCCCGATTTCCTTTATTCTTGCGCTTCTCGTCCTGCCCGCGTGTGACTTCGCCGGAGATGACGAAACCCTGGCATTCGACAAGGAAGTGCAGTTCCGGTTCGAGTTCTCGACCGATGAAGGGGAGGAGGTCATCGTGACGTCGACGACCAACATCAACATTGATGATGTGCTGTTTGGCGAAGGTTACGAGCGTGCCGACATAATGAGCGCCAGCATTCGATCCGTCACGGTGGAGCGCGTACAACCCGTCGGTACGAATCTGGATGTATTCGACAGCATCAGCATCAGCCTTCAGGCCGGGGGAGCATCACCCACGCATGCCAGCTCGAACAACTTGCCGGCATCGAGTACAGCCTCGCTAAGCGTGGCGTCGGCGGGCGTGACGAACATCGTGAAGTCGCCCACATTTGGAGCACGCTTGACGGCACTTCCGACGATCACGGAGGATTTCGTCCTTACCGCGAGAGTGACGCTGAGTATCAGCGTCCAGGGGATATAGCCGCGCCGAAAGCGATCAGAGGACGGCTACACAGGAGATCTCGACGCGTGCGCCGCGAGGAAGCGCCGAAACCTCGACGGCCTCACGTGCAGGAGGGGCTTCGGAGAAGTAGCGGGCGTAGACTTCGTTTACCTGGGCGTAGTCGTTGATGTCCGTCAGGTACACGGTGCAGCGAACGACGTTCTTGTAGTCCATGCGGGCCGCACGTAGGACGGCTCCGAGGTTGTCGAGGACCCGTTCGGTCTCTGCCTCTATGCCGCTGGTCACCATGCTACCCGTCTCAGGGTCGATCGCAATCTGGCCGGAGCAGTAAAGGGTATTTCCAACCAGAATGCCCTGGCTATACGGCCCTATTGCGGCCGGCGCCAGCGGCGTCTTTATGCGAGTACGTGTTGCGTTCTCCCCGGACGAACTACTCTCCATAAAACTATTGCTTTAAATAGTTTAAGCGAGGGCATAACTTCCGTCGGCAGATGGAATAAAGACAAGCGAATATTTATCAAAGACCTATGGATCTTGGATTGCGCGGAACGGCCGCATTTGTTGCCGGCGCAAGTAGCGGATTAGGTTATGCCGTAGCGCGAGAACTGGCATTCGAAGGATGCCTGGTCGCAATTTGTTCGCGCAGTTACGAACGCATTTCCAGGGCAGCAGAAAAGATCATGGGTGAAACGGGAGGAGAGGTGCATGGAATTGCGTGTGACGTCTCTATCGAGGCCGACGTACGCCGCGCAATCGACGATGCGGCCGGCGCGCTCGGCGGGTTGAACATCCTCGTGACTAACGCGGGCGGGCCTCCCTTGGGACGCATGGACGTCCTCACGACCGATCAATGGAGTGACGCCATTCAACTGAATCTGATGAGCACGGTCAACCTCTGCCGGGCGGCGCTGCCCCACCTGCGTGAGGCTGCCGCTTCCGCGGATCCACTGGCGCGGATCCTGATGATTACATCCATCTCCGCCAAGCAGCCGATACCCAATCTGATGCTTTCGAATGCGGCGCGGGCGGGCGTGCAAGGTTTCGCGAAGACGCTCGCCGAAGAATTGGGGCCGGAAGGAATAACCGTGAATACCATCCTACCCGGGTACACCCGCACGGATCGCCTGACGCAGTTGGCCGAAGGCATTCGCGAGAAGACCGGCCAAAGTCTAAAAGACATCGAAGCCGACTGGGCGTCCGACAGTGTCCTCAAGCGTATTGCCGATCCGTCGGAGTTCGCTGCCGCCGCCGCCTTCCTGGTTAGCCGGCGAGCGTCGTACATCACGGGAGTGGCGTTGCCTGTCGATGGGGGCCGGTCGAAACATCTTCTCTAGGCGATACTCCACGGTACGGCCGCATCCTCTCTGTCTGGAACGTCACCCGGAAAGAGGCCGTTTGAGGCGGCGAGCATGAACGGCCGCGAATGATGCCGACCTGTGAAGGCATCTCGGCGGCGAGCTTGAAACCAGGACCGATGAGCAGGAAAGGACGCGTACTGGTGGCCATGAGCGGGGG
>Ga0079224_100012171_pt1 | contig 11893 bp, 5 predicted proteins | sample Stecom2015_FD_80414 | JGI IMG/M metagenome (GOLD analysis project Ga0079224, IMG submission 80414) | Agricultural soil microbial communities from Utah to study Nitrogen management - Steer compost 2015 | ecosystem: Environmental > Terrestrial > Soil > Agricultural land | place: USA: Utah... | reverse complement strand
CGATCTGGGGCGGCGTGCTGCTCCACATCGCGGTCGCGCTCACCATGGATCTCCTGGCCGTCGAGCACTGCCCGCCGGCCGAGTCCGGAAAGCCGTGCCCCGGGCGCTTGGTCGCCGTGCTGCTCGAGGCGACCTGGATCCTGTACCTGGCCGTGTCGGCCGCGCTCGCGCTCTACGCCCCGCACCGCCTGCACCTGCTCGTCGCCGCCCGGCGCCCCCGGGCGCGCGCACCGGCCGCCGCGCCGCTGCCGGCCGAGCTGCCGCGCGTGACCGTGCAGCTCCCGCTCTACAACGAGCGCTACGTCGCCGCCCGCCTGATCGACGCCGCCTGCCGGCTCGACTGGCCGCGCGACCGCCTGGACGTGCAGGTGCTCGACGACTCGACCGACGACACCGCCGACCTCTGCCGCCAGCACGTCGCGGCCTGGCGCGCGCGCGGCGTCGACATCCACCACCTGCGGCGCGAGCGCCGCGACGGCTTCAAGGCCGGCGCGCTCGAGGCCGGGCTGGCGCGGGCGCGCGGCGAGCTGATCCTGGTGCTCGACGCCGACTTCGTGCCGGCGCCGGATCTCCTGCGCCGCACCGCCGGCCACTTCGCCGACCCGTCGGTCGCCATGGTGCAGGCCCGCTGGGAGCACCTCAACCGGGCGGCCGGGCCGCTCACCCGGGTGCAGGCGCTCCTGCTCGACGGCCACTTCGCGGTCGAGCAGACCGCGCGCGCCCGCACCGGCTGCTTCTTCAACTTCAACGGCACCGCCGGGCTGTGGCGGCGGAGCGCGATCGAGGACGCCGGCGGCTGGCAGGCCGACACCCTCACCGAGGATCTCGACCTGTCCTACCGCGCGCTCCTGCGCGGCTGGCGCTTCGCCTACCTGCTCGACGAGGCGGTGCCGGGCGAGCTGCCGGCCGACATGGCCGCCTTCAAGTCGCAGCAGTTCCGCTGGGCCAAGGGCTCGATCCAGGTGGCGCGCAAGCTCCTGCCGGTCGTCTTGCGCTCGCGGCGGCCGCTGCGGGTCAAGCTGGAGGCCGCCTTCCACCTGACCCACAACCTGCCCTACCTCATGACCGCGGCGCTCGGGCTGCTCGCGGTGCCGGCGCTGGTCTGGCGGGCGCCGGGCGGCGATCTGCCGGTCGTCGCCCAGCTCGCGCTGGCGGCCGGCGCGGTGGCGGTCACCGCGGCCTACCTGCTCACCGCCGAGCGCGCGCTCGCCGGCCGGCTCGGGCTGCGCGGCGCCCTGGCGGTGCTCGCGCGCGTGCCGCAGCTCCTGGCGGTCACCGCCGGCATCTCGCTCAACCAGGCGCGCGCGGTGCTCGAGGGGGCGGCCGGCCGCCCGTCGGAGTTCGTGCGCACGCCCAAGAGCGGCCAGGTCGGCGCCGAAAAGACCGCCGGCCGGCCCTATCGCGGACCGGCCGGCTGGATGCCTGTCGTCGAGCTGTCGGCCGCCGCCTTCCTGGCGGCCGGCCTGGTGCAGGCGATCGGATCGGGGCGGCTCTGGGCCGCCCCGATCCTCGCGGTCTACGCTACCGGCTTCGCCTGCGCCGCCGCCGCAGCACGAGCGCCGCGCCGATGAGGGCGAGAAGCCCGCTCAGGCCGGAGCCGGCGCCGGAGCCGGCGGCGCAGCCGCCGCAGCCGCCGCCCTGGAAGAACAGGGCAGGGCCGCCGTCGCAGGCGTCGCCCTCGCCGTCGCCGTCCGCGTCGGCCTGGTCCGGGTTCGCCTCGGTCGGGCAGTTGTCCTGGTCGTCCGGGACGCCGTCCTCGTCCTGATCGCCGCAGGCGGGATCCGGATCGAGCGGGCAGGGATCCTGCGGATCCGAGACGCCGTCGTCGTCGTCGTCCGGGTCGCAGGCGTCGCCGAAGCCGTCGCCGTCGCTGTCGGTCTGGTCGTCGTTCGGCACCTCGGGACAGTTGTCCATGTCGTCGTCTTCGCCGTCCTCGTCGGTGTCGTCGCTGCACATGTCGCCCGGATCGAACGGACAGGGATCCTGCGGATCCGAGACGTTGTCGCCGTCGTCGTCCGGGTCACAGGCGTCGCCGAAGCCGTCGCCGTCCTCGTCCTCCTGGTCCGGGTTCGGCACGCCGGGGCAGTTGTCCTGGTCGTCCGGCACGTCGTCGCCGTCCTTGTCGCCGTCGCAGGCGTCGCCGGTGCCGTCGCCGTCCTCGTCCTCCTGGCCCGGGTTGGGATCGACCGTGCAGTTGTCCTGCCCGTCCGGGACGCCGTCGTCGTCGTCGTCCGGGTCGCACGCGTCGCCCTGGCCGTCGAGGTCGTTGTCGTCCTGGTTCGGGTTGTAGGTGTCGTCGCAGTTGTCGTCGTCGTTGGGGACCTGATCGCCGTCCTTGTCGCCGTCGCAGGCGTCCCCCTCGCCGTCACCGTCGCTGTCCTCCTGGTCCGGGTTCGGGTGCAGGGGGCAGTTGTCCTGGCCGTCCGGGACGCCGTCGTCGTCGTCGTCCGCGTCGCAGGCGTCGCCCTGGCCGTCGAGGTCGGCGTCGTCCTGGGTCGGGTTGTACAGGTCCTGGCAGTTGTCCATCGTGTCCGGGATGCCGTCGCCGTCCCGGTCCGGGTCGCAGGCGTCGCCGATGCCGTCCTGGTCCAGATCGTCCTGGTCCGGGTTCGGCACGCTGGCGCAGTTGTCGTCCTCGTCCGGCACCCCGTCGCCGTCCTGATCACCCTCGCAGGCGTCGCCGATCCCGTCGCCGTCCTCGTCCTCCTGGCCCGGGTTCTGGTCGTAGACGCAGTTGTCCTCGTCGTTGGCGACGCCGTCGTCGTCGATGTCCGGGTCGCAGGCGTCGCCGTCGCCGTCGCCGTCGGTGTCGGTCTGCTCGCTGTTCGGCGTGAAGCGGCAGTTGTCGCTGCCGTCGTCCACCCCGTCGTTGTCCGAGTCGGGATCCTGGAAGTCCGGGATGCCGTCATCGTCGCTGTCGATCGGCGGCGTCAGCGGGTCGTTGTCACCCGCCTCGTCGGCGTCCGGCACCCCGTCCTCGTCCGAGTCGGTGTCCTCGAAGTCCGGCGTGCCGTCGTCGTCGGTGTCGACCTCCTCGCCGGGGTACTGCTCGTCGATGTCGATGATGGTGTCGCCGTCGGTGTCGTCGTCCGACGGGGTGGAGGCCGGGTCGGCCGGGTTGGAGCAGCCGAGGAACTCGTGGAAGTTGCTCCAGCCGTCCTCGTCGAAGTCGGCGCCCGGATCGCTGGCCAGGTCCGGATCGAGATCGGCGTTCTTGTAGGCCGGGTTCTCGTCGTGGTCGCCGCGGATCATGCCGGCGCCGTAGTAGATCTCGAAGCCGTCCGGCATGCTGTCGCCGTCGGCGTCGATCCGCCCGCCGGTGAAGGTGAGCGCGTCGAACCCGGGGGCGCCGCCGAGCAGGCCGGTGCTGGCCACCGTGATGGAGCCGGTGCCGGGGCAGGGCGGGTTCTGGATGTCGCGGATGATGATCCTGACGTCCACCGCGACGCTGACCGGGACGCCGCCGATGGTGAGCAGGATGCGCTTGTTGACGTTGTCGACCGTGATGCCGGTGAGGCTGCGGCCGAGGGTGAGGCCGCCGGTCTGCTCGAAGGTGACGTCGGCGAGCTCGACGTTCGACAGGTCGACGCCGATCCCCTCGCCGATGCCCCACGCGCTGAAGTCGACGGTCAGGTTGTTGAACGCGTCGGTCGAGGTGAGGTCGATGGTCACGACCGACAGGGTCTGACCGTCCTCCTCGCCGGCGGTGCCGTCCAGGCCGATCTTGGTCGGCGTGTGCTCGACCTGGATGGTGAGCGCGTGGGCCGCGGCGGCCGGCAGGGCGGCCGCCAGGAGGGCGAGCGCGGAGCTGAGCCGTTTCACTTGGCACCTCCCTTCGGCGCCGGGACCACGGTCCTGGTCTCGGTCTTGGTCTCGATCCGGGTGTCCAGCTTGCCGCCGGCGCCCGGCGCGGCCCCGGTCTCCGCCGGCGGCCGGTTGGCGTCCTGCTCGACGATGACGAACTCGACGCGCCGGTTGTGCGCGCGGCCGGCCACCGTCTTGTTGCTGTCGATCGGCTGGGCCTCGCCGTAGCCGACCGCCTCGAGCCGCTCGGGCGCCACGCCGCGGTCGATCAGCGCCTGCCGCACCGAGGCGGCGCGCCGTTTCGACAGCTCGAGGTTGTAGGCGTCCTTGCCGCGATCGTCGGTGTGGCCCTCGATGCGGACCTTCTTGATCCACGGGTGCCGCTCGAGCGTCTTGGCGATCTGGTACAGGAGCGACTCGGAGCGCGGCAGGATGGTGTCCTTGTTGTTGGCGAAGTAGACCTTGTCCTGGATCTCGAGCTTGCTCTGGCCGATGAGGACCAGCCGCTTGCCCTCGTCCGGGCAGCCGTCGTCGTCCTCGTTGCCGTTGATGATCTCCGCCTCGAGCGGGCACTTGTCGCTCAGGTCGACGATGCCGTCGAGGTCGTTGTCCGGATCCGGGCAGCCGTCGTCGTCCTGGTAGGTGTCGACGTCCTCGGGGTGGTTCGGGCAGGCGTCGCTGCCGTCGGCCAGGCCGTCCTTGTCGTTGTCCCCCTCGGGGCAGCCGTCCTGATCCTCGAAGCCGTCGAAGTCCTCGGCGTCCTCCGGGCAGGCGTCGGCCGCGCCCAGGATGCCGTCGCCGTCCGGATCCGGATTGGCCGGCGGCTGGCCCGGCTCGACCGGGCCCTGCACCACCAGGCGCTGGGCCGCCGGCGGCGGGGCCGGCCGGTAGGTCACGCCGGCGAACAGGCGGTGGTCCGGCGCGCCGTAGCCGTGGACCAGGCCGCGGCCGTAGCCGGCGGTGGCGGCGAAGCCGCCGCCGAGGTCGCCGCGGACGCCGCCGCGCAGCTCGAGCGGCGCCTCTGACGCGGCGCCGCCGGCCACCTCGCCGGCGAGCTCGGCCATCACCCACACCGGCAGCGCGCCGGCGCGGACCGCGCCGCCGGCGCCGTAGGTGAACGCGCTGCCGACGTCGAGGTTGCCGACCTCCTCCGATTGCCGCACGCGGGCGCCCAGGTTGGCGGCGACCACGAACAGGTCGTCGTGCCAGTCGGCGACGACGAACGGCGAGGCGGTCGGGCCCGCCTGGCCGCTGAACTCGGCGTTGACCGAGGTGGGCAGGGTGACGATCAGGCCGCCGCCCAGCCCAGGTCCGGCGCCGCCGCCGAGGAGCCGGCCGCGGCCGGCGAGGCGCAGGTCGCCGAGCCCGCCGCCGCTGGCCCCGTCGAGGCCGAGCATCGGGTCGGCGTCCGCCTGCTGATGGAGCACGAGGGGCAGCGCGGCGGACAGCTCGAGCCGGCCGAGCCCGTAGGCGGCGCCTAGCTCGGCGCCGACCCGGCTGCTGATCACCTCCGCGACCCGCTCGTCCTCCATGTCGACCACCACCAGCGGGTCATCGACCACGCCGAAGGTGAGCCCCATGGCGAAGGCGCCGTCCGGCGCCTGGCGGGTGGAGTGGACGGTGATGAGCGCGCCGTCGCCCGGCGACACGAGGTGGAAGTTCTCCACGTCGAAGTCCTGGCCGCGCGCAGGCGCGGACAGCGCGCAGGCGAGCGCGCCGGCCGTGAGGCCGATAAGGCGAAGTTTCATTCGTAAGCCCCCCCTCGTGTACCGCCGCCGCGGAACCTCCCCCGGTCGCGACGGTCCTGACGTTTTCATCAGGCCACGGACCGATGTGAGATGTCATGGCGCGCTGGCGTGAGAATCATGTGAGAGCGGCGTGAGAGCAGGCCGCAGACGTGGCAGACGTGCACACGTGGTGCGCGCCGGTTTCGCTGCGCTCGGGCGATCAGCGACGAGCGATCCCGAGCTATGATGGTCGTCGTGGGCCGGGCGAGAATTGCCGGTCGCAAACGCGAGCAGTTCGGGCCGTTCGAGATCTACGAGCGGCTGGGCACGGGTGGGATGGCGGTCGTGCACCGGGCGGTTCGCCGCTGCGAGGATGGAACGCGTCAGGAGGTGGCGCTCAAGCGACTCCTGCCGCATCTGGCGGAGGACGCCTCCTTCATCCGGGCGTTCGCGCGCGAGGCGCGCATGGCGCAGCGCCTGCAGCACGACAACATCTGCCGCATCCACGAGCTCGGCCGGGTCGGCGGCTCGTACTTCATCTCGATGGAGTACCTGGACGGCTGCGACCTGCGCGCGCTGCTCCGGCGGGCGCACCTGGAGTCGAGGCCGCCGCCGGTCGGCGTCACCGTGTCGATCCTCGAGCAGCTCTGTGCCGCGCTCGACCACGCGCACGGCGCCGTCGACGAGGAGACCGGCGAGCCGCTCGGGCTGGTCCACCGCGACGTGTCGCCGGCCAACATCCTGGTCACCCGCGCCGGCGTGGTGAAGATCATCGACTTCGGGATCGCCAAGGCGACCCTGGCCAAGTTCAAGACCGAGACCGGCCGCTTCCGCGGCAAGCTCGGCTACCTGTCGCCCGAGGCGATCCAGGGGTTGCCGCTCGACGGACGCTCCGACCTGTTCTCGGTCGGCGTCATCGCCCACGAGCTGCTGACGGCTCGCCCGCTTTTCGGCGCGGTGAGCGACTTCGACACGCTGAGCCGGGTGCAGTTCGGCGAGGTGAGGCCGCCGTCGTCGATGAACCCGCACGTGACGCCGGAGCTCGACGCCATCGTCATGAAGGCGCTGGCCAAGGAGGTCGGTGCCCGCTGGCCGAGCGGCGCGGCGATGCGGGAGGCGCTCCTGGCCCTCCCGGGCGCCGGCCGCGAGGAGGTGGGCGCCTGGGTGGGCGAGCTACAGGTCGAGAAGCCGCCGCCGGGGCCGCTCGCCCAGGCGCTGGCACGGGCGACGCCGACCGACCTGGTGGTCGATCTCGTCTGGGGGCGGCCGGAGCCGGGGCCGCCGACGGTGGAGCTTCCGGACGTCCCGGACGTGAGCGGCGAGGTGATGCCGCTCGACGACGGGGCAGGGGAGGCGGAGCCGACGCGCGCCGCCGGCCAGCCGGAGGCGCGCACCGCGTCCGGCAGCACGGTCGCGATGTGGAAGCTCGAGCGCCCCACCGGCGCGCCGGAGGGCGCCGGCGATCCAGCCGCCGCGGCGTCGCAGCCGGCCGCACCGGCCTTGCCGTCGGTGATCGTGCCGCCGCCGGCCGACGCGCCGGGGATCGAGGAGGGAGACGAGGTCGAGGAGACGGTGCGGCGTCGGCAGGAGTCGCTCGAGCTCGAGGCCCTGCAGAGCACGGCGGTCGACGAGCGCAACCCGCTTGCCTCTGCGATGGACGCGGGGGTCGCCGGCGCGCTGGACGGCGCCGGCGCGCTGGACGGCGCCGGCGCGCTGGACGGCGCCGGCGCGCTGGACGGCGCCGCCGAGCTCGGCGAGGGGGCCCCCAACGACACCATCGCCATGTCGCCGCTCGAGCGGCCCGGCGCGGAACCCGAGGGCGAGCTGATCCCGCGCCCGCCGATCCTCCCGGACGGCGCGGCGGTCGCCCCGGCGCGACCGGTCGTACCGGAGGACGCCACGGTTAAGATGGAGCGGCTGCTGCGCGACCCGGGCGACTTCGAGACCGTGCAGATCGAGCGGCTCGAGCAGGTCACCGCGGCCAGCGAGACGGTGAAGGTGGAGGCGCTCGAGCGGCCGGCCGCGCCGCACGCGCGGCCGCCGACCGCCCAGCCGGGGCCGGCCACCGAGATCATCGCGCGGGTGGAGCGATCGCCGGCGCGCCTCCTCGCCCGCCTGGCTCGGCGCTGGGACGTCGCCCAGGTGGTCGCCGGCAGCGCGCTCCTCCTCCTGGCGCCCGCGCCGGATCGCGACGCGCCCTCGCGCGCCGCTCCGGCGGTGGTGGCCGGCGCGCCGACCGACCAGGTCGCCGCGCCTCCGGCCGGCCGCGCCGCGGCGGCGACCACCTCCGCGACCGCCGCCAGCACCACCGCGACGGCAGGCGTCGCCGCGGCGGGCGCCGCGCAGGGTGCCGAAGCCTGCCGCCTCTCGGTCGACTCGAGCCCGGACGGCGCCGAGGTGTGGATCGACGACCGCGTGATCGGGCAGACGCCGCTCGACCGGGCCGAGGTGCCGTGCGCTGGCGGCCTGCTCGCGGTCGAGAAGGAGGGCTACCAGATCTCCATCCGAACGCTCTCGTTCCCGGCCGGCCGCGAGGAGTCGCTCTCCTTCGAGCTCCGCCCGAAGATCGAGGGCGAAAAAAAAGGGCGGTGAGCACTCGGCTCGACCACCCTTCTATTCCGAGACAGAAACCGTTCGACCGGTGAGGAGTATTCTATCCCCTACGTTTCCGTAGGTGGGCTCCGCGATGGCCGATATGGGCTTCCCGACGGGCGGGCGTGCGCGCCTCGACCAGAGGCAGATCCCGGGATAGACGTTGTAGGGAAAAGAATTGTCTCTGCCGCGTCGAACAGTCGCTCTGCTCGACGGTCAGGATATCAAGTCGAGCACCGCCGTCAAGCGTCGTTTCTTCGCGCGCACGTCGCGCGATCGCGCTCGATGATCGCGATTGACTTTCTCGCGCGACGCTCTCTTCGCGACGCGCTCGCCGCGTGACGTGGCAGCAGCGCGGCGCGCTGCGCGCGCGCTACTTGCTGCGCCAGTTGGGACCCACGCCGCCCTGCGTGGCGATCGATCGGCTGCCCATGCCGAGCATGGTCTCCTTGTCGATGACGCCGCTGGCGCGCTCCTCCACCGCCGGCGCGTGCAGGCCGCTGTCCATGCGGATGGCGTCGCACGGGCACGCCTCGACACAGAGCCCGCACACCACGCAGCGCAGCTCGTCGATCTCGAACACCGCCGGGTACTTCTCGACCTTGGGGTCGGTCGTCTCGGCCGGGATGATGGTGATGCAGTTGGCCGGGCACACGGTCGGGCAGCACATGCAGGCCACGCAGCGCGCCGATCCGTCTTCCCGCTGCATCAGGCGGTGCAGGCCGCGGTGGCGCGCCGGGTACGGCTTCTTCTCCTCCGGGTACTGGACCGTCTCGATGCTCGACCGGGTGAGGACGTTCTTGAAGAAGTGCTTCACCGTGATCTGCAGGCCCTTGAGGGTGGCCGGCAGGAAGGAGGCGTCCTCGCGCGGCGGCCGCGCCACCTGCACGGTGCGCACCTTGGGGTTGCGGTGGGAGGTGCCGAGGACCTCGGGGCCGGCCCCGGCGGGGGCGGCGGTGGGCGCGCTGTGGGCCATGATCGATCTCTCTCCTGACGTCTCTCTGCTGCTCTGCGCGGCTGTCCCTGCCGCCCGTCACATCGGCGGCTGGCTGCCCTGACCGCCCCACCACCACAGGAGCCAGACGATCAGCGCCGTGACCATGACATTGAGGAGGCTGAGCGGCAACAGCCGCTTCCAGCCGAGCCCCATGAGCTGGTCCGGCCTGAACCGCGGCAGGGTCCACCGGATGAGGAGCTGCAGCCAGCAGAAGAACACCACCTTCATGCCGAAGGTGAGGAACTGGATCAGCACCACCGCCCAGTGCGGCATGTAGGCGACCCAGCCGGCGAAGTGGAAGCCGTCGGCGTGCAGGAACGGGAAGTTGTAGCCGCCGAAGAACACGGTCGTCATGATCGCCGAGATGAAGACGATCTCGATGAACTCGGCCAGGAAGAACATGCCGAACCGCATGCCGGAGTACTCGACGAAGTAGCCGATGATCTCCGGCTCGCCCTCGGGCAGGTCGAACGGCGCTCGCTTGGTCTCGGCGATCGCCGCCGTGAAGAACAGGATCAGGGCGAACGGCTGCACCGCCCAGCCCCAGTGCAGCGGGTTGGCCCCCTGCCAGTGGACCATGGCGCCTGGCTCGAGCGTGCCCATCACCAGGAACACGCCCATGAGCGAGAGGCCCATCGAGACCTCGTAGGACATCATCTGCGACGAGGCGCGCAGGCCGCCGAGCAGGGCGAACTTGTTGTAGCTGGCCCAGCCGGCCAGGGTAGAGCCGTAGTTCGCCAGCGTGAGGATGGCGAAGTAGAAGAGCAGGCCGAACTCGAACTGGAAGACCTGCAGGTCGATGGCGTTGGTGGCGTCGGCGCCGACGCGGAGGTCGATGACGTTGAAGAACTCGGCCGGGTAGATGGTCGGGCCGAACGGGATGATCGCGAAGGCGATGAGGACCGGCGCCAGCGCCAGGATCGGGGCCAGGGAGAACAGCACCCGGTGCGCGCGCTCCGGGACGAAGTCCTCCTTGCTGATCATCTTCAGCGCGTCGGCGACGAAGTGGAGGATGCCGGCGAGCCGGATCGGGCCGATGTTGGCCCGGTTGGGGCCGAGCCGGTCCTGCATCATCGCGCTCTGCCGGCGCTCCGCCCACGTCAGGAGCGAGGCCAGCGGCATGACGAGCAGGAAGATGAGGAAGAACCACTTGAAGGCGGCCGAGTCCAGGACCCAGAACACCCAGTAGCTCCAGTCTTTCTCAGTGCCGTTCATCGTGATTGCGCCTTGCCGGGGCTATCCGCGCGAGTGGGCGAAGCGGAGCTGGATCGGGCGGGTCTCGCGGCCCCAGGCCGCGCCCTGTCCCGCGAGGTCCGCCACCTTGCCGATCATCTCCTCGAAGACCTGGCGCGCGTGCGGGTACTTGATCGCGGCGCCGGCCGCCTGGCCGAGGCGCGCGATCACCTCCCAGGCCGGCAGCGCCTGGCCGGCCGGGCTGAAGGCCGGGTGCATGCGCTGAACCAGGCCCTGCCGGTTGGTCACCGTGCCCGCCACCTCGGCCCAGCTCGCGCTCGGCAGCGCGACGGTGCCGCGGGCGGCGATGCCCTCCTCGCTGTCGGCGATGACCACCAGCGCGCCGAGCTCGCCGGCGCGGGCCAGCGCCTCCGGCGGCAGCGGCAGCTCGTGGCCGAGGACCAGCAGCGCCTTGATCTCTCCCTGCATCAGGTCGTCGGCCAGCACCTGCGCGCCGGCCGCCGCCGCCTCGCCGAGGATCGCCTTGACGCCGCGCCGGTTCGGGTTGACGTCGGCGTCGCGCAGGATGTCGTCGGCGCGCTCCGGGACCGGCGGCTTGCCGCCGAGGTAGAAGCGCTCGAGGCCCCAGATCTCGCGGACCAGGCGGGCCAGGACGTAGTTGTCCTCGTTGGTGTGCTGCGGCGAGAACACGACGCCGACCGAGTCGCGGTCGGACTCGATCGCGGCGGTCAGCAGCATGGCGGCGCGGGCCAGCGCCTGCTCCCAGCGGGCCGGCAGCCCGCCGATGGTCGGCGTGACCAGCGGCCGGCGGCGCAGGTCGTGGTAGGTGAAGCGCCCCTCGTCGCACATCCAGTGCTTGTTGACCTGCGGGTTGTGCCGCGGCACCAGGCGCCAGATCTTCTCCTGGCGGTGGTGGATCTCCATGTTGCAGCCGGTCGCGCAGCCCTGGCAGACCGACGGCGTCGCCATCAGCTCCCAGGCCCGCATGGTGAAGCGGAAGTCCTTGGAGGTGAGCGCGCCGACCGGGCAGACGTCGACCGTGTTGAGCGAGTAGGGGTTGTCGAGCTGGGCGCCGGGGGCGGTCGAGATCTCCTCGTGGTCGCCCCGGTTCTTCATCTCGAGCTGGTGGACGCCGGCGACCTCGTCGCACACCCGGATGCAGCGGGTGCACAGGATGCAGCGCTCGGCGTCGAGCACGATGTGCGGCCCGAGGTCCACCACCTTCGGCTTGCGCACCTTCGGCACGTCGACCCGCGAGGCGGCGTTGTCGTGCTCAAAGTAGAGCTGCTGCAGCGTGCACTCGCCCGCCTTGTCGCAGATCGGGCAGTCGATCGGGTGGTTGACCAGCGTGAACTCGAGCATCTGCCGGCGCGCCGACCGGGAGTGCGCGTCCGCCGTGTGCACCACCATGCCCTCGGTGGCGATCGCCTGGCACGACGGCACCAGCCTGGGCGCCCCCTCGATCGACACCTGGCCATGGCGGCCCCCCGCCACCCCGCTCAGTCCGGGGTGGTAGCACAACGCGCTCACCTCGATGCCGACGGCGATCGACGCCTCGATCGTGTGGGACCACATAGTG
>Ga0079224_100012169_pt1 | contig 11893 bp, 11 predicted proteins | sample Stecom2015_FD_80414 | JGI IMG/M metagenome (GOLD analysis project Ga0079224, IMG submission 80414) | Agricultural soil microbial communities from Utah to study Nitrogen management - Steer compost 2015 | ecosystem: Environmental > Terrestrial > Soil > Agricultural land | place: USA: Utah... | reverse complement strand
CGCCAGCACGGCCGCGAGCGCGGCGGCGGTGTCGGGCCATCCGGCCAGCGTCATCCGGCGGGTCAGCGCCGCCCGCCGCAGCCGCGACCGCCAGCGGGGGTCGTCCCGCCACCGCCGCAACGCCCCGGCCAGCGCGGCCGGGTCGTCCGGGCGGACCAGCGCCCCGGGTCGGGTGCCGTCGGGGGCGCGGCCGAGCGCCTCCGGCACGCCGCCGACCCTGGTGGCTACCACCGGGATGCCGCGGGCGAGCGCCTCGGTGACGACCATGCCGTACGTCTCCCCGCGCGAGGGCAGCACGACCAGGTCCGCGGCGGCGTACGCGGCCTGCAGCTCCGCGTCGCTCACCGGCCCGGCGATCTCGAACCGGCCGGCCAGGCCGTGCGCCCGCACCGCGTCGCGGACCCGGGCGGCGTACCGCGGGGTGCGGCGGAGGGCGCCCACGCACGCACACCGCAGGTCCGCGACCCGGGCCAGCGCCTCCACCAGCACGTCGTGGCCCTTGCGCGGGGTGACCGACGCGACGCACAGCAGGCGCGACCGCCCGTCGGTGCCGGGCGAGACCGGTCCGGGGTCGACGCCGGGGGTGGCGACGTGGACCCGGCCGGCGGGCAGGCCGTGCAGGCGTTCCACCCGCCGCGCGGCCCAGCGGCTGGTCGCGACCACCTCGGCGGCGGCGTGCACGGTGCGCCGCTCCCGCGCACCGAGGGCGGCGGCCGCCGCCGGGGACAGCCCGGTCTCGTCGGCCAGCGGCAGGTGGACCAGCAGGACCAGGCGCAGCCGGCCGGCGTGCGGGACCACGACCTCCGGGACCGCGCACCCGACCAGGCCGTCGAGCAGCACGCTGGCGCCGTCGGGCATCCCGGCGAGCAGGCGGGCGAGCCGGTCGCGGTCGTCCGCCGCGGGCCGGGGCCACCTCCCGGCGGCGGTGAGCACGGTCACCGGCACACCCGTGGCGGCCAGTGCCGCGCACAGCCGACGGTCGTAGGTGTTGCCGCCGCTGGGCAGCGCCGGGTCGTCGACGTCGGCGGGCACGACGGCGTACACGGTGTCGGGCTCGGCGCCCGGCGGTCGGCGGGTCAGCGGTCGGGGCCGGTGCACGCGGCGGCCCTCCTCACAGCGCCCGCTCGTAGCTCGCCCACGCGACGTGGGACTCGTGCAGGGTCACGGTGAGCCCCGACAGGCCGCGGGCACCCGCGCCCAGGGCGCCGTCGCGCACCCGTTCGGCCAGCCGGTCGGCGATGTGCCGCGCCAGCGCCTCGGTGGTGGTGGTGACCCCGGCCAGGTCGGCCACCTCGTCGAGGTTGCGGTAGGTGAGGTCACCCAGCACCTCGCCGAGGGTCCGGGCGGCCGCCGCGATGTCCACGACGAGGTTGTCCGCGTCCAGGTCGCCGCGGCGGAAGGTGGCGTCGACCACGTACGTCGCGCCGTGCAGCCGCTGGGCCGGGCCGAACACGTCGCCGGGCAGGCTGTGGGCGACCATCATGTGGTCGCGCACGGTCACGCTGTACACCGTCGCGCCTCCTTCCGGGAAGGTCACCGGTCGGCGTCGGGGTAGCGGATGCGGTGGCACAACCCCGGCCGGCCGTCGGACAGTCGGGCCAGCACGTCGGGCAGGTCGTCGAAGCCGGACTCGGCGGTGACCAGGTGGTCGAAGACCGGGTCGGCGAGCAGGGCCAGCGCCAGGGCCAGCCGGTCGGCGGGGCGGCGCCGGTGCCTGCGGGCGGCCGCGACCGCGCCCACCTGGCTACCGCGCAGCGTCAGCCGCCGGGAGTGGAACCGGCCGCCCAGCGGGACCGGGACGGCCCGGTCGCCGTACCAGCTGAGCTCGACCACGGTGCCGTCGGCCGCCAGCAGCTCCAGCGAGCGCGCCAGCCCGTCGGCGGTGGCGCTGGCGTGCACGACCAGGTCGCGGTCGCCGTCGGCCTGGTCGTGCTGCGCGAACCGCGCGCCGAGCGCGGCCGCCACCGGGGCGCGGGCCGGGTCCACGTCGACCAGCTGCACGTCGGTGCCGGGGATGCGGGTCAGCAGGGCGGCCACCGCGCAGCCCACCATGCCGCCGCCGACCACGCTGACCCGGTCGCCGACCAGTGGGGCCGCGTCCCACAGCGCGTTGACCGCGGTCTCCACCGTGCCGGCCAGGACCGCCCGTTCGGGGGGCACGTGACCGGGGACGGGGACCAGGGCGCCGGCCGGCACCACGTACCGGGTCTGGTGCGGGTAGAGGCAGAAGACGGTCCGGCCGGCCAGGCCCGGCGGCCCCGCCTCCACCACGCCGACGTTGAGGTAGCCGTACTTGACCGGCGCGGGGAAGTCGCCCTCCTGGAACGGTGCGCGCATCGACCCGTACTGGTCGGGTGGCACGGCACCGCGGAAGACCAGGGTCTCGGTGCCGCGGCTCACCCCTGAGTAGCGGGTGCGCACCAGCGCCTGGCCGGGGCCGGGGTCCGGTACGGTGGCCGGGCGGATCTCACCCCGGCCGGGGGAGCGGACCCAGAAGGCGCGTGCCCCCTGCGACATCGACGCCCTCCTCGGTCGTGTCCCCGGCGGGGCGCCGCGGTGACCCGGCCGGGCGGGCGCGGCGGCCGCCGGCAGCGTCGGTGGACCGGGCACCGGAGCCGTCACCCAATTTACGACATACAGTATATATCGCCCGAGTTGGCCGTGTGGGGCAGGGAGCGGACGTACGCGGCCATCTCCGCGCCGGTCACCCAGGTGCCGAACACCAGCGCGAGGGTGTCGCCCAGCGACACGTCGAAGCCGTACCGGCCGAGCGCCGCCAGCCGGTCCAGGCAGCGCACGGCCACGTCCCGGCGGATGGTCGTGAACTCGAACGACAGGGCCGGCAGCGGCCGGCTCAGCCCGGCCAGCACCCGGTCCTCGTACCCCTCGACGTCGATCTTGGTGAACGCCGGCGGTCCGTGCGCGGCGATCAGCGCGTCGAGCGTGGTGGCGGGCACGTCGACCGCCGTGTCCCACACCTGGCCCTCCCAGCCGGCGGCGCCGCCGGCGGCGGCGACGAACCCGGACGAGGCGGTGGAGACGCTGGGGTTGGCCGAGTTGACGTGCAGCCGGACGGTGCCGGGCGCCCCGCCGCAGGCCGCCGCCACCAAAACGGTCCGGGGGTCGTCGCCGTACAGCGACCGCAGCGCCCGCTGGCACAGCGGCTGCGGCTCGACCGCGACCACCCGCGCCGCCAGCCGGCGGAAGCTGGCGGTCCGGTCGCCCACGTGGGCGCCGACGTCGAACGCCAGGTCACCGGGGGCGAGGAAGCGGGCGTACAGGGCGTCCATCGCGGCGGCGCGGCCGGGGTCGGTGTAGGACGCCTCCAGCGACCGGTGCAGCGCCGCCAGGTCCGGGTCGGCCCGCAACGCGGCCACCCTGGCCGGGTCCGGCACGGCCGCCGAGCGGTCGGGCACGGCGGCGGGGTCCGCGCGGCACCGCCGGTCGGGACGGACCGGCCGGCGCGGGTCCGCGTGGGGAGGGTGGCGCACCCCGGCGAGGTACCCGGCCGCGACGCGCGCCAACCCCACCCGCCTGGCGGCTCCCCGCGGGTCGGCCCGGCCGGGTGACCCGGTGTACGGCTCTACGCTCGACCGGTCAACGTAGACGTCCGGGTGACCGGCGGAGGCAGCCGCGGTGGCCGGGATCGGGAGCGGGTGCCGTTCTGGCCGCAGGCCGTGGCCGCCGCCGTCACCGCGGGGCCGCGACCACGGCCGCATGTCCGTGGATCACAAGGCCAGGCGCTCCTGGCACGGGACGCAGTACTTCGCCTGCGGGACCACCTCGAGGCGGGCCCGCGGGATCTCCTTGCCGCACCGGTCGCACACCCCGTACCGCCCCTCGTCCATCCGGCGCAGCGCCTCGGTGATCTCCTCAACGGTCTGTCGGGTCTTCGCGATCAACGCCGACCGGGTGTCGAGCTCGGCGGGGTCGCCGGTGTCCGCGGTGAGTTGCCGAAGGTTCACCTTCTGTGCCTCGAGGTCCGCGGTCAACCGTGTCCGCAGCTCCTCCAGCCAGCTGTCGACCTTCGCCACCTTCTGTTCCATGACTCCTCCTACGACCTGCTCCATGACTCCTCCCGCGACAAAAGAGAAAGGGCGGAAGCTGTGGAGCTCCGCCCTGTTGGCTGTCACGTACGGACGACCGTCGGGGGGCTCCGACCGATCCGGATCGGGCTCGGCAGGCCACGACCGAGCGACGCGGGTGCACACGTGCCCGCGCCGACGACCGGACCTCGATCCCACCGACTCATGTCTCGACCATAGGCCGTACGCGGCGGAAATCCCAGTGCCGCGGCGCCGCAGCCCCTCGGACGGGGACCTCCCGGGGCCGCGCGTGGGCTGCGGGCGCGGGTTCCGGACGGGGCGGCCGGCGCCGCCCGGGCCGCCGGACGGCGGGCGCCACACCCGGGCCGGTAGGTTCGTGCCATGGCTGTGGACGGTGAGCCGCTGGCGCGGCCGTGGCTGATCGCGGCCTGCGTGACCCCGCTGCGGGACGGCGGCACCCGCCTCGACGAGGCGGCACTGGCGCCGATGGTGGAGTTCCTGCGGCAGCGGGGGGTCGACGGCGTGCTCGCCGCCGGCACCACCGGTGAGGGGGTGCTGCTGGAGATCGACGAACGGCGCAGGCTCACCGAGCGGCTGCGGGAGCTCGTCACGGGCCGTTTGCTGGTCCACTGCGGTGCGCAGACCACGGCGGCGACGGTGGCGCTGGCGGCGCACGCGGCGCGCGCCGGCGCCGACGGGGTCGCGGTGATCGCGCCGCCGTACTACCCGCTCGACCCGGAGGCGCTGCTGTCCCACTTCGTCGCCGCCGCCCGGGCCTGCGCCCCGACCCCGTTCTACTGCTACGCCTTCGCCGCCCGCTCCGGGTACCCGCTGCCCGTCGAGGTGGTCCTGCGGCTGCGCGAGCGCGTCGACAACCTGGCCGGCGTCAAGGTCAGCGAGCAGCCGTGGGAGGCGGTCGCCCCGTACCTGGCGGCGGGGGTGCCGGTGCTGGTCGGCAACGAGCCGCTCATCCCGCAGGCGCTGGCCGCCGGCGCGGCCGGGAGCGTGTCCGGCCTCGCCGCTGCGTTCCCGGACGTGGTGCGCGCCGCCCTCGACGACCCGCGACCTGCCGCCGCGGACCGGTTGCGGCACCTGCGCGACGCGCTGGGCGGCGGCGGCGTGTTCGTCGCCGCCGTCAAGCACGCGCTGGCCCTGCGGGGCGTGCCGGTGGGCCCGGACGTCCGCGCCCCGCTGCGCCGGCTGAGCCGGGCGGAGGCGGCCGCCGTCGAGGCGGCGGTGGCGACGCTGCCGGACCGCCCGCCGTCGCCGGCTCGGTGAGGCGACGGTCCTCGGCCGCAGGGCGGCACTCGTCAGCCGGCGAACGCCTCCACCCGTACCAGCGGCGTGTCCACCAGGTGCTCGGCGATGAACCAGACCTGCAGCTCGTTGGTGCGGATGACCTGGCTGACGAGCAGGTCGTTGGTCCCGTGGTCACCCTGCTGCTCGGTGCGGGTCGCGGCGTCGTGGGCCTCGCCGAGCATGATCTCGTGGGCTTCCAGCAGCCGGGACAGCATCGCCGGCACCTCCTCGGCGCCGTTGGGCGGCCGCGGGATCTCGGTGATCTCGGCGACGTGCCGCGGGTCGCCCACGGCGATCCCGCCCAGAGTCTGGATCCGCTCGGCGATCGCGTCGATCAGCTCCCGCTGCTCTTTGGCGTGCTTGTCCAGCAGCAGGTGCAGCTGGTAGAAGGTCGGTCCCCGCATGAGCCAGTGGTGCTTCTTGTACAGGGAGTAGAGGATCTGCGAGTCCGCGAGGATCTTGTTGAGGCGTTGTGCCGAGTACATCCGGGTGTCGTGCGACAGGGTCAGCGGCAGCTGCCGGACGGTGCCGAACTCCTGGATCTCCCGGCCGTGCTGGTGGAGTAGTGGCTGGCTGTCATCTGGGCGCATGACCTCATAGTAGGTGCAAAGCCATACATCCGAGACAAACCTGCAAATCAGGCTCGGTGCGGCAGCAGCACCCCCGGTCCCCACGGTGCGGGCGGCCGGTCACGGGGGCGTGGGCGGAAGGTGGCCCGGCGTGCCCGCACGGTAAGCGGACGGTAAGCAGACGGCGCCCGGGACGCCCTGGCGGCGTGCCCGGACCTCGGGCCGCTGCCGGCGGTACGGCTGGCGGTCCTGTCCGACCTCGCGGAGGTCTGTCGCGACCCGGGGGACCAGGCCGCGGCCCGCCGGCACCTCCGGCAGGCGCTCGACACCGCCGACCGGATGGGCGCCACCGTCGCGGCCGAAGCCATCCGCGCGAGCCTCGGCTGACGGATGGGCTGTCCGCCGACCGCCGCGGGCGCGCGGTGGGCCGGTCAGCCGACGCCGGCCCGCGCCTGCTCGTCCAGCTTCCGCTCGTACGCCTCGGCCGCCTCGACGGTACGGGTGAGCGCCTCGGCCAGCCGCCGGGCGGAGTCCAGCGACAGCTCCACGGCCAGTCGCGCCGGGCGGTCCCCCGCCTGGCCGGCGAAGTCGAGCAGCAGGGCGTGCTCGAACGCGGCGTGGCTGGGGTGGTCGTAGGCGAGGTGAGCGTGCTCGACCCGGAACCAGCCGCCGCCCTGCTTGCCGCTGCCGCTCACCGCGGCGTGGTCACTGATCGTCGTGCACATGCGAGCCTCCAGGGTCAGCCGAGGTGGCGGGCGAGGAAGTCCCAGACCTTCGTCCAGCCGTCCACCGCCTGCTCGGCGCGGTAGGCGGCGGGGCGGTCGTAGTAGAAGAACCCGTGACCGGCGCCGTCGTAGCGGTGGAACTCGTAGGTCTTGCCGTGCTTGTTCAGCTCGGCCTCGTGCCGGTCCACCTCGGCCGGGCTGGGGGAGCGGTCCTCGTTGCCGAACAGCCCCAGCACCGGGCAGGACAGGTCCTTGGTCAGGTCGATCGGCGCCACCGGATACTTGTCGTTGAGGTCCCCGGGGGCCATGACGACCCGGCCACCCCAGCAGTCCACCACCGCGTCCACCTCGGTGGTGCGGCACGCGGTCAGGTAGGCGTGGCGGCCACCGGAGCAGGTGCCGAACAGCCCGACCTTGCCGGAGAGGTAGGGCAACGCCTTCAGGTACGCCACGCACGCCCGGCCGTCGTTGACGACCTGCTCGTCGGAGACGTCGCCCTGCGCGCGCACGCTCGCGGCGACGTCGTCGGGGGTGCCGTGGCCGAACCGGCAGTACAGGTCCGGGCAGATCGTCACGTACCCGTGGCGGGCGAACCGCAGGGCCGTCTCCATGTACCAGTCGTCCCAGCCCGGGCGGTGGTGGAACAGCACCATGCCCGGGTACGGGCCCGGGCCGGCGGGGCGCGCGAGGTAGGCGTGGACGTAGTCGCCGCCCGCCGGCACCGCCGTGATCTCGGCGATGATCCCTTCGTACTGGTCGGTGGTCCGCACCGGCTGCCTCCCTTCGTCGGGGCCGTTCGGGTCGGTCTTACCAGATGCGACGCTGCGGCGCCCCCGCGGGCCCGCGACCGCGGGCGGGTACGGTACCGGCGGGGGACGGTCCGGAGGGAGGCGGTGATGGCGGGTCGGCCACGTCCGCGCAGGTCGTGCCTGGCGGTGCCGGGGTCCAGCGTGCGGATGCTCGAGAAGGCCCAGGGGCTGCCGGCCGACGAGGTGTTCCTGGACCTGGAGGACGCGGTCGCACCGCCCGCCAAGGTCGCCGCGCGGCGCAACGTGATCTCGGCCCTCACCTCCGGCGACTGGGGCGGCCGTACCCGGGTGGTCCGCGTCAACGACGCCACCACGCCGTGGGCGTACCGCGACGTCGTCGAGGTGGTGGAGGCCGCGGGTGGGTCGCTGGACTGCGTGATGCTGCCGAAGGTGCAGGACGCCGGTCACGTGCGGTGGCTGGACCTGACCCTGGGCCAGATCGAGGCGGCGCTGGGCCTGCCGGTGGGCGGGATCGGCATCGAAGCGCAGATCGAGTCCGCCGCCGGGCTGGCCCGGGTGGAGGAGATCGCCGCCGCCTCGCCGCGGCTGGAGACCCTCGTGTTCGGACCGGCCGACTTCATGGCCTCCCTGGCCATGCCGTCGCTGGCGGTGGGTGCGCTCCACCCGGACTACCCGGGCGACCCGTTCCACTACCCGCTGCTGCGCCTCCTGGTCGCCGCGCGGGCTCACGATCTGCAGGCGATCGACGGCCCGTACCTGCAGATCCGCGACCTGGACGGCTTCCGCGAGGCGGCCCGCCGCACCGCGGCGCTGGGCTTCGACGGCAAGTGGGTGCTCCATCCCGACCAGATCGAGCCGGCCAACGAGATCTTCACGCCGTCCCAGTCGGAGTACGACCGCGCCGAGCAGGTCCTCGAGGCGTACGCCCACCACACCTCGCAGGCGGGTGGTGCGCGCGGCGCCGTCATGCTCGGCGACGAGATGATCGACGAGGCGTCCCGCAAGCTGGCGCTGGCCGTGGTGGCCCGGGGTCGGGCCGCCGGGCTGCGGCGCACCGCCGACCCGGCGGCGGCGGACGCCGGCTGAGCCAGGTGTTCGCCAGCGTCTCGCCCACGTCCGTCTTCGCCCACGTCGCCGCCGGAGGCCCGGCGGGGATCGCTTGAGCCGCGGACACCCTCGACGCCTTCGAGCGGATCGCCCGGCCGCGGTCCCCGAAAACAACCTCGACAACCCCGGTCGGTCTCCGAGACGCTGTGGCGCGGCGCCGGGCAACCCGACCGTACCGGGTGGTGGGTCGACAGTGGTCTGAGCGCCGCGGCCGCCGCGCAGCCGGGAGGCTCCACCGTCCGGGGCTGCACCCGTTCCTCGTCCGGCAGCAGCAGAACCCGGTGGACATGGTCCCGCCACCCGCAGTTCGGCCTACCGCTGTCCTGGCCGGTCGGGCACGACAACGCGGAGTGACCCTCCGCCGGGTGCCGGCCGGGCGTGGGCCCCGGGGGTCCGACGGCCCGGTGTGGACGGGCCCACCGGCCCTACGCGCCGCGCCGCGGCGCCGGCCAGGGTGGAGCGCGACACAACTGCGTCCGCGGCGGCGAGGTGGTCGGCATGGGTGTCCCCGGCGCGCTCCAGCGGCTAGACCGTCGACAACCGGGCTGCCCGCGGCCCTGAGCGACCCGTGGGCACCGCGGTGGTCCGCAGCCTCCATCCCGGCTACTTCGCGCTGGTGATGGCCACCGGGATCGTCTCGGTGGGACTGCGGGACCACGGCCTGGACCGACCGTCCACCGGGCTGCTGTGGCTGGCCGCGGGTGCGTACGCGGTCCTCGCCGCGGCCACCGCCGGGCGGGTCGTCGCGTACCGCACGGAGGTGCGCCGCGACCTCGCCGACCCGGCGCGGGGCTTCGGGATGTTCACCTTCGTCGCCGGGTCCGACGTGCTGGGTGTCCGGCTGGCCATGGAGGGCCACACCGCCGTGGCCGCCGGGCTGCTGACCGTCGGCGTGGCGGCCTGGTCGCTGCTGGGCTGGCTGGTGCCGGTGACCGTGGTCCGTCGTGGCCCGCGGCCGTTGCTCGCGGGTGCGAACGGCACCTGGTTCATCTGGGTGGTGGCGGTCCAGTCGGTGGCGGTCCTCGCCACCACGCTCGACCCGGTCGCCGGTGCGGCCGGCGGCGCCCTGGCGGTGGTGGCGGTCGGGTTCTGGTCGGTGGGGGCGGTGTGCTACCTGGTGGTCGCCACACTGGTAGGGCTGCGGCTGGTGCGCCACCGGCTCCGCCCGGTCGATCTGCCCCCGCCGTACTGGGTGGCGATGGGCGCCACCGCGATCACGGTTCTCGCCGGCACCGGGATCGCGACCGCGGGTCGGCCCGCCCTGGCCGGCGTCCGCGAGGTCGCCGCCGCGATCTCGCTCGCCTACTGGGTGCTCGGCACCGTGCTCATCCCGCCGCTCCTGGCCGCCTGGTGGTGGCGGCACGTCACGCACCGGGTGCCGCTGAGGTACGAGCCGACCTGGTGGAGCATCGTCTTCCCGCTGGGCATGTACGGTGTGGCGACACGCCGGCTGGGTGAGGTCGCCGACCTGCCGCTGGTCGCCGCGACCGGCCGGTACGAACTGTGGCTGGCCGCGGCCGCTTGGACCGCCGCGTTCGCGGCGATGCTCGGCAGCGGATGGTCCGGCGCGGCCGGCCGCGGGCTGAGCCGCGCGGTAGCCGGCCTCGCGGTGAGCCGGCGCGCCGCCTCCGGCTCCGGCCCGGGCCGAGCCGCCGTGCCCGGCCGTGGCCGGCGTCGCGCCATCGTGCCCGGCCGCGGCCGGGGGCGAGCCGCCGAGCCCGACCCGCTGGCACCGCCGCCGGCCGCGATACCGCCCGATTAGCGACATCCGCCGCGTGCGGTGGTGGTCGTCCGGCATCATGACAACCGGATGATGGCGTGGGCGGTGTATATCCGTGTGGGCGGAGATGTCATGAGGAAGATCGCGCTGGTTGCCGTGGCGGCGCTCCTCGCCGGGTCGGCGGCGTGCGGCGGTGACGGTGGGCAGCGGGGGCGGTACGTGGCCCCGACGGCGACGCCGACCCCCGTGGCGGCACCGGTGCGGCTGTCCATCACCCCGGAGCCGGGCACCCGGGACGCGCCGCTGAGCACCGAGATCGGGACCGAGGTCTCCGGCGGTACGGTGACCGAGGTGGTCCTGTCCAGCGAGGACGGTGACACCGTCCCCGGCGCGATGCGTGCCGACGACTCGTCCTGGGTGCCGGACGTTCCTCTCAAGCCCGACACCACCTACACCGCCGCCGTGACCGCCACCGGCTCCGACGGCCGGACGGCGACGGCCGAGACCTCCTTCACCACCATGAGCAGTCCGGGCCGGCGCACCGGCACCGGGCTGTACCTGTTCGACGGTCACGAGTACGGCGTGGCGATGCCGGTGGTGGTGGAGTTCCTCGAACCGGTGCCCGAGGAGTACCGGGCCGGGGTGCAGAAGCGCATGTTCGTCACCACCGACCCGCCGCAGCCGGGGGTGTGGCACTGGGTGGGCGACGGCCGGCAGGCGTTCTACCGCGCCCGCGACTTCTGGAAGCCGGGTACCACGCTCAGCGTGCGGATCGCGCTGGAGGGCCATCCCACCGGGGACGGGTGGTACGGCGACACCGACCGTCGGGCGACGGTGACCATCGGCTCCGCCAGCCGGATCGAGGTGGACAACGCCACCAAGCAGCTGTCGTTCTACTCCGATGGCGACCTCGTCCGCACGATGCCGGTGAGCCTGGGCAAGCCGAGCACGCCGTCCTCCTCCGGCACGATGGTGATCATGTCGAAGGAGCGGACGACGGTCTTCGACACTTTCGCCGAGCTCGGGCCCGTGGAGGGCTACCGGATCGACATCGAGTACGCCATGCGCCTGACGTGGGGTGGCGAGTTCATCCACGCCGCCCCGTGGTCGGTCGCCGACCAGGGGGTGCGCAACGTCTCCCACGGCTGCGTCAACCTCTCCACCGACAACGCGAGGTGGCTGTTCGAACGCGCGAAGATCGGCGACCCGGTGATCGTCAAGGGCACCGAGCGGCGGCTGGAGCACGGCAACGGCTGGACGGCGTGGAACGTCAGCTGGGAGGAGTTCGTCGCCGCCAGCGCGCTGCCCGTGCCAGACGCCGGGCCGGCCCCGGCCACCACCAACTGAGGCCCCGCCCGGGCCCCGCCCGGCCCACGCATGGGCGCGCGGGCGGGCCGGCGCGGATACTCGACCCATGGGCAGGAAGCTGAGCCGGACCGCCGCCTTCGTCGCGCTGGCGCGGCAGGTAAGGGCCGCCGGCCGCGGCGGACCGCCGCTGGGGGAGCGGATGCGCGCGGTCCCCCGGATGGCCGCGGCGACCCTGCGGCGGCGCGACCGGTACGACGCCCGGTGGCGGCTGGTGCTGATGGCACTGGCGGCGGCGTACGTGCTGGCGCCGGTGGACGTGCTGCCGGAGCTGCTGGCGGGGCCGCTGGGG
>Ga0079224_100012168_pt1 | contig 11894 bp, 11 predicted proteins | sample Stecom2015_FD_80414 | JGI IMG/M metagenome (GOLD analysis project Ga0079224, IMG submission 80414) | Agricultural soil microbial communities from Utah to study Nitrogen management - Steer compost 2015 | ecosystem: Environmental > Terrestrial > Soil > Agricultural land | place: USA: Utah... | reverse complement strand
GTGGCCCGAGAAGGTAAGGGCCGCCCTTCTGGTGACGGCCCAGAATGTGGATGGGGGTTATTGGGACCGATCCACGGATTCCCGGGACGGCACCGGGGCCGTTTCCGCTTCCGAAGCCATCGCCTTCGCCCAGGGCCATACCTCGGTTTACCCCAATGCCACGGCTGCGCAAAAAGGCATGTTCGCGACATCCATGTACCCTAGCGAATTTTCCGGTGCCAATATCCGTTTCAATTATTCGGTACCCAATCCCAAACCCGCGGGCCGCCATTTGCGCGCGGTGCTGACGTGGGACAGCAACCCCGTAGTGGGCGGGGGAGTGAACGCCCTGAGCGATCTGGATCTGGTCGTCTATTCGAACGCGGCCGCCCGGCATTCCTTCAGTTGGAACAGCAATATCGAAATCGTGGACGTGGCCGCGGCGGACTTGAGCGCCGGTGGGACCTACTATCTCGAGATCAACCCGGGCATGAATCGCATCCCCACCAGCGGAGCGAGGGCCGGATTCATTTATTACGCGGTGGCCTGGGATTGGGTGAAGGACCATGCGCCCTAACCTCCGGAGGGGATTCTTTTCCGCCCAGGTTTGTCGGCCAGCGCCTTTGCTGCCGGCCGATCCTGTCGCCCTTTATTGGCTTACCAGAGGCCGACTATGGAAGTATTTTTGGCGTCCGGAATCCGGAAAGAGGTGGAGGATATGGATAGCGGGATAATCCTGTTCGTCGAAAAATTCAAAGACTGCGCCCATTTCTACCGGACCCAAATCGGGCTACCGGTCAGGATGGAAAAACCGGGAATCGTCCAGTTCGCGCTGGGTTCCATGTATTTGCAAATCGAAGACGCGGAGTCATTCGGCCATAATCCGACGCGGAGTGTCATCCTACGCAGAAACGTGGATAGTGTTTCCCGAATACAACAGGAGTTGCATGGCCGGGGAATCGAGTTGGAGGTGCATGATTTGGACTGGGGTAAGATCGGTTTCGTTTATGATCCGGGCGGGAATAAACTCGAATATTTCCGGAAGAAATGAGGAGCGCGGATGATTTCGCCTACCTGGGGTGAAATGGCTTTTTAGGCCATGGTAACCCTAAGGAAAATCCGGTGTTCAGACGGACTACCTAATCGGGGCAGGCAGACCTATATCGAAAGTCCCTTCGGTAATCTCCAAATCGCCGACGCTCCTGCTGCCAGGTTGCGGCTTGAGGTTGGCGGAAAATTCGCCTTTTACCCGTTCGGCGGTGAGGCTGGTTATCACCACTTCCCCTTTGTCGCCATGTAGGGATCCCCAGCAGCAAGGAGCGGTCGTATCGGCAGGCAGCCCGGCTATAATTACGCGTTGGGGCGCGGGTACGCTCAAGGGGTACGTTCCCGGTTCCGTAACGCCTTTCAGGATGAATACTAGGCCATGCTCATTATTGGTCGCGCCCAGATGCATGCTGGGCTCATTGCCGATATTCAAGAGTACGTTGACCACGGTCGCGGCTTTGAAGGGCTCGCCGTTCAGCTTGGCGGTGATCATGCTTCCGGTATTCGCCGCTAGGGGCGCCAAGGTCCCGTTCAGGGGCAGATCGATACGGCCCTCCGTGACCGTTCGTTCGCCCGTGGAGGCGTTGCCCGCCCCGGGTTCCAGGGTGAATCGAAAGGTTCCGGCGATCCGCCCGCCTTCCAGGGAGGTTATTTCCAATTTTCCGGCCCGGCCATTCATCGGAGTAATCCAGGCCGAAGTCTGGGCGCCTGCGCTCGAACTTTCTCCGAGCATGGCCATTCCGCCGATTATGGAGAGGCCCACGCCCAAGTCATAGGAGCCCGTTCCGCTGACATTGTACAGGGTGATATTGAGCGTGGACATCGCCTGGCCGCCGGAGGACTGTACCCCTGAAATCGATACGTATCCCGGAAGGCCGGCATTGGTCTGGGCCAGGGCGGATTTGGAATCGGATTCCCAATTCCTGCCGTCGATTTCGGCGGAAAACCCCGAGCCGCCGCGTCCTCCGCTTTCGGAATCCGTGGCGCCGCCATTGCAGCCGAAAAGAACCAGGGCCGGGATGATTAGTCCGATAGTCGAAATCCGATTCCACATGTTACCGCTCCATTCCAGGCGGAAATATAGCTAGGGCACGAATCATTCCGAAAGGAGGGATGTCCTAAAAACAGGCTCGCATGTGGTTTGGTACGGGAATTAACCAAAGCCCGCAAACACCTCAAGCGCCGGGGTGCGCGTGGCATGGCAACCTTATCCGTAGCTCCTGGAAACCCAAAACCCTCTCCACCTTCTAACTTTAAAAAGCGGAATTGAACTGGATGGGTATGCTAACTTATGGTACATTTAGATTGTTCGCGGTTCTCGAACAAGGAACATAATATATGGAGCTTAAACCTCAAGACTTGGTTGTCGCCCTTAAGGTCCTGACTATAGGTAAGGCTAAATGGAATCAACGGGAGTTGGCACTAAGTCTCGGTATGAGTCTTTCTGAAGTGAATGGAGCAATCAGGCGCGCCATTCGATCTGGCCTGATGGTTGGGAATGCGATCAGGAGACAATCGCCGCGATCGGTGCCTTACGCTCTTAAGGAATTCATAATACATGGTGTACGTTATTCCTTTCCGGTGGAAAGAGGCTCAATAACCAGAGGTGTTCCCAGCGGCGCCGTCGGAGCGAAAATGGAGAGCAGGTTTCCCGACTTGGAGAACCTTGATGTTCCTGTCTGGCCGGCTTCCCATGGCAAGGTCAGAGGAGTGGGGATCCGGCCGCTATTCAAATCCATTCCCGACGTAGTGGAAAGAGAGGAGAATAAAGACCTTTATGCGATGCTCTCCTTGGTGGATATGATACGCGAGGGTCGGACAAGGGAAAGAAGTCTTGCTGCCGGAGTTATTGCGGAAAAAATAGAAAAGGCCTCTGGTGATGCTTAAGATCGAAATTCTGTTGCAAAAGGTGACGGAGACGCTCCCGGATATGGTGGAGCGGCTTGTTTTTGTCGGAGGCGGAGTCACGGAATTGCTCATTTCGGATTCGGCAGGACGGAAACCGCGGCCGACCCAAGACCTTGACTGCATTATCGAAGTGGCGTCGCGAACCGCGTATTACGAATTGGAAGAACGCCTCCGGAAGGCGGGGTATCGCCATGATCCGGATTTCCCGCCGAAAATATGCCGATGGATAAAGGATCCTTTGATATTGGACGTTATGCCTACTCTTGAAGGTGAATATGCAGGCCTCCATCAGGGAGCATCTCGACGCATATGAGGATGCCGAGAGGACGCCGGTAGTTATCGAGAGATTTTACGAGATGCTGAACTGATCGATAGCCGGAGTTATTCTTGAGTCTGGGATCCCTGTTCCCCGCGGATCCCGTACTTCGCCAGTTTATTGTGCAATCCCTGCCGGCTCAGCCCCAGCGCCTTGGCGGCCTGGGAAATGTTCCCGCTCGTGGATTGCATGGCCCGGTTGATCCATTCCACTTCCAGCGACATCACCGCTTCGTCGAGGAGCAGGTCCTTGGGCATTCCCGCAGCCGCGACATCCGTACCGTCTCCGTTATGAGCTGCTTGCGCCCCGGATGCGAAGCCCGCCGGGCGGTTCCCCGCGCCGGCGACGGCCGTCTGGATCCGATCCGGCAAATCCTCTGGCATGATCGAATCGCGCCCGCCCACCATGTTCAGGGAGTATTCCAGGGCGTTCTCCAGTTCGCGCACGTTTCCTGGAAAATTATGGGCCGAAAGGCAGGCGATGGTTTCGGGAGCCAGGCGCGGGGACTTCATGGAAAGCTTCGCCGCCTTCTTGCGCAGGAAGTGCTCGGCCAGCACGGGGATGTCGTCCCGCCGCTCGCGCAGGGAGGGGGTGCGCAAGGGCACCACGGCCAAGCGGTAATACAGGTCCTCGCGAAAGGTCTTGTCCTTGACCATGGCTTCCAGATCGCGGTGGGTGGCGGCGATGACGCGTATGTCCACGCGCTTCTCGGCGCGGCCGCCCACCTGGGTGATGACGCCTTCCTGCAAAAAGCGCAGGAGCTTGGCCTGCATGGAGAGGGACATGTCGCCGACCTCGTCCAGGAACAGGGTGCCGCCATGCGCGCTTTCGATGATGCCGATGCGGGTTTCGACCGCGTGGGTGAAGGCGCCTTTCACATGGCCGAACAATTCGCTTTCCAGGATGGAGTCCGGCAGGGCCGCGCAATTCTGGGCCACGAAGGGTTTGTCTTTGCGGGCGCCGGCGAAGTGGAGGGCGCGGGCGACCAGTTCCTTGCCGGTACCGGATTCGCCGGTCACGAGCACGGTGCTCTGGGACTGGAGCAGGGCCTGGAGTTTGGCCTTCAGGCGCTGCATGGGCGCGCTCAGGCCGATGAGATCCCGGAACGCGGCCGCTGATTGGATGGTCTCGGCTTTGAGCTGGAGGTTCTCCCGTTCCAGTACCCGGTTGCGGGCCTTGAGCTCGGCCTGCAAGTTCCGGTTCTCCTCGGTGAGTTGGTGCACGTGCACTGCCTGCCGCACGACTACCTCGAGCTGGATGGGCTCCCAGGGCTTGTGCAGGAAGTGGGATATCTGGCCCTTGTTCACGGCCGAAACCACGGACTCGAAATCGGAGAATCCCGTGATGAGAATGCGGATGGTGTCGGGATGGTTCTGTCTTACCCAGGCCAGGAATTCCGATCCGGGCTCGCCGGGCATGCGCTGATCGCTGATGACGCAGCAGATCTTGCGGGCCGCGAATTGCTTGCGGGCCTCGGCGGCATCGGATGAGCCCAGGCAATCGTAATCGTCCTCCAGAGAGCGGATGATGCTGCTCACGATGGCGGGTTCGTCGTCGACGATGAGGATAGTCGGTTTTTTCGCGTCCATGGAGCTTCCTAAGCGAGCGTTTCCCCCGCCGTCTTCCCGGCGGAATCCCTGGGGGGCGTCATGGGTAAGGTTACCAAGAATTCCGCGCCCTGGCCAGCCTCGGAGCGCGCTTCGATGCGGCCCAGGTGGGCGGTGATGATTTGATAGCAGATATGCAGGCCGAGTCCGATGCCCTGGCCCACCTGCTTGGTGGTGAAGAAGGGCTCGAAGATGTGCTTGAGGTTGTCGGCCCCGATGCCCGGGCCCTCGTCGTGGATCGAGGCCGTCACTTCGCCTCCGGAGGCCCGGGTGCGTATGCGGATGCTTCCCTTTTCGCCCATGGCCTGTCCCGCATTCACCAATATGTTCAGGAATACCTGCTGGATCTGGGTTTCGTCGGCCTCGACCATGGGAAGATCGCCGTAGTCCTTTTCGATCAGGACGTTTTTGCTGAAGGTGGTCTGGGCCAGCAGGAGGCTCTTGTCGATGAGGCGGTTCATGTCGCAGGGCTGCTTGCGGAGCGCCGCGCCGGGCCCCGCGCCGGCCCGCGAAAGGCCGCGCAGGTTCTGGACGATGTCCCGGATGCGGATGGAGCCGTCCTGGCTGTCCCGCAGGGCCTGGTCGATTTTCTCCAGCGAGGCCCGGGACCTGGAGTCGAGGGCGCCGGGATCGATCCCTCCCAGGTATTTGCGGATCTGGAACAGGTTGGCGTAGATGAATCCGATGGGGTTGTTCAGTTCATGCGCGATTCCGGCCACCAATTGCCCCAGCGCCGCCAGCTTTTCGCTGTGGATGAGCTGCTGTTGCGTGCGGTTGACCTCGCCGATCAGTTCCTGCAGCTCTCGGTTCTTCTCGACCAGTTCGCGCGTGTACTGCTTGCGCGCGATGTTGCCGGCCATGGCCCGGAGCGCGGCGCGTAGGAGCAGGAAGGCCGCCACGGCCCCGAGGGCGAACAGCAGGATGGACTTGCGGAGCGCCGGGTCGCGCAGAGTGCTATAGGCGGCGCGCGAGCCCCGCTCCCAGGCCGCCGCGATGAAACCGCCTTCCCAGACCTCCAGAAGCGTGTCCCCCGGGTTGACGCGCCGGACGAGGACCTTTCCGTTCGGGAAGCGCGCGCGTACCCTGTGGACGGCGGCGGATTCGGGAAGGTAGAAGCTGTGCGGTCCTATATAGGAACTGAGATATCCCTCGCCGCCGTGAATCTGCGCGCTCTGCTCCAGGCGCCATGCCTCCCCGCCTTCCTTTACCGAGCTGTCCGCGGGAGCCGGGGACCACAAACTCACAGCCCCGCCGATCCCGTTCCGGTTCGATCGCACCCCGTGGAGCACCACCTTCAACCGCCGCAGCTTGGGCGCGGGACCGTCCTGGATGGAGGATGCGCTGTCCCGGGAAACGATGACCATCTCTTCTCCCGGATCCGGCGTGAGGTCGCCGAACATGAAGCCGGTATTGTAGGAGGAGGCGTCGTCCCTCACCCCCGCATTCCGCAATTCCCGCCGCGTGAAGGTTCCGGCTTCGTTCTCATAATAATGGTTCAGGGCGCGAGTGGTGAGAAACAGGTCCAGATCGCCGTCGCCGTCGAAGTCGCCGAAGGCGCCGCCGTAACTGTCGAGGGTGTCGATCAGGCCGGCCTCACGCGACCCCTCCGAGAAGCGAATGGGCTTGGGCACCGGCTGCCATTGGGCCGGATGAGCCGCGACCCGGGGCGGATCGGCCTGGTTCACCAGCAATAGGTTGACGCCTTGACGCACCGTGACAAGCAGGTCCGGATCCCCGTCGTTGTCGAAGTCTCCGGGAAGGATCGCGTTGCAGCGCGTGTCAGGAGGGAGGGCGGGTCCGGTGGCGGCCTCCCGGAACCGGAAGGGGGAAACTTGTTCGTAGACGCGCAAAGGAGTGAGCCAGCCCGCGAGGACGAGGTCCAAATCCCCGTCCAGATCGAGATCGATCCACAAGGCTCCCTGCGACCCGGTATCCGCGGCGATACCGGCGCTGTCCAGGTCCACGGGAAGGAAGCGCAGGCCGTGATCGTTCCGGTAGAGGCGCACCGGGCCTTGTTCGTTGGTGAGCAGCAGGTCCGGGAATCCGTCCCGGTCCAGATCCCCCCAGACCGCCATATTGGCGTCCACGTCGTGCTTCAGGCCCATGCGCCGGGTGACCGATTGGAAGGTTCCGTCCTTCCGGTTCTTCAGCAGGTCGAGCGCTTCGCCCCAGCCGCATATGAGCAGGTCCACCGCTCCGTCATTGTCGAAATCGGCCGCGCTGGCTCCCAGCTCCAGATTACGGATGCCCTGGGGCATGAGGTTGCCGCCCACGCCGGCCGAGATGGATTGGTCGCTGAAGGTCCCGTCGCCGTTGTTGATGAGCAGGCGGTTCAAGGTACGGAAGCCCACCATGTAAACATCGAGGAGGCCGTCCTGGTTCAAATCGGCGAGGGCGACTCCGTAACTGTCGCGGATATCCGGAATGGGGGATTTGGCCTGCGCCCCGGATGCCAGGCAAAGCAAGGCGGCGAAGCCGAGAATCGCCGCCTTGGCCGCGTCCCGACGGAAGCGGCCCCTAAAGGCAGGGGAGGATGGGAAGGAAAAAGCCATCAAGGGATTACCCGGGCGCCCCGTATCCCGGCTGAGCATGCCCCCGGGAAAGCGGAGCCAAGCCCCGGGGCAAGTATAGCAAAAACCCCCGATCCGGGGCGGCCGGAACGGGGGAAGGGCAGTGCGGATGGAAGGCGCTCCGGCGCCCGCACGGGAGCGGCGATCGCCGCCCGGCGGGCCGGAACATTCCGCCGGTTATTTGCGGACGTAGACATGTTCCTGGCGACCATGGCGGTTGTCGCTGATGGAGATTTGCTTGGCATCCTCGTAGTAGTGGTATTGTCCGTTGGGGCCGTTCTTGGAATGGGATATCTGGCGATTGCCATGGTGTTTTCCGCGTCCGTCATGGTGATTGTGCCGTCCATGGGAGTCTTTCTTTTTCACGACCACGACTTTCTTATGGCCATGATGATGACCGCGATCCTTCACCACCGTGACATGGCGGCGGGGCGCCTCGCGGACGACCACGACCTTGCGGGGCTGCGGCCTCACCTTTTCCACCACGACGACCTGGGGACGTTGTTCCACCACCACCACGGTGGGCGGGTTCACGGGCCGGGGCCGTCCCCATTCCGCGCCTACGGTCACGACGCCACCCGGGACGTGCTTGACCACTTCGACATGGCCGGAAACGGATCCGATGGGTTTGGCCCGGTCGTTTCCATGCGCGGCGGCCAGGCCGGCCGTCATCAGTACGGTCGCCAGGGGCAGTCCGAGGGTTTTGAGGTTGAAGGATTTACGGGTGTTGTTCGAGAGATTCATGTTTCGCCTCCTGAATGGGTTGAGACGATAGTGTTAATCAAAGACCGGGCCAATCGGAAACCGCCCCAATCCGGGGAAAAAAACGGGTCGGCGCGAAAGGGTATCCAAGATCTGGACGCTTCGCATGGACGGCGTCAAGGTTCTGGGCGGCGGGGGTCCGGGGCTTGCTTCGAGACCGGGACGGTCTCATCGGTTTCCAAAACAAAACGCCCCATATCGCAGGGGGAAGGGAAGGAGACTCCCGCGGAATCCAGGTGGCGAAGAGTCAGAGTCCCGGGAAAGGGGCGATCGAGAGCGAAGGCGACCATGCCGTGCAGCAGTTGCCCCGGTCCCAAGGTGGTTTTACGCAAGGCGGCATCGGACCAGCGCCGCCAATCCGTTTCGAGGCGTCGGGCCCGCTCGGCAAAATCATGCATGGCGCCTTTATGGTCCTCGCGGATGGCCCGGTACTTCGCGCGCCTTTTCTCCCGGTTTTCAGGGGAAGCCGTGGAGGAATCCGTTTCTTCGTCCAGGTCCCGCAAGGCGAGCGCACGGTGGCTGGCGGTTTCGCGCGCCTTTTCCGCCTCCAGATTTTCGAGGTCCGCGCGGATGGAAAGGAGGACTTTTTCCGGATCGATGGCCGGTCCCGGGGCTTCTCCCGGCGGACCTTGAAGAGTGAAATTTCCGGGATCGATCAGGACCGGCGCGGATCCGAGGTTGCGGACCTCCACCCGGAAGGATGCCGGTTTTACGTAACCTTTGCGGTACTTGATGCGGGACCAGGAGAAATCTTCCCAGGCGGTCGTGAACTCCAAGTCGCCGCAAAGATAGGAGTTCGATTGCGCGCCCCGGAAGAAAACCGGATTCGGATCCGTGTTATGGTATCGGACGGGGGTTTTGGGCTGGAACGCGAAGCAGCCGGACAGGACGGCCGGCAGGGCGAGGAGGAAAAAGCATTGAGCAATTGGAATTCTCAAGAGGGTTCCCGCTTTCACCATTTGAATTTCAGGGCCGCCAGCACGTAATGGGCCTCGGAGTCGATGCCGAGATCCGCATCCGCGCCTGGAGAGGAGCCTTGCATCGTCCGGTTTCCGCCGTATTGGTAGGCGAAGTCCAGCCCGACTTCCCGGGAGGGCGCGAATCCCAGGCCGGCGCTGATGCGGAAGGGATCGCGATGGTCGGGCTGGGGCCGGCGGTCGTCGCGGTTTTCCCAGGTATAGCCGGCGCGCAGGACTGGACCGCGCCTGTCGAGATGCTGCTCCAATCCGATCCTGAGAGCATGCTTGTTGGGCCGCGCTTCGCCGCGGGCGGCGAAGGCGTCCCCGGCGTTCCGGTATTCGTAGCTGCTCCAGAAGTCCCCGTGCCAGTCCACGGAAACCCGGGTGAGGCCGGACTGGAAGGCTATGCCCATCTTAGCCTGGAAAGGGTGGCGGATATCGTAGCGGGACTCGATCGGGCGCGCACCTTCTTCCTGATAGGTGTCCACCTGTTCCAATCTTTCCATCACCACTGCGGAGCCGCCCAGGCTGAAGAAATCCGAGAGATGGATGAGGAAAGAGGGCTCCAGATTGAAGCCCGTGTATTCTTCCAGGTAGCGCACCGTGGACCCGTCGCGGATTTCCAGTTCTTCCACGCCCGAGATCGCGCTGGCCGCCAGTCCCAGGCTCACCTCTTCCGAGACCATGTAGGCCAGGCCCAGGCGGTAATGATCCATTTGGCCCGCGGAATGATAGGCATACTCTCCGCGCCCGGTCCGGTAGGCAAGAGGATCGTCGAAGGTTACGGGCGCATAATACCCCAGGCCCAGAGACCAGCGCCCTCCGTCGGTGAGCACCATGTTCAGAGCGTTCAGTCTGGTCGATTCCAGAGTGCTTTTGTCCGGGTTAGCGCCCCGGAGGGAGGCCCGGTTCTCCAGGTATCCGTACGCCAAGGTAGCGCCCACCTCGGATCGGCTCAATTGCGTCATGCCCGCGGAATTGTAATAAAGCGCGGAATAATCGTCCGCTACCGCCGTGAACGCCTCGCCCATGCCGACTGCTCGCGCGCCCACTCCGGTCTTCGCGCCCAGGGAAACGAGCTCCGCCCACCCCGGCCGGCCGGCCCCGAGCGCGGCGGCCAGGAATAAAAGGGACAAACGACTGTTCGGAGTTCTCATTTTTTTTCATCCTTTACCGGAAAGTTCATGGATGCCGGTAGTTCCCGGCGCGTTACGGTTCGTACGGGTCCGCATGTCGGAGAGGAAGGGGCGGGAGGCTCCGGGACCGGAGTGCCCCGCCCCCGGGATTATCGGCGGCGGGTCAGCGGCGCGACCCTACATGGACCATGTTCTTCCGCACGCCCCGCTCGCGCGAGGGGCGGTCATGGCCGCCGCGGTAGAGGTTCTTCGGGCCATGGCCCCGATCCTTCACATAGCGGCCATGTCCGCCGTCATGGCGCCCGCCATGGCTTGCGCCATAGTGTTTGCCGTGATGGGAGCGGCCATGTCCGCCGGAAGCGACGACCACGGTGCGCGAGGGCGCATAGATCACGCGCGGGGCCGGGTTGTAAACGACCACCTCGTGGCGATGATGAACGCGAGGTTGGACGTAGACCTTGCGGACCACTTCCACCCGGTCGCAATGGGCCGGTTCCTCGTATCGCTCGATGATGGTCACCTTCCTGGTCCGCGGACGGCGTTTTTCGATTATGATGTGCTCGGATTCCTCCGCATCCAAATCGACTCCCGCATCGCCTTCGTGGTTATCGGCCTCCGGGTATTCATGGACGACCTTTTCGACCACTACCTGTCCGGGATCGCTTTCCCAGGTCTTGCCCACGGTCACCTGACCATTGGGAAAACCGAGAGTGATCTCGGCATGGCCGCTCGAATAGCCGCCCCGATCCGCCCTGGCCTGCCCGGGAAGAATCAGGAGCAGCCCGGCGCCGGCGACCGCCGCCAGCATGGCGGCCGGTTTCTTCGCAGGCATGGACCCTCTTTCGCCCTCCCGGGCTCCGCAGGGAATGATGTAATCGGACATAGTTGCCTCCTTTCGATGAGTGATATGCCCGAACGGATGCCAATCAAGAAGCGGGCCAAGGCGAATACCGCGCGGACAGGGAAATTTCCCCGGTCGTCCGCGGCGGGAACGTCAAGGCCATGGACAGTGTAAAGACGGTGGAGGCTCGTTTAGGCGCCGGGGTGGCGCCGGGAGGGAAGCGGAAAGCGGAGCCTCGGATCGTTCCCGGAGAAGGAAAGATTCGAGGCCCGGGGAATCAGATGGTTCCGGCCTTGGCGGCCTTCTTCAGCTTTTCATTGGCCCAGATGGCCACTTCCACGCGGCGGTTCGCCTGCCGGCCGGAGACGTTCCCGTTATCGGCCACGGGCAGGGATTCGCCCATTCCCTCTTCGTCGATGCGTCCGCTCTTCACCCCGTTGGAGGACAGGAAGCTGCCTACGGACTGGGCGCGATTGTCGGAAAGCTTCAGGTTGTGTTTTTCCGATCCGGTGGAATCGGTATGCCCTTGGACCAGGATCTCCGTGTCTTCGTATTTCTGCAGGACCTGGGCGAGGTTGGTCAGGTTTTCCCGGGCCGCGTTGCGCAATTTGTAAGAGTCGACGTCGAAAAGGATTCCCGAATTGAAGGTGATCTTGATGCCTTCGCCCACGCGCTCGACCCTGGCGTCCTTGAGATCGCGCTGCAATTCGGCCGCCTGCTTGTCCATGTAATGGCCGATGGAGGCGCCGGCCGCGCCGCCCACGGCCGC
>Ga0079224_100012167_pt1 | contig 11894 bp, 6 predicted proteins | sample Stecom2015_FD_80414 | JGI IMG/M metagenome (GOLD analysis project Ga0079224, IMG submission 80414) | Agricultural soil microbial communities from Utah to study Nitrogen management - Steer compost 2015 | ecosystem: Environmental > Terrestrial > Soil > Agricultural land | place: USA: Utah... | reverse complement strand
TCAGCGTCTTTATGCCTTTATGTTAAAAGTGATTTATCCTTATTGAGTATTATTTGGTGTCATATCCAAACCGACGTAGTTGTTTCTGATTACTCCGCCAGTCTTTGTTCACCTTTACAAAAAGTTCGAGATGGATTTGTTTTTGAAAGAAAGCTTCCAAATCTTTTCTTGCTTCCATGCCCACTCTCTTTAATGCTGCACCTTTATGACCAATGATGATTCCCTTTTGGGTCTCACGCTCCACCATAATCACACTACGAATACGGATAATTTCTTCTTCTTCAAGAAATTCTTCGGTTTCTATCTCAACAGCATAAGGGATTTCTTTTTTATAGTGCATTAGAATTTTTTCGCGAATGGTTTCGTTTACGAAAAAACGTTCCGGTTTATCGGTAAGCTGATCCTTAGGAAAAAACGGAGGGGATGCGGGAAGCAGTTCAATAATCCGATCAAACACCTCCTTTACACCGAAGTTGCGAAGAGCTGAAATGGCAAAGATTTCGGCGTTGGGAACCTGCTTTTGCCAAAGATCAACAGCCTCATTTAAAAGTTCTTCATTTCCGGTGTCAATTTTATTTATCAGAATTAATACCGGCACATTCGAATTTTGAAGCCTATTCAAAAACGCTTCATCTTTTAAAGATTTCTCTCCAAGCTCTACGATAAATAGCAGCACATCGGCATCTTCAAAAGCAGTTTTAACAAATTCCATCATATTCTCCTGTAGCAGGTAGGCAGGCTTAATGATCCCGGGAGTATCGCTGAAGATAATTTGAAAGTCGTCTCCATTTACAATTCCGAGAATACGGTGCCGGGTGGTTTGTGCTTTGGAAGTGATAATAGACAATCGCTCTCCCACAAAAGCATTCATAAGCGTACTCTTGCCCACATTGGGATTCCCGATGATATTTACAAATCCGGCATGATGTTCTGTCATAATTCAAATTTTTGATAAAAGTAAGGGTATTTTAAAGAATGAGGCATTTAAAGAATAATTCTTGTTTCCCACATGAATCTTATTTCTTCGTTTCTAAATTCAAAAGCTGTAAAATTTCCATGGCTTTACATTGCAATATTGTCTAATTTTAGCATTACCATTTTTAAAACTTCCTTTGATATGACGCCCTATGAAATGAAACACTTGATGTTCCTTCTCTCTTTCCTTGTGATGCTTGTAGATGGCACTGTTTCTCCTTCGGAAATAGAATTCAACAAAACTTTCTATGAAAAAGAAAAGCAACAAAATGCTCCTGATTTTCATCTTGTATCCAACGAACTAAATCGGCAGGTGAATCTTAACGGTAGCGCGATTTACGCAGAATATTTCAACCAGTTAAAAGATCTCTCACTCCCCGAGACGGAAAAAGTACAACTACTTGAGATCGCCCTTCGCGCCGCAGAAAGTGACAGAAAGGTAACAGAAAGTGAAAAAGAATTGCTGTTGCAGCTCAAAACGGAACTCGATATTTCACAAACCGCATTTTCTCGAACTACAGGCACTCATTTTCAAAAGAATGCAACGCGTTCAAAATCTTTTTCCGATTTTGTGGAATCTCTTGATCTTCCGGAATTGGATGTGAGGGAATAATGGATAGCTTCCCTTATTACTTATTCTATTATTTTTGCGCGTATGACCATGGAGAGAAAACGCATTCCGATAGAAGAAGGAGATTACTACCTCACCCCCGAAGGGTACCGATGCTTTACGGAGCAATATCATTTAAAACGAGGTTATTGCTGCCAAAGCGGTTGCCGTCATTGCCCCTATGGATTTGACAAGAAAACCGGGAGGATCGGAAAGACGAAAAGAGATTGAGAACGCCGTCGCTGTGAAAAAGGACCTCTCTGTACTCTAACGAAAGACGAAGAACTAAAGACTTTCGCATTTCTCAGTGAGCTCTTTACGCTGTGCGCCAATAAAGTTATAATGAAGAAAATCGACAAGACAACGCTCCTTACAAGACAAAAGATGAAGAATAGAACACCTAACTCTTTTTTATGATTTCTCTGTATAAACAAGGAGCAAAACAAACCCTGCAACAACCTCTATACTTTAAATTCTGTATTCAATATTCTAAACAAAGATGACTTTCAAAGAACAAATACAACAAGGCATTCCAACTCAACTACCTGCAAAAAAGGAATATGATAAATCCGTAAACCATGCACCAAAACGAAAAGATATTCTTTCTGCTGCCGAAAAAAAATTAGCTCTTAAAAACGCTCTGAGATATTTCGACAGAAAGCATCACGAGGAATTGCTTCCCGAATTCCGGGAAGAGCTGGAAGTTTATGGACGCATCTATATGTATCGCTTCCGTCCGGATTATAAAATGTATGCCCGACCTGTTGAAGAATATCCCGGGAAGAGTGACCAGGCAAAAGCCATTATGCATATGATTCAGAACAATCTGGATTACGCAGTGGCACAACATCCGCATGAATTGATAACTTATGGAGGGAATGGAGCCGTATTTCAAAATTGGGCACAATACCTGCTCACTATGAAATACCTTAGCGAAATGACAGACGAACAAACGCTGGTAATGTATTCCGGGCATCCAATGGGCTTATTCCCATCTCATCCGGATGCCCCGCGTGTGGTGGTAACCAACGGAATGATGATTCCCAATTATTCGAAGCCCGACGATTGGGAGCGTTTTAATGCCTTAGGAGTTACGCAGTATGGACAAATGACGGCGGGGAGCTATATGTACATCGGCCCGCAAGGCATTGTTCACGGCACAACCATCACCGTTCTCAACGGATTCCGGAAAATAAACAAAGATCCTAAAGGCGGATTGTTTGTAACATCGGGTCTTGGCGGAATGAGCGGTGCACAACCCAAAGCCGGAAATATTGCAGGATGCGTCACCGTGTGTGCCGAAGTCAATAAGAAAGCTACCCAAACCCGACATAGTCAAGGCTGGGTTGACGAAGTGATTTCTGATCTGGACCAACTCGTAAAGCGTGTGCGTGAAGCCGTTGCAGCCAAAGAAACCGTATCAATTGCCTTTGACGGGAACGTGGTAGAAGTGTGGGAAAAATTTGCCGAAGAAAAGGTGCAAATCGATTTAGGCAGTGATCAAACCTCACTTCATAATCCTTGGGCGGGAGGTTATTATCCTGTTGGACTCACCTATGAGGAATCCAATGAGATGATGGCCAATGATCCGGAACAATTTAAAGAGAAAGTTCGTGAAAGTTTAAGACGTCAAGTTGCCGCTATTAATAAGCATACCGAAAACGGCACCTATTTCTTCGACTACGGAAATGCCTTCCTTTTAGAATCCTCTCGTGCCGGTGCCGATGTACTGTCTGATAATCCCGAAAGAGAATTTAAATATCCTTCTTATGTACAGGATATTATGGGCCCCATGTGTTTTGATTATGGCTTCGGTCCGTTCCGTTGGGTATGTGTTTCGGCAAAACCGGAAGATCTCCAAAAAACAGATAACCTTGCCGCTGCGGTTTTAGAAGAAATGATGGTAGATGCCCCCGCTGAAATAAAACAGCAGATGGAAGACAATATTAGATGGATAAAAGGAGCACAAGAAAACAAGCTCGTTGTTGGTTCGCAGGCCCGCATTCTATATGCCGATGCCGAAGGACGGATGAAAATCGCTTCTGCTTTTAACAAAGCAATAGCCAATGGAGATATTGGTCCGGTAGTTTTAGGGCGTGATCATCACGATGTTTCAGGAACCGATTCTCCATACCGTGAGACTTCCAATATTTATGACGGAAGTCGATTTACAGCCGACATGGCAATTCACAACGTGATTGGCGACAGTTTCAGAGGCGCAACCTGGGTAAGTATTCACAACGGTGGCGGAGTGGGCTGGGGTGAAGTGATTAACGGTGGTTTCGGAATGGTTCTTGATGGTAGTACCGACGCACAACGACGTCTGGAAAGCATGTTGTTTTGGGATGTAAATAACGGAATTGCACGCCGTAGCTGGGCTAAAAATGAAGGAGCTCTTTTTGCTATCAAACGTGCAATGGAACATAATCCAAAACTGAAAGTGACTTTACCAAACTTTGTAGATGAAGACCTCTTTGATTAATTGTTATTCATACCATTAATCAAAGAACATGAAAAATAAACCTTTAATTCTTGAGCTATGAAAATCCTAAAAATGCTATCCCTAATTTTAGTGCTCGCACTTACCTCCTGCTCTACCGTTAAGGTTGCAACCGATTATGATAAAGAAGTGAACTTTGACAACTACCGTACCTATGCATTCTACAAACCCGGAATTGACAAGGCGGAAATAAGCGATCTGGACAAAAAACGAATCCTTCGCGCTATCGATGCCGAACTCGCTGAGAAAGGATTAACCAAAATCGATAAACCCGATTTGCTGATCAGTATTTTTACCAAGGAAAATCAGCGAGTAGATGTTTACAATAACAATTTCGGATATGGGTGGTACTGGAATCCTTACTGGTATAGTGGATACGGCACGTCGGTTTCTCGCACCCCCGAAGGAACCTTGTTTATTGACCTCATAGACGCCAAAACCAATAACCTCATCTGGCAGGGAATGGGTACCGCCGATCTGATAGCTAACAATATTGATAAAAAAGAAGCAAGAATACGTGAGATAGTAAATAAGATACTGGAAAAATATCCTCCGGGAAACAGTAAAAAGAAATAAGTTTGAATGCCGCCTCATTCCGGGCGGCGTTTTTATTAAAAACAGTTATAATTGCAAGAAAAATTGGTTTGAAACTTTTTATTACTCTACTGTTCCTGCTATCAGCTACTCACTCCTACTCGCAAAATTCCATCCCTGTATTTGGAGAACTTACTCCGGAAGATATTTCAATAACTGCCTTTCCGGATGAGCCGGATGCCCCGGGCATCGTGCTTTATGAACGTGCAGAATACACCGTCACGACAAACCAACATTTTGTAATTCTTAAAGAAAAGATTCACAGGAAAATTAAAGTCTTAGATTCCAAGCGGTTTCCATTCGGTTCCGTCAGCATCCCTTTTTATTCCCGCCGAGACGCACCGGAAGCAGTTAAAAATCTACGTGCGGTAACTCATAATGGAACAGTACAAAAAAGTGTACTATCAAACGCGATATTCGAAGAAAAGAAAAGCAAGAACTGGAGAAACCTAAAATTTGCCTTTCCTGATATTCAAGATGGCAGTATATTAGAATACACTTACGAATTGCATACCCCATACTTCTCGAGGCTGAGCGGTTGGAATTTTATGAATCACCTCCCCACCATTTATTCGGAACTGCACACTGAAATCCCGGGAAATTATATCTACACGCGCACGCTCTATGGAAACCGTTCTCTGGATGTAAATAAAGCAGAGATCAAAAGAGGCTGTTTCCATTTACCCGGATTTAAAGTAGCCGGAGACTGTGAAATCGCAACCTATGCCATACGAAATATACCCTCCTTTAAAGAGGAGGATTATATGCTTTCTTATGAAAATTATATCCCTGCACTGGCCTTTGAACTCGCTCAAACTGTAGATCTCACCGGGAGCAAGAATTATTACGCCAATAGTTGGAAAAACGTAGATGCCCGCCTAAAGAAGGACAAAAACTTTGGGTCGCAACTAAATATGGATAAGTTTTTTAAGGGAAAATTATCTGCTGACATCCTTTCTATTTCAAATTCGCTTGAACGTGCTAAAGCTGTGTTTTATGAAGTTCAGAAAAGTATAAACTGGGATGGTGAGGTTCCTTTTATCCAAGATGTGGATGTAAAAAAAGCATTTGAATCCGGTGTTGGAAATGCCACCGAGATTAATCTTGGATTGGCAAGTGCTATGGCAGCAGCTAACTTAGAAGCAAAGATTATGCTGATAGCGCATCGGGAGAAACGTACTCCCTCCAAAGAACATCCGGTTTTTTACGGATTTAACTATCCTTTGATTCATTTGACTCTTGACAATCAAGTGTATCTATTAGATGCCACGGAAAAAGACCTTACTTTCGGAGTCCTACCCTTCCGAGCTCTAAATCAATATGGCCGAATTATCGATTTTAAAAAAGGCAGTTATTGGGAAGATATTCAACCATATGACAAGAATATGCACTATGCCAACGTTCAGATGCGTCTGAATGCGGATGGCAAATTGACAGGGACAGCTCAAGAGACTTATACCGGCCTCCCCGGATCAATAAGAAGAAAAGAATATAACGAGATAGACCCTAACCTTTTTCTTTCAAAAAAACAACAGAAGACAGAACATCTTAATATCCACAATTTTACTGTTGAAAATGGAGAAGATCCGGAAAAACCATATGTTGAAAAATACGATTTTGAATACACACAAACTTTGCGTGGAGACAAGATTTATGTGTATCCCTTTCTTACAGAAACTACCTTTACAAGAAATTTATTCCGCCAAACAAATCGTCAGTATCCAATAGACTTCGGGTATCCTTTGGTGAATAATTATTTGATATCTATAGCTCTGGATGAAGCATACACTATAGCTCACCTACCGGAAAATCAGCGGATTCAACTTCCAAACAATGACGGAGATTTTTCAGTTATTTATGACAATTCACAAAAAAATATTATCAATATCCGATTTAGCCTGCGTCTAAACAATTATCATTTCCCCCATGAAGCTTATCAATCACTAAAAGAGTTTTTTGAGAAAATAGTGAAGACACAATTCGAAACACCCGTGGAGGTTGTTAAAAATTGATGACGAAAGTCGCGAAGATATTTCTGCCCTGGCAGTTTCCTGAAATTTCCTTATTCCTTATCGGGTTTGCAAAGAATCTGTGCGTCCTGGTATTTCAGACTTGCACTTCCGATGCATCCACATAACTTTGAAGGTATTTAAATCTCTCGGTTAAGGTTCCTTCTGATGTGGTAATTTGCGCACGCTCCAAAATACTGTGCTGATCGTCGTTTAGAAAAGCCGGTAATACATTTTCGACAAACATTCTGCCAAATCCTTGACTTGCATCGCGCGGCAATTCGCAGGGCAGATTGTCAACCGCCATCACGGTAATGGCATTGGGATCGGTAAAACCGGTTTCTTGCTCTGTAATCGGATCATATCCATAGAAAGGTTCAGCTATTGTAGAAGGTCTAATGGTAGATGCTACAGGCCCATCGATGTCGCAGGAAATATCTGCCACCACTTTTATATTAAAATCCGGATGTTTTGCATCTTCCCTGGTATAAATATAAGGTGCACCCTCACCATAGAAATGACAAGCAATGAACATTTCTGCCACAGTTGCATATTTCATGAAATCACTTTCATATTCCTTGGGATGGGCATAAAAGTGAGATTTGTCAAACGCTTCGCCATCTTTTCGTCGGTTATACTCCTCAACCCCAATTATAGTGTAAATCGGTTCGCTCGGATCTTGGATCTTTCTAAATTCATTTGGAGTGACTTGTTTAATTCCCAGATGATCAATAATATCCTTGGCACCCTGAGTAACTTTTCCTGAAAGAGAACCGGTTACTACTATCTTTATGGGTGGAATTTTAATTTTATCCAACTCTTTTTTTGCTTCTTCCAAATCATGAAGGTCCTCCATTTTGGGCAAGGTAAAACAGCCTTTTCGGAGGCCAAGCCCTCTGAATCCGTTATAAGCTCCTACGATCCCGGCATAAAACCCGAACCCAATTAATCGCTTTCGGGACTCATCTACAATAGTTTCATGATCATAGAGTTCGATTTTCTTATCCAAAATAGCACGTAGCAGATTTCGATTATAAGGCTGTTTCTTAATAGTGTGACTAAAGAATAAGTATTTTTTGTTGGGAATCAGAGCGTGGATAGGCACTTCCTTGACACCGAGCATTACATCAGCTTTGGCAACATCGTCTGTTACTTCAATACCTTTAGATGCATAGGCTTCATCACTAAATGCCCTGACATCGGAACTTTCCACTATAAGGTTGACTTCCGGAAAGCTTTCAATCATTTTTAGCGCTCTTTTAGGTGTCAACACTACTCGTTTATCGGGTGGATTTTTACGTTCTTTAATCAAAGCAAAAGTTATCGCCATATTTCTTCAGGAGATTTAAAGTTAATAAAAATGAGTTTGGTATGTTTTTTGGATAAAACGACAGGAATGCAAATATAAGTTTTTTATTTTATCTTTGCACATTGAAATCAAAGGGGCCGACTGGTTTTGACAGCGGGTCTAATTGTAGAGTAAGCATGCCGAGCGCCGGAATACAGCTCGTAAATCTCATATTTCATTCTTTTTTAAACGGCGAGAATAACTACGCCCTAGCTGCATAACCCGAAGTTTAGTACGGTATGCCTCGGTCTGCAAGGCAGACAAGCAGGAAGTCGCTCGAAGGCCTTGGTTTACGGCGTTCGATAAAGCGGCTTCGTAAAAGTAAACCTAGTTAAAGCAGTGCTTTGATGCTTTGATGAAACTCAATTAAAGCTAAGGGATGCGTTGGTTGTTTTCGACCGGCAAGTCCACGAAAAACCTAACGAAAACTAAGCATGTAGAAAGCTGTATGATTGCACGTTTGGACGGGAGTTCGAATCTCCCCGGCTCCACTTAAACTCTCCGAAGCTGTTTGGACAACACAGAAAAAGCTTCGGAGAGTTTTTTTCTTCTAAATTAAATGAAGCTTCTAAAAGCCTTGGTGAATGAGAATTTTATCAATGCAAAAAGAATCTCCCGTTTTCCAATCCCACACCTCACCCTCCTCCACCTGAATTTCCCTATCTTTGCGCAAAAATTTTCTATATCCCAATGATTCACTTTTTTGGCACTGCAGACCACATCGTTTACGCCGTTCAATCGGAAGGAAAACTAACTGACGAAGCTATAAAAAAGCTGGAATGGCTTTTTGGAAACAAACCACTTCTCCCCGGTGAAAAAATTACGCCCGATAATGCCGACTTCTTTGTCGGTCCGCGAGCTACCATGATTACTCCCTGGAGCACCAATGCCGTAGAAATAACACAGAATATGAATATTACAGGAATTCTTCGTATAGAAGAATTTCAGAATATCAAAACATTAAAAGGAGATTTTGACGAAATGCTTTCTCAGAAATTTCCGCATTTGGACGATAAAATTTTTGACATCCACATCAAACCTGAACCAATTATTGCCATTGACGACATTGCCGAATACAACCGACGGGAAGGTCTGGCACTCAATGAAGAGGAAATAGCCTACTTGGAAAATCTTTCCCGAAATCTTGGCAGACCACTTACCGATAGTGAGGTTTTTGGTTTTAGTCAGGTTAACAGCGAGCACTGCCGACACAAAATATTTAACGGGATTTTTGAAATAGATGGAGAAGAGATGCCCTCTTCGCTCTTTAAACTAATCAAAAAAACCTCTGCCGAAAATCCGAACGACATTGTTTCTGCATATAAAGACAATGTGGCATTCCTTAAAGGTCCACGCGTATCGCAGTGGGCACCAAGATCAGCCGACAAGCCCGATTGGTATGAAGAGAAAGAATTTGACAGTGTGATCTCTCTAAAAGCAGAAACCCACAATTTTCCTACTACCGTAGAACCTTTCAACGGAGCGGCTACAGGAAGTGGCGGTGAAATCAGAGATCGTCTTGCGGGAGGAAAAGGTTCACTTCCTCTTGCAGGAACAGCTGTTTATATGACTTCCTATTCCCGTCTGGAAGAAAACAGACCATGGGAACAGGCTATGGATGAGCGAGACTGGTTGTATCAAACACCTTTAGACATCCTTATTAAAGCAAGCAACGGCGCTTCAGATTTTGGAAACAAATTTGGTCAACCATTAATTACCGGCTCGGTGTTGACCTTCGAACACGAAGAAGATGCCCGGAAGCTGGGATTTGATAAAGTTATTATGCTTGCCGGCGGAATTGGATACGGAAAAGCAAGTCAAGCAATTAAGGGAAAACCGGAAGCCGGAGACAAAATCATTATCCTTGGAGGTGAAAATTATCGTATCGGAATGGGAGGAGCTGCAGTTTCTTCTGCCGATACCGGAGAATTCCACAGTGCTATCGAATTAAACGCCATTCAGCGTAGCAATCCGGAGATGCAAAAACGGACCGCCAACACCATACGAGCCATGGTGGAACGCGATGAGAACCCGATCGTTTCCATTCACGATCATGGGGCCGGTGGACATTTAAATTGTCTGAGCGAGCTGGTGGAAGAAACCGGAGGAAAAATTGACCTGGATAAATTACCCGTGGGAGACCCTACCCTCTCTGCAAAAGAAATTATGGGAAATGAGAGCCAAGAAAGAATGGGTATCGTGATAGCCGAAAAGGATAAAGATATTCTAAGACGTGTTGCAGACCGCGAGCGCGCACCAATGTATGAAGTAGGTGTGGTAACTGACGACTATCAATTCTCTTTCAGAAACAACAAAGGCGAAAAACCGTTGGACCTAGAATTAAACGCACTCTTTGGAAGTTCGCCTACAACCGTGATGCGGGACAAAAGAGTGAAACGAACCTATAAAGATGCTACCTATGACCCTGCCAATCTGGAAGAATACCTCACTCATGTCCTACAATTGGAAGCGGTGGCAAGCAAAGATTGGCTGACCAATAAAGTGGATCGTTGCGTTACCGGAAGAGTGGCAAAACAACAAACCGCCGGACAATTACAGCTCCCTTTAAATAATTGCGGAGTAATGGCACTGGATTTTTCTGGAACTGAAGGGGTTGCAACATCTATTGGTCACGCCCCGTTAGTAGCACTTATTGATGCCACCGCCGGCTCCAGAATGGCGATAACAGAAGCCTTAACCAATATTGTATGGGCACCGCTGCAAAACAATCTGAAAAGCGTCAGCTTGTCTGCCAACTGGATGTGGCCGTGCAATAATGAAGGTGAAGACGCACGCCTGTATGAAGCTGTAAAAGCAGTTTCTGATTTTGCCATTGATCTGGGAATCAATATTCCAACAGGAAAAGATTCCCTCTCGATGAAGCAAAAGTATAAAGATTCGGAAGTAATTGCTCCGGGAACGGTGATTATCTCGGCAGCGGCCAATTGTAATGATGTAAAGAAAGTTGTGGAACCTGTCTTGCAAAAAGATGCAGGTAGCATCTATTACATCAATATTTCGCAGGATAATTTTAAGTTGGGAGGCTCTTCATTCGGGCAAATCCTAAATGTTATTGGAAGTGAGGCACCCACTGTAAAAGATGCAGGATATGTTAAGACTGTTTTTGATGCACTTCAGAAACTCATCAAAGAAGAACAAATTGCAGCGGGGCATGATGTAGCATCAGGAGGATTAATCACAACCCTCTTGGAGCTGTGTTTTGCAAATCCGGAAACCGGCGCCAAATTGGATTTTTCAGGTTTTGAGGAGCAGGATATCATCAAGATATTATTTGCAGAAAACAACGCTGTGGTAGTTCAAGCAGTTGATGACCTTAAATTGGAAAATACGTTGACTGACAATAATATAGAATTCATAAAAATAGGTTCTGCTATTGCTGATGAAAAACTAATTATTACTCATAACGCTAAAGATTTCACCTTCCAAATTCCTCATTGGCGTGATGTGTGGATGCGCACTTCTTATCTTCTTGACAGACATCAGAGTGGAGAAGATTTTGCAAAAGAGCGTTTTGAAAATTATAAAAATCAACCCATCAATTACACTTTCCCTGCTCATTTTGATGGGAGAATTCGCTCCACAGTCTCCTCTTTCCGACCAAAAGCAGCAGTCATTCGTGAAAAAGGAAGTAACAGTGAACGAGAGATGGCATATATGATGTACTTAGCCGGATTTGATGTGAAGGATGTTCATATGACCGATTTAATTGAAGGTAGAGAAAATCTGGAAGATATTCAGCTACTTGTGGCAGTAGGCGGCTTTAGTAACAGTGACGTTTTGGGAAGCGCCAAAGGATGGGCGGGTGCGTTTTTATACAATCCCAAAGCCAATCAGGCG